>Ga0210377_10000377_pt1 | contig 42347 bp, 34 predicted proteins | sample PLM4_65_b1redo_FD_155480 | JGI IMG/M metagenome (GOLD analysis project Ga0210377, IMG submission 155480) | Groundwater sediment microbial communities from an aquifer in East River, Colorado, USA - PLM4_65_b1 redo | ecosystem: Environmental > Terrestrial > Soil > Riparian zone | place: USA: East...
ACGGAGATGAATTCATCGGTGGTATAGCCTTGCGAAATTGGGAGCGCGAAAACGCATACACCGAGTCGGATGTGCACCTGTTGCAAACGGTTGCCAACAGTATGAGTGTCGCGCTCGAAAATGCGCGTCTCTTCGACGAAACTCAACACCTGCTCAAGCAAACCGAACAACGCGCCACCGAATTGCAGATCATCAACAACATCGGGCAGACCTTGACCGAAGGACTCGACTTGAACAACACGCTCGAACGTGTGGGCGAGAGGTTTCGTGAAGCACTCAAAGTCGAGGATATCGGCATTACCGCGTTCGATCCGAAGACAGGTCTCGTTATCGCGCAATATATTCATAACAAATGGTTCACGGCCGACCGTTTCTCATTGAGCAAGTTCAGGTTGGGTATGCGCCTTTCTGCGAGAGGGGGAGGCAGGTCTTGGGTGGTGAACACGAACGCCGAAAAAAGCTGGCGAAAATTTGGAGCCGATGTTCGTGAAGGGGACAGGATTCCGAAATCCTTTGCGTCGCTCCCGCTTCTCGCAGCCAGGGAAGCAATCGGCGGCATCACCATTGCAGATTATGAAAAGGAGAATGCCTTCATCGATCTTTCGATCGGCATGCTTGAAACCATCGCCTCGAACATGGGTACCGCCATCCAAAACGCGCGCCTCTTCGATGAGACGCAGCGTCTGCTCAAAGAGACCGAAAAACGTGCTGCCGAACTCCAGATCATCAATAGCATTGGGCAGATTCTGACCGAAGGCGGTGATTTGAACACCATGATCGAGCGCGTCGGTGATAAATTACGCGAGGCATTCAACGTTGGAAATATTCGTATTGCCGTCGTCGATGCGAAAACCGGCTTCTTAATCTCGCCTTATGTATATCACCGCGGCAGACGGGTCGCTTTTGAGGAAAACTGGCAGGACAAGGCAGCCAGATACAAGGTAGCGATGCGGGCTTCTGCAAGAACAGGAGTCAGATCCTGGGTGGTGAACACGAATGCAGAGAAAAGCTGGAGAAAATTTGCAATCGTGATCGATGAGGAAGATATTCCGAAATCCTTTGTAATGCTCCCATTGTTGGCAGGCAAGGAAGTGATCGGCGGTATCAGCATCCCGGACTATGAAAAGGAAAACGCCTTCACCGATTTTTCGATCGGCATGCTCGAGACGATCGCCTCAAATATGGGTACCGCCATCCAAAACGCGCGCCTCTTTGAGGAGACCAAACTCCTTTTCAAGGAAGCAGAAGAAGCCCGCGCCGCCGCAGAACATGCGAACAAAGCCAAGAGCACCTTCCTTGCCAACATGAGCCATGAATTGCGCACGCCGCTCAATGCCATCATGGGCTTCACCAATATTGTAAGAAAGAAAGCCGAAGGCGTTCTGCCTGAAAAGCAGACGGAGAATCTCGATAAAGTGTTATCCAGTTCCCAACACCTGCTTGGCTTGATCAATACGGCGCTGGATATCGCCAAGATCGAAGCGGGTCGCATGGATGTCATTCCCGCCAAATTCAATCTGAGCGGGCTTGCCGACCAATGCGCCAACCTCGCCACGACCCTGCTCAAGCCAAATGTAACCCTAGAAAAACAAGTGGACGAGACCATCGGCAACATCTACTCCGATCAGGATAAGATCAAGCAGATCGTGCTCAACCTGCTCAGCAATGCCGCCAAGTTCACGCATGACGGAAAGATTGTGCTTGGGGTGGAGAGGGTTGAAAGTATACAGGTAAACACGTACACAGGTAAACAAACAGAAGACGATGTACCTGAATACCTGTCTCCGTGTGTACGTGTTTACGTCACTGATAGCGGTATCGGCATCAGTGAAGAAGCGCTCGGTCGCGTCTTCGAAGAATTCCAACAAGCCGATACCAGCACTACCCGTCAATATGGCGGTACAGGTCTGGGGCTTGCCATCAGCCGCAACCTTGCCCGTCTCCTCGGCGGAGATTTGACCGCCACCAGTGAACTCGGCAAAGGCTCGACCTTCACCCTCACCATCCCGATTCAATATGGAAGAAAACCCGCCGCTTCCTCCGACCCCAAACCTGATCCTGTCCAATTGACCGAATCTCACGCCCATGCAGACGCGGACGCGTCCAAACTATGAAAACCATCTTGATCGTGGAAGACATTAAACTCAACATCGACCTCCTCACCCAACTGTTGGAGGATGATTACAACCTGGTGGTTGCAAAAGACAGCGTGCAGGGCGTAAGCATGGCGCAGCAAAACAACCCTGACTGATCCTCATGGATATTTCACTCCCCATCATGGATGGGTACGAAGCCACTCGCAGTATTCGCACAACCCTGGTATCCACACCCATCATTGGTTTATCCGCCCATGCCATGAGTGGCGATGCAGAAAAGGCAAAGGAGGCTGGCTGCGACGATTATCTAACCAAGCCTGTAAATAAAGATCTCTTGATAAAAAAACTAAAGGAATATCTGAGGTGACAAATGAGTCAAAAAGCAAAAGTTCTCATCGTGGACGACGAGCCGCTCAACGTGGATTATCTCGAGCAGGCGCTCGAAGATTCCAACTACCAGATCATTACTGCAACCAACGGGCAGGAGGCGCTGGATAAGATCCACAGTGAACAGCCCGATCTGGTCCTGCTCGATCTAATGATGCCCATTCTCGATGGCTTCGCAGTATTGTCGCAAGTCAAAGCAGATCCGATGCTACGTGATATACCCGTTATCATCATCTCTTCTGAGCATGACTCTAAAAGTGTTGTGCAAGGTATCAAGCAGGGCGCGGAGGATTATCTTACCAAACCGGTGAAGGCAGATCTCCTGGTGAAAAAGGTCAAGGAATATTTGGGATGAGCTATAGACCTCTTGCATAAGTGTGCCGAATTAAGCAAGAGGTCTGGTGTTTGATATTGAAAAATACTCTCAATGTTAGCATTTGCCCATCGCCAGGCGCGCAAAGTATGTCCGATTGCGTTCATCCCTTTTGCAGGATCGCGGAGAGCAGGTGCATCTCGGGGCCACAGTATACGAAGCGCACGCCAGTCATTTCCGGGCAGGCTGTCTCACAGACAGGCCATCGACGACGGGCAGGATGACAACCAACAACAATGCCTCGATCGCCGCGAGGATTTCCAGGCTCTTCATTCCATCGGACATGACAACGCCAGGCAGGAACGGCAGGAGCAACATGACCAGCGGCAGCGCAGCCAGTGTGGCGGCTAAATCCTGTGACCATTTCATTTGCTTTCTTCCGGCGATGGCAGCCGCAATCCAGGCCAGCGAACCGATCAGCACAGGCCAGATAAAGGCATAGGCCGTGCGGGGGGTGCTGATGGCCAATGCCACCGCAGGGACGAGGAACGGCACCAGCCCAGCCAGGGAGAAATCTCCCTGTGCGCTCCAGCGTCGTGCCAGAATATAAGCGGCCACTGCCAGTCCCAGAACGATTAGGTCAATCACGGCGGCTGCGAGCCCGCCGTAGGGCGGGATCACCTCCGGCCAATCGGGCCAGGCATAAGTTTTCCAACCGAAGATACCGGGCAGGTGCGGCTTAAGAGCGTTGACACCAATCCCGCACAGCGTGACCGTCACCAGGATCGTCCCAAAGGCCACTGCCAGCCCGCGCCAGGAGGCGAACCCGCGCCATAGGGTAAGACCAAGCGCGAGCACCAGGAGTATCCCGGCGGTGATAGCAAGCGGCAGCGACCACGCTTCCGGATAATGGGCGAGACCCAGGAAGGGTACGGAGAAGAATGTCTCTTGTTCGCCCCAAGGATTGGTGAGGTCTAGGCCTCCGAGCTCGCGAACGATCGCCAGGGTCTGCTCGCCCATCTGCTGCACGCTGCCTGCGCTGATGATCCCAGGCAGGTCCTCGGCGGTGTGTTTTTCCTTATAAGGATAATTGTCTTCGAGCGCAAGCACCAAGATGCCCGCATTACGGAAGGGGGTACTGTTGTATTGCCCGCCTCCGCTGAAAGACGTCCAGGCGCCACCGGTGTAGGCGCGGGCGAGGGCGTGCACCAGCCAGCCATTGTCTGGACCGGCCTCGTTGATTGAGATTGGCCCGGCGACCGCGGTGTCAATGCTGATCGCCACGCGAACATCGCTCATCCAGGGATGCTCGCGCACGAAGGCCTTCGTCCCGGCGAAGATGTCAGGCGCTTCCTCGCCATCATCGAAAAGTGCGATCACGTCGTTAAGCGGAGCGGGACCAGCTGAAAGGGAGCGCATGATCTCCAGCAGCGCGGCCACTGTGCTGCTGTTGTCCGCCGCGCCATTACTGTACGACACCGTGTCGTAGTGTGCCAGGACCACGATGGCGCCAGTCGGGTCAGTGCCGTGCAGGCGGGCGACCACGTTCTCCAGGCCGGCTGTCCGCTGGACCTCGACCTCGAGGCCCATGTCCGTAAGCTGCCCGACGAGGTAATCCCGAACGCGCGCCTGGGCGGGTGAGCCTTGTGGGTGGGGTTCGCTCGCAATGACCGGCAGGTGTGTCATGGCACGCTCGCCGGAGAACACATCTAATGGCGCGCTGGCAGGTGTGACCCTGTGCGGGAAGAGCGGCGCAACCGAAAGGATTGCCACCAGCAGCAGCACGAGCAGCATGATGAATCCACGGCTAACCGGCCCGAGATGCGTGACAAAGTTGCGCGCGGGTGCAAGCCAAAATGTGACGGGGTTTGCGGAACTTTGTGCACTATTGGGATGACCCACATTGATTTGATGATTGGTTTTACTATTCATCGTTTTATTTCCTTATCAATCACATTTGCGTTGGATAACCGCGGTTAGGGATTTTGGGTCTGGCAGGCAACTGTCAACCCGGCTTCAGGCAAGCTGATTTGCAGGTCCTGGCCATCGAAAACAACCTGACGGCTGATCACTCCTATGTTAAAGGCTTCGAAGTAGAAGGCCTGTGTATTTTCCCAATACCCGCGAAAACCCGATCCTTCAGATGACAGGCGATAACTCCCATCCAGGCCAATGGGGAAGACCATATCCGTACCACCCATTTTCAAGAATATTGTGGCTTGTTCTGTACCATCGAACTCCATGCGAATGGACTCAATACCGGCCGGATTGTTCTCGCAGCGGTAGGTATTGCCAGAAACCTGAGTGGCGGTCTCCGGGGTGTGGTTTGCCGTCCAGGCAGTTGACCCCTGTTCAACGCTGACCAGGGTCGCATCGAGCGCAGCCCGGCCTTGTGGGTTAGCAGGAAGCGGCCTGTTCACTCGCAGTAGGAGCGGCATCAACCACTCATTAATATCATCGTACTCAAAGCCTGCGCCTGTGGTGACTACCACGGTGTTACGAATAGAGGTGACATAAATTTTTTGCCCACCTCTGCCGGAGGCGTAGTAATTCCCTAATGAGATCCACCAACCATTTCCATACGCAATATCATCCCCCGCAAACAGGCTGTGTGGTTTAACCGAGTCCAACATCCAGGCTTCAGACACGATCTGTTTACCTTCCCAGTTCCCCCGGTGAAGCCACAGATACCCGATCTTGGCCGCATCTTCAGGTAGCAGATGCAAGTCACCCCAGCCGCGCGAGTAGCCCTGTGGATCTTCTTCCCAAATCGCATTGTGAATGCCCAAAGGTCCAAAGAGGTTTTGCCGGGCAAAGTTGAGTGTGGTCATCCCTGTCGCTTCCTGCAGGATCGCAGAGAGCAGGTGCATCCCCGGGCTGTCGTAGCAGAACTCTGTCCCCGGTTCGGCAACCATCGGACGGTCCAGCGCGGCTTGCACATAGTCTGGGTTGGCCCTCATTGCGTCGATGGTAGGTTCATCACCTTCAAGGCAACCTGACTCCATGCCGTTGACCATTCCCGCCAGATGCCGGACGGTAAGCCGGGCCTTGCGATCATCCAGGTTTGCGATCGTCCGGTCCGGGAAGAAGGACACCATTGGCTGGTCAAGATCGAGTTTGCCCTGGTCTGCCGCGATGCCGATCAGGGTCGTCATCACACTCTTGGTCACAGAAGCCAGGTCATGAGGGAAGGTTCCATCATATGGGTCGAAATGGGCATCCAGCACAACATACCCATTGCGGATGATGAGCAGGCTATCGATGTCGATCTGTCTTGCCTGGATATCCTGCAACCCTTCCGTCAGTTTGACCGAGTCGAAACCTTGTTCCTCTGGCGAGCTGATTCGCCATCCGTTTGTGGGCCAGTAGTCCGGCGCCGGCACCGCAACCGGTTCGCGCAGACCTGCTGTAAATGTCCAGGCCAGGACTCCAATACCGATCAGTGCGAGCAGCGCGACTGCCAAAAGACTCATTTTGATAATTCGATTAGTTTTCATATCTGTACTCCTGACTTATTTACCAGGCGATCGGTGCGGAAGATCGCTCCGCCAATCCAACCGTTCCAAAGATAATGTGGAACAAAACGCCTACCAGGTTGAACAGCGCGGTACTGATCAGGCGGGCTGCCAACAGGTGTTTAGTGTTCATGATTTTGCTCCTTCTTTTGTCTTTATCCGAACAATGCTTACGGCTGTTGCAGTCGACCCGCAAATTGCACTCCCACTTCATGGGCCGTTTCTTGAAGGCTGACCTCTACCCGGTCACCCTCGAAGCGGAATTGCAGGAAAGCGTGATCGTTATTGGTAATGCCATCGTATTCCAACAGAAAGGTCTGTGGGTCGGTCCAGGCGCCACGATATCCTTGTGTTCGGCCATCGGGCCCCGGGGAGAAGCGGTAAACGCTGTCGAGCCCTACCGGCACAGAGCCCAGTGGGCGGCCGCTGAACTGGATGAAGGCTGTAGCTTCGGACGTGCCGTCGAATACGAGCACAGAACTTTCCAGCCCTGCCGGATTAGGGTCAAAGACATACGTCTTGTCGGAAATCATGCGTGCAATTTCAGGAAGCGAGGCATTCGGCTGTGGCTCTGGCGGTTGGGCAACGGTCTTGATGGCCTCCTGCAATCGGGACTCGCCCTCGGGGTTCGCGGGTAGTGGGTTCTCAAAGTCGACGAAGCTAGCCACGATCGGCTCGGCGATCTCATTCAACTCGAAGCCGCCGCCGGTGGTGACCACGACCATATCCCACTCCGGGAGGACAACGATTCTCTGCCCACCGCGGCCCGAGGCGCGGAATCCGCTCTCGACGGCTGGATCAATCCACCACCCATATCCATACGGGTCATCGTCGGTCTCCGTCATGTGCGCGCTGATAGCCTCTTCCACCCATTCGGGCGAGACGATCTGCCGGCCCTCCCACTGGCCCTGGTGAAGGAACAGGAAGCCCAGCTTCGCCATGTCGTGCGGGTGCAGGGAAACGTCCGACCAACCGTCGTAATAGCCCTGCGGGTCCTGCGGCCACATGACATCGCCAAAGCCCAGCGGCTCGAAGAGATACTGGCGGGCGAAGTCGAGCGTCGTCATGCCTGTCGCCTGCTGCAAGATGGGGGAGAGTAAATGAATAGCGGGGCTGCAATACATAAACTGTTGACCCGGCTCCCAGACGACTTTTCGATCCAGCGCGAACTGCACCCAGTCCGGGCTGCCCTCCATTTCCTTGAGGGTGGGTTCGTCGGGTTCCGCCGCGCAGTCCAATCCCGACGACATGCCAACCAGGTGGCGCACGGTGATATCCTGCTTACGCGGGTCGAGGTCAGCGATGGTGCGGTTAGGGAAGAAGGAGACCATCTTATCGTCCAGGTCGAGCTTGCCCTGGTCGGCTGCGATACCGATCAAGGTGGTCATAAAACTTTTGGTCACCGAGGCCACGTTGTGCACGGTCTGGCCGTCATAGGGGTAGAATGTGGCGTTGGTCACCACGTAACCATTGCGGATCACCAGCAGGCTATGAACCTGGATGTTCTTCTCCCGTATGGCCAGCAGTAACTCGGTCAGCTTATCCGAATCAATCCCCTGCGCCTCGGGGGTGCTGCTCCGCCACCCGGTGGTGGGCCAGTAGTCCGGTGCAGGAACCTCGGAGGCGGAAGGTTTCACGGCTTGCCAGATCAAGACGGCGGCGATAGCCACGGCCACGAGGATGAGAATAATGATTACCGTCCGGATCGGTGGCACCACAAATCCTTTTCGAAGATGTACTTTCATATTCATTTTGTATCTCCTTTGGGCATCTGCCCTAAAGCGGGCGCATTGCGAATGCATCCATTAGAGTTTCCAGGAGCGCGCCCTTGACGATGAAATTATCGATCCCAGCGGCGAGGGCGCGCTGCTTGTTAGATGGCTAAGCAGTTGCACGGCGCGGCCCGAAGATCGAGCCGCCAATCAGCCCACCGAGGAAACCGAAGGCGATGTCGATTGCCACTCCAACCAGGTTGAACAGCATCCCGCCGACCCCGGTCAGGGCGGTCTCAATATCCGGCCAGTCTTGTGCTGGCACCAACGTCCGCATCTCGTTTAGCAGGCCGCCGGCTCCGGCCAGTCCCAGCGGGCTCAGCACCAAACCAATAAGCCCGTGCCACGCGCCGGCCAACATACCAATTAGCATAGCCTGTCCGACCGTCAACGTGCCGCCCAGGCACCGGTAAAGCCAGACCGCCAGAATGGGACCGATCCAGAAGCCCGCACAGACCAGCAGGTTGATCAGGTTGACGAAGGGCGTGTTGACTAGCACGATGCTGATGAGTCCGCCCACAAGGCTGGCTGTAAATAGGTATTTGATGTTCATGGTTTTTCTCCTTCTTGAATCTTTTTCTGAATCTCGCTTACGGTCTTATGACCGTGTATTCTCATGCGCGCCTGACGCTCGGATGGCTCGCAACAGCACCTCCAGTGGCGCGCCCTTTATGACTACATCCGCCATCCCAGCCTGAAGCGCTTGCTGTCGTTCCGCCTCCCCCACGTGGATGGTCAGGGCGATCACCCGGCAGGCTGGATTATTGGTTTTGATCTGACGCGCCGCTTCATAACCATCCATGATTGGCATTTCCAGGTCCATCAGGACCACCTGCGGGCAGAGAGTTTCCACCAGGCGGATGGCTTCCAATCCATTTCTGGCTTCGCCGACGATCTCGATATCCCCAGTCAGAGTCAGAAAGGTGCACAAATCCTGTCGCACTCGTTCTATATCGTCCACGATCAATACACGGATGTTAGTCATGCACTCAATATACGCGCTGAAGAACATGAACGCATCTGGCGAAAGGTTGAATCTGCCATCGAGAGAAAGGCGGATTTTTCTGCTCCCCCCTCAGACGTAGGCCTACACCGCAAGGCCTAAGACTTGCGATGTATTGAGAAGGTGATTCGATTGTCGAGGATTTAGTGGGGACGCAATTCTGCGATGAGCGAACGTAATTGGTTTAACACACTGGAGGTCATTTCCTGCAAACGCCCGATCTCTTGTGGGACGCGGGCCGGATCACGCTCCAGAAGCAGACGCGCCGATTGGGAGGTGAGGGTAATGCTGAAGATCGCCTGACTGACCGAGTCATGCAGTTCGCGTGCAAGACGGTTGCGCTCGCGGGTAGCCGCCAGCTCTTCCGCCTGGGCCGTGTAGACCTTCAGTTTTTGGTGGGCAGCCTGCAAGTCTACAAGCAGCCGTTGACTTTCAACTTGATCAGCTTGAGTGCGCAAGTAAAGGAAATCGTACGAGATCAGAAAAGTGCCGGATGCCAGGTTAAGCAGGATGAGAGCCAATCCTTCCAGCAAACCCATACCGGGGATCAGGGTGATGGCCAGCAGAATAACAAAGAGGGTGGTCCAGCCCATTGCAGCCTGGAGCGAAAATGTGCGGAAGATCTGGATGCAAAGTGGAAAGTACAGGACAGTTTGAAAATCCAAAAAAGGACGCAGATTGGAGAGCGTGATCACTAATGCGGTTTGAACCGGGAAATAAATCAACGCATGCCGATGGAAATGGATTGAAAGCCAGGGTTCCAAACTGTACAGCAGGGCATACATTGTGATGAGCAGCATCACAAGGATTAGATTCGACTGGCCTCGATAGAAGAGGATCGCCCGCAATGCGACCACCCCGATCATTATGAATCCGATCAGGTATCCGCCCTGATAGCCATGTGGCCGCTCCATTGGCGTCATCCCGGACCTCCGCAGGGATTCTCTGTCACAAGAATGCATGTACCCTGGCCCGGTCGGGACAGGACCGACAGATTCCATCCTATCTCACGTGCCCGTTCTACCATGCCGGCCAGTCCCAGATGGCCGCGCTGTTCCATGATTGCATCCGGATCGAACCCTCGACCACAATCCTCGATCTCCAGACAGGCATGACCCCTGTCCAAAGTCAAACGAACCATTGCCTCGCACGACCCGCTGTGTTTGACAACATTGATCAATGCCTCATGCGCAATGGAATACAAACTTGCGGCAACCGTTTCAGATAGTGTTCCCTCTCCATGGACTTCCAGCGAGGTTTGTAACCCATCCCGTACCTTTTGTTCCATGGTCAATCGGCGCAGAGCGTTCGGCAGGCCCTCTTCGATGATTGAACGCGGTTTCAATTGTGAAACGAGAGATTGGATCTCGTGCAGTGCGCTCGCGGCAAGTTCCTCGAGGCGCAGCAATTGTCCCGCGGCGCGATGCGGTTCCTTATACAATAACAGGTGCGCGGATTGTACGGCCAGGTTCATGCTGAAGACAGTCTGGGTGACCGAATCATGGAGTTCGCGTGCCAGGCGGTACCGTTCGTGCTCGACGGCCAGGCTTGCCATCTGGTCTGCATATCCCTGCAACTGACGGTGGGCAGTCTGCAATTCGCCGAGCATTTGCTCGTTTCGATCGTGCGCGGTCCTGGCGTTCTGAACCTGATAAGCATAGCCGCCCACGAGGAAACAAATGCCGCTATATAGTATTCCCATCGCCAGCCCAAAAACCTGTCCTACATCCGAAAACAGGAGTGTGACGATCATTGCCAGTGAAAAGATCGCGATGCTTATGAAACCAGCTCGTCTGCCGAAGAAGGATACGGCATCCAGGCTGAGTGGAATGAAGAGCATTGCAAGGAAATCCTCGTATGAAGAAATGATCAGTACTCCAATTACGAGGGTGGATTGTAAGAACAGATAAGCAAGCTGCGCCTTTGGGGTTGGCAGGGTTCTGAGGGGTTTTCGGCGCATTAACCATATTTCGCCAAATAGAAGCAAGCCATAGCCTGCCAATAGTGCGATGACTACGGGGAACTCAGGCTCAGTGGATACAACCACTGCCGCGCGCAAAAGGACCGCGGCGTAGATCAAATATACGCCGATGGTACGCATCAATCTTTGTCCATAACTAATCCGTGCCGCAACGCATAGATGGCAGCCTGTGTGCGATCCTCCAGATGCAATTTGCTGAGGATATTGCTTACGTGAGTCTTGACTGTTTTTTCACTGATGAACATTTTTTTCGCGATCTCGTGATTGTTCAAGCCGTCAGCAATCAGCGACAAGACCTCCTGCTCGCGCACAGTCAATCCGCCCTTGGAGTTTGTCACAGCTCGGCTCGCAGGCATCTCCTGAGCCGCTACTGCTGACATCAGTTTTCTAGCAATTTCAGGGTGTAATTGAACTTTGCCAAGATAGGCTTCGCGTATTGCGTGAACCAATTCATTGGGCGGAATATCCTTGAGCAGGTATCCCTGCGCGCCAGCGCGGATGGCAGGCAATACTTTATCCTCCTCACCAAAGCTGGTTAAGATAATGACGCGCGAGTTGGGACTACATGCAATGATTTTCGGAGTCGCTTGAATGCCATCCATTTCAGGCATCACTAGATCAAGGAGGACAATGTCAGGTTGTGTGCGCTGCGCCAGTTCTACTGCCTCAATACCGTTGGCAGCCTCTCCTATCACTTCAATAGGCAATGCAGAGTTATCTTGCAATTCCAGGAACGTCTGCAAACCCTGACGTACCATAGCGTGATCATCCACGATAAGCACGCGGATTTTTTCCCCGGAAGCAGGCTGGAATTCGTTCATACCGCTATCCCTCCCCGGATAGAGATTTCACGAGTGTTGAAATTCGTATCCAGTATTCCCATTTACAGTATAGTGTCAGTATGACAAAAGTCAAGAAGAAAAGTAGCGTTGGATAAGTTCAAACCCACTCTACATTTCGATTAAGATTTCTTCCACGCGCTATATATCTGATTTACGGGTATAAATTCCGACCGGCTATAACGGCATAACCAAGCATAGTGATACACTTTCAATTGAACGATGGCTACAAAATTCCTTCGCACTTCCGACCTTGCCCGCGCCGCGGGGATTCACCCGAACACCGTCCACCGCTACGTGGATTGGGGGGCTGATTCCGCCTGTGGAGCGGAGTCCATCGGGCTATCGCCTCTTCACCCATCGCCACCTCGATTGCCTGCGCCTGGCGCGCATGATCTATGCCGCCCCATATCCGGGCAGGGGCTTTCGTGCTTTGGGTAACGAGATTATTCAGTTTGCAGTCATAGATGACTGGCAGGGTGCGGTGGAAAAAGCGCACGAACATCTGGCTTCAGTAAAGGCTGAACTGAAACAAGCAGATACTGCCGCTAAGCTGCTCGAACATTGGGCGCAAAACATGCAAGCGGACTCTGATGATGAGACCCCGCTTGCGATTGGGGAAGTATCAAAACTATTGGGCGTCAGTCTGGATGTCATCCGCAATTCAGAACGAAACGGGCTGATCGCTGTTCCACGCAACTCTTACAACAATTACCGCCTGTTTGGGAAAAAAGAAATTGAACGCCTGCGCATCATCCGCATGTTGAGCAAGGCGGGATACAGTCACATGGCGATCCTGCGCATGTTCATCGAACTGGACAAGGGAAATACGCGCGATTTGAAAAAGACTCTCGATACCCCGCGTGCAGACGAAGATATTTTCACCGCCGCCGACCACTGACTCACCACGTTGCGTGAACAGAAAAAACTGGCGCAACGGGTGATTCAGTTGGTTGAAGAAATAACTGCATCCAAGTAGGCCACGCTGCCCCCTTTCGGGGGCAGCGTGACTTGGCCAGCGCAAATTGCACATCCCTTCATAGCATTCTTTTTCTCCTTGGTCTGGGCCGCTTTCACCCTTCTGCTTCTGCGTTTGCGAGACTCGTGCTGAACTCTTTAAGTTCTGACTGGAAGGTGATCCATACGGTCATCAGTAGGACCAACACACCCGGTAATGCAAATACTAAAGTCAGGTTCCATTTGCTTAATGCGCCAGCTATTGCCTGCGAGATGGGAAACAGCCCGGTACTGGATAACATTAACAGAGCCATCATCCGCCCCAGCATCTCTTTGGGCGTGCGGGTCTGTATCCAGGTGATCGAAAGGACAGCGGAGTAGCCATTCCCTAAACCGAGAAGAAGTAATAATCCAAAATCGACCCAAGTATAGGGGATGAAACCCAATGACCCGATCACTACACCAAACCAGGCGAACAGAAGGATTACGATCCAGCGCATACGTGATGCATCGGGACGGGGCAAAGACCCGGCGAACAAATAACCAAAGAAATTTCCTCCTGCAAAGGCCGACATCAATAAACCGAAAGCCGTTGCGCCTTCTGGCAGACGTTCGCTAGCCAGAACAGGAATACCAACCATAATGGGGCCAATGAGCAGGAAATTTAAGGCCATCATCACTAGAAAGATAAAACGCAGCGTTTTATCTTTCCATAAATATTGGACCGCGGTTTGTATGGATGCCAAAACGTTTTCTTTGGCTGGAGCATCAACAGTTGACACTTTTTGTTTTCGGGCTCGAATCAGTTGAAGGGTAATTCCTGAAACGACAAAGGTAAACGCATCAAATGCGAATGCAAATCCAATTCCTGTAAAGGAATTAGAAAACCACCCGATCAGAATACCTGCGACCGTTGGGCCAACAAAACCAGCTAATTGGGTGATACCCATTATTATTGAATTCCCTGCCTGGAGGTCCTGTTCTTCAACCAGCGTTGGAACAATACTAGTTTCGGCCGGGACTGAGAAACCGGCGACGATTCCAAATAACAGACCGAACACATACAGCATCCAAAGTTGGGTAACACCTGCGAAAACCACAAAGGCCATGATGGCGGTCAGAAAGAAGCGGGTGACGTTGGCAATCAGCATCACCAGGCGTGGAGATAAATAATCGGTGATGGCTCCGCCGAAGAGCATAAAGACCGCGCGCGGAATCCCTTCCAATGCCAGGACGGTTCCAAGCGCCAGGGGATCATGGGTCAGTTGCAAAACCAGCCAAGGGATCGCAATCAACGCGAAATGATCACCAAGAAGCGAAACGCCAGCGCCGACAAATAGAAGTCGAAAATCTCGCAAGGACAACACCCGTTTCATTGGGTTATTTTGGGTTTGTGTAGTTGTAGTATTCATAAGAAGCTCCTTTAGCTTTTCAAAGTAAATCGGTTGATGAAAAGGGTGCACAAATTCGCCATTTTTTCAGTTACTGAAAAAACGTAATTGCCTTTTTAGAGGGCTACCCCTCTAAAGTTGTAGTTGGAACACGAACAGTCTGGTGGGAATTTCTAGGTTAGAGTTACATTCGTCAAGTCTGCACCGTAACCTTTTAGAACAGCATACGTCAACCTATCGATGGTAGCGCCGTCAAAAATAGCTTTTTTTACGTCCGCATTTTTGAAAGAAACATTTCTAAGAACGGCACCTTTAAAAGATGTCTCTTTTAGCTCCGACTTATCAAAAATCGTACCAATGAATGTTTGACCATCAAGACGCAGTCCGGATAGATCTGAATAGTGAAAGCGTGTTTGTTCGAAAGTACAGTTTTCAAAACTTGCAGCAGAAAATTCTGAGTAGCTAAAATATGTATTTTTCAAATTACTGTTTTTAAAACTTGCACCATTTAGAGACGTCATCACTATTTTTGCTCCGCTAAGATCCGCGCCATCAAATTTCACATTATTCAAATCACTGCAATAAAATGAACAGTTTGTTAGATCCGAATCACTAAAGTCGGTTCCATTCAAGTCGCTGTAGTCAAACTTTCCAGCATGGACTCTTACCTGTTTTAGATCGGATTTCTGAAGCTCAAGCATTGAAAAATCCTTCTGCGCCAACTCCAGCAGTTCTCTTGTCCTGGCAGAGATATTTTCGATAAGCTCGGAAATATCCCCAATCGAGTCGATGGTCATCCGATAGGCAGTTTCGTCATCATGGCCTTGAGCCTTCAGATCACTCATCTTCTCCTGTAAATTATTGAACAGCTCTTCTTTTAAGTCTTTGAGCGTTTTCAAATCCTCATTGGATGAAAATAGGCCATCCAAATATTTCATTAATCTCTCATTCATGGTTGTGCTCCTTTATAGCAACTGATCGAGAATACGCTTGGCGTACTCCCAGTTATCTTTGTTTTCAGAATAGGCCTTTTTACCTTTTGCGGTAATTCGGTAATACCTTCTTCTGCCGCCCTGAGACTCATCACCCCAATAGGAAGTGATACTGCCGTCACCCTCCAGCCTCTTCAGGCTTGAGTACATGGTAGCCTCCTTAAGTTCATACTCACCAGATGAGTTTACATGGATCAATTTCGATATTTCATACCCATATTTGTCACCACTCATCAACAGCTTCAGGATAATGGTATCCGTGTGCCCTCTGAGCAGGTCCGAGGAGATTTTGTTGGGGGTTGTTGACTCATCCATAGGTACAATATACAACAAAGTACTATGTCTGTCAAGGTACTTCGGCCATTTTGGTACTTTTCTCATATTCCCCCGTTTTCAAGGGTGATTGCGGTCTCTTCCTTAAAAAGAACCGCATGACTTGACCATCCTCCGCAAGCAGTGGTCTCTGCCTGGGAGCAGTATAAACTCGACGCCAGAAAACTGCTTGACGCGAAGCGTAGGGAGTGCACGCTTTGTTAGGCCTTATTGCAGCCTGTACACGTCTTCGTTGAAGATGATGTATATGGCGGAATATTTGGACGGCTTAGAATTGATTACCATTTCAGCTAAGCGCGCCTTCAGCGTTGGCTCGAGAACGTCGCCCCATGATACCGACTGTTCCTGAATCACCAACACGTCTGTACCTTTGCGATAACGCTGCTCCTTCTCCAATATTGCGGCGTGCATTCTGCGAAACCTCTCTTCCACGACTTCGAGTGTATCTCGTGCTGGAGCTGCATAAGAACCAATATCTCTCAGTTGCTGACGAACCAAGTACCCACCGTCTCGCTCCAGGGAGGAGGTCACTTGAACTCGGATGATGGATCCATCGCTCATCCGAATTTCACCGTCGGGACCTTCGTTCGCTGGATGCATGAGACGAAGTGCTTCAGCTTCAGGCAGGTTTCGAGCCAGAAGAAGAAGTGGCCACAACTCTTCAGGAATGTCTTTGTTGATGCCACGATACCGCGAGTAAAAGCTGTGGTCAGGATAGGTTTCGCGGTCATCGAAGAAGGATTGGACGATGGCTCCCGCTACGTCGACGGACATCCACTGTTCTAAATCGCTGCGGTCGATCATCATTCCTTTGCAGGCTTAACGGTTTGCGTTCGCGAAGCATGGCGCTGGGGCAGACGAAACGCCATACGAGCGGAACAAAGCTGAGGCGTAGAAAACTGCTTGGGGTGGCCGCAATCCAGTGCACGCTTTGTTGGGCGGTTTTGACTTTCTCAGCTTTTGTAGCAGTCACCTATTTCTTGTTGGCTTTTTCTATTAACTTCTCTTTTCGTTCAATCATACTTTCATGTCCATATCCATAAGAGATGGCAAGGTTGCAGACATTTATCGCCTTTTCAAATTCTTTCTGTTTCTCGAAAATAATAGCCAATCGGCTAAATGCGGGAATATTTCCCACGAACCCAGTTTTTTTGATCGAATCTATTTCGATAGACACATCGTTTGGTTGATGAAACTGTGATAATTGATTTACTCTACTTATTTCTTGGCTAACATAATCTTGTTGTAACTCATCCAAACTATTTATGTCTGCCCAACAATACTCAATACACTTATCCAAATATTTTTTATCGAGATCGCGGTATTTATAATAAAAGTCTTGCATTTCAATATAGCAGAAGTGTCGTTGAATAGGTTTATTTGAGTATTGTTTCATGTTTTGGAGAAGGTCTTTCTCTTTGGCTTCATCAAACATGTTGACCACAATCCTCTTGTCGCTGATATGTTCATTTTCAATCTTTTGCCCACTTTTTCTCATTATAGCTAACGTTTCTTTGGTCTTTTCATGTGCAAGCTCAAGTAGTTGGTTAACGATTTTTTTGAGCTGAAAAATATCGGCTACAAGTGGTACTGGAAATACTTTATCAATGATAGATGTGTTTGCAAAAATATTGACATCTTGGACTCTAATTTTTCGAAGCTCGGTCTTTGTTACATAGCGTTTAATATCAAGTTCTAAAGATCCAATCTTTGCTTCCATTACTGAACAAAGACACTCTTCGAATATTTCAGGTTGGTTTTTGATATAGTTGATATTCGTAAATTCGAAGGTCTTGGCCATTCGCATTAAGTCCGTCGCTTTTAAAGGCAGGTCAAAACTGAAGTAGCAAACAACAAATAGATTGTCGGAAAAAGCAAGTTCATGATCTTTGTTGAGAGATTCTATAAATTCAAGTGCCAAGTCCGCTCTTTTATAAAGCATACTTGTTAGGACAAGTGCGTTAGCTGAGTAGGATTGAAAAGACTTGTTTGTATGAACATCTCGGAGTTTGAGAATTACTCTAAAAGCCGATTCAAAATCACCTTCCAAAAGATGACGTTCTAGGCCGTAGTACAAAATAAATACAAATCCAATATCTATGCTTGTGTCATAAGGATTAGTCAATAATTTAAGATACGTCCATTTCTGTTCTGGAGTGAGTCCAATATATGTAGGAAAGTATGGAGGCCTTTCAACTATAAGCCCGTCTTTAGGCGCAGAAATTCTTTCTTTTGTGAATATGAGACTAGGTTCGTCCTGCCCCATCATTGATATTGAAAATCTAATTCCATTCGTTTCAAAAGATTTCTCGCTCTTTGTTTTCGCTGCATTCAAATCGTAGTTTTTGAATTTTCCATCTGCTATCCACACGAGCCCTCGTAAGTCTTCGTGAAGAGTAAATGTAGGTTGGGAAAAAGTTATTGCTTCCTGTGAAGTTACTATTTCCTTTGACGTACTTTCCACTATGCTTTTTTGAGCAACTTCTTTTTTCTTGAAAATATCAAAAAGAGGCATTGGTCTACTCCTTTAGAAATATCAACAGAAATATCAACCTTTACTTCATAAGATAGCAGAACGGAATGTGTTTATAGATGGCCAGTTCCAACTACATAGTCCCTTTTAGGGGAAACGCCTAATTCGATTAGGACGTTAGACTTCAATTATACGCACCTTTAGTTTAGTTTTATGAATTTGCACTTTCTAATTTCCAGGTCCCATCTTAAGTACTCATCTTCGACCAGTAAAGAGTTGGTAAAATAACTATTATGAGAACAGTCAAGAAGCAAGGAAATATGTCGACAATCCGTTTTGAAGCCAGCCTGTTTAAAATCGGCTCATGGACCCTTCTTAGGCTGCCCAAGAGCGCAAGCGCGAAACTTCCATCACGAGGCATGACAATGGTCCAGGGAACCATCAATGATTTCCGCTTTCAAGCCCCGCTCGAACCAGACGGTAAGGGAAGCCACTGGCTCAGGGTCGAAAAAACCATGCGCGAAGCCGCTGGAGCAGACACAGGTGACACTGTAATGCTGGCAATTGAGCCGGTTAAAGAATGGCCGGAACCCAATGTACCGGCAGATTTGAAGAAGGCCCTCGCAGTTGTCCCACAGGCACACACCCTATGGATGGATATCACGCCCATGGCGCGCTGGGATTGGATCCGCTGGATAGGCTCAACCAAACAACCGGAAACTCGTAGGCGACGGATTGAAACGGCATTATCGAAGCTCAAAGCCGGAGACCGAAGACCATGTTGTTTTAACCGTACTGTATGTACCGAACCCTATGTATCGAATAATGGTGTACTCCTCGAGCCGATGCAAATGACGGCAGCAAAAGCAAAAATGAATGACGCCAAAAGAACGATAAAATAAAATTACCATGTTGTTGCCAGGATTGCGTTCCCAGTCACAAATAATGCAATCGCTGGAGTTTCCATTTCCATCAAAGCATTTTCCGCCTTCTTCTGCCCACACACCATAGAAAGGGGAGTCTTACTGAAAAACATTTTTCTTCCTGGAATCTTAGGTTCCTCATCCCCCTAACCTAACTCCCTCAGCACCTCTTCTGTATGCCCCCCCATCAACGGTGGCGGGAGGCGATATTTCACAGGTGTTGAACATGACGGTCGAAGAAGCGTTGAATTTATTCGCCGATGTCCCCGCGGCTGCCTCGCGCTTGAAAGTCATGTCTGATGTGGGATTGGGCTACCTGCAACTCGGTCAGCCCGCCACTACACTCTCCGGCGGAGAAGCCCAGCGCGTCAAACTCGCCAAGGAACTCGGACGTCGCGCTACTGGGCGCACCCTCTACCTGCTTGATGAACCAACCACAGGTCTTCACCCCGCCGATACCGCCCGCCTGCTGCTCCTCCTCCACCGTCTGGTGGATGCGGGCAACAGCGTCATCGTCATCGAACACAATCTAAATTTGGTGAAGGCTGCGGATTGGGTGATCGACCTCGGTCCAGAAGGAGGCGTGGCAGGCGGTCAACTTCTCGCCGAAGGTACACCCGAAGATGTGGCGCAGGTGAAAGAGTCGTACACGGGTCAGTGTTTGAAAGTGATGTTGTAAATTTATTCAAAAGAGCGCGGCATCAACCCGCACCCTTTTTGATTCCAAGTGTCCCCTGTAAACCAGGGGGAATGATGTACTATCGGCGCTGTTTCCAATCGATTATGAAACCGGCGGAGGCACGGCACTTTCAACAGGCAGAGAATGATGGAGGATGATTGGAATGAAACACAATCCATTCAGTGCAGCGTTACCACAACTTCATGGATCTGTTCATCATCCAGAAGAGGAATATTCGTATCTGCTAATGGATTTCCATCCATAACGATCTGGCTTGCTCCACGATTCACACCCTGCGGATTTTCCACACGAATGTGATATATCGTTTTACCAATACGATATTCTATTTCGTAATCCTGCCAATCCTTTGGGATGCAGGGATCGAATTTCAAGTTATCTCCTGCGCGCTGCAGACCGAGCATCCTCTCCACACCGAGACGATACATCCAGCTTGCAGAACCGGTGTACCACGTCCAGCCGCCGCGCCCGGTGTGTGGCGGCCTGCTGTACACATCCGCGGCGATCACGTAGGGTTCGACGCGATAGCGATCCACTTTCTCAGGCGTATCGGCGTGATATATCGGATTGATAAGGCGGAACAACTCAGCCGCGCGGTCACCCTGACCCATTTGAGCAAACGCCCATATCGTCCATAGCGCGGCGTGGGTATACTGTCCGCCGTTTTCACGCACACCGGGAGGATAACCTTTGATATAGCCAGGGTCGCGCGGGGTACGCTCAAAAGGCGGCGAAAATAATAGAATCAATTCATCATCGGAACGAACCAGTTGTTCATAAACCGATTGCATGGCGTGGCCGGCACGCTCATTCTCTGCATCTCCTGATAGGACTGCCCATGACTGAGCAATGGAGTCGATCCTGCATTCATTGTTCTCCGCTGAACCGAGCGTTGAGCCATCGTCATAATAAGCGCGGCGATACCATTCGCCATCCCAACTGTTTACTTCAAGTGCCTTGAGGATGGTGTCCGCTTGTGAGCGATAATCTTCAGTTCGTTTGTGATCGCCCATCAACTCGCAAACATCTGCAAAATTTGTCAGCGTGGCAGAGAGGAACCAGCCAAGCCAGACGCTTTCACCCTGTCCATGAATACCGACGCGGTTCATGCCATCATTCCAATCATGCGCGCCCATCAAGGGGATGCCATGCGGCCCGGCTGTTATCCCTTTGGCAAGCGCGCGGCAACAATGTTCGTAAAGCGTCCCTGTTTGCCCGGAGGGGAATTGCCCATACCGTTCGTCCTCCATTGTCTTCAATGGCTCCGCACTCAGGAAGGGGAGCTTCTTGGCAAGGATGGAACGATCTCCAGTGGCGCGCACATAATACGCGGTGACGTATGGAAGCCAGAGCAGATTATCCGAACAGCGCGTGCGGATCCCGCGCCCCGCGGGCGGATGCCACCAGTGGAGCACATCTCCCTCTTCAAACTGGTGACTGGCAGCCTCCAAGATATGCTGGCGGACCAGTTCAGGTCGTACATGGATAAATCCCATCACATCCTGCAACTGATCGCGAAAACCATACGCACCGCTGGATTGGTAAAAGGCTGTCCGTCCCCAGAAGCGGCAAGCCAGTGACTGATACAACAGCCAGTGATTGAGCATTAAATCCATGCCTGCGTCTGGAGTCTTAACCTGGATCTGTCCCAGTATCTCATCCCAGAATTCACCAAGAGCCTGCCACGCGGCCTGGATATTTTGGATATTTTGATAGTGGTTGATCAATCGCTCCGCATCCGCACGATCCGCGCCCTGACCGAGCATGAAAGTGACTTCTTTTGTCTCTCCGGGCTGAAGCCATAAGAGTAACTGCAAGACGGCACACGGGTCGGGGCCGGGTTGCAGGCGCGGCGTCAGACCAACACGTTCCAGCGCGGCAGGCCGTGTGTAGCTGCCATGATTTCCCAGAAATTCCGTGCGGTCGGTGGTCACGCCAAGGGGTTCACGCGTGGAAGCCAGGAATGCCACCCGCTCTGGAAAATCCAGGTTATAGACATTGCGCGCCAGCAGCGCGAATTGATTCGATGCAAACTCAGGCACGATATAAGGCGCTGTATTGTCATGCGTCGTGCCGAGCACCCATTCAGCATAATAGGTCACATTGATGCGGCGCATGCGTTTGGTCGTGTTGTGGAGTTTCAACTGGATGATCTTGACGGGTTCATCCGGGGAGGCGAAGACGCGCACGTTCTGTTCCAAGCCATGGCTTGCGTGTTCGAAAATGGAATATCCCGCCCCGTGACGGATCAGATAAGGTGCATCCGCGCGCGCAGGGAGTGGTGTCGGTGACCAGATCTGACCTGTGTCTTCGTCGCGCAAATAAATAACCTCCGAAGGAGTGTCACTCACCGGATCATTGCGCCAGGGCGTTAGTCGATTCTCACCGCTGTTTTGCGACCAGGTGCAACCCAAACCCGATTCCGATACAAGACATCCAAACTGCGGTGTCGCAATCACGTTAACCCACGGAGCGGGCGTCCATTGACCAGGTGCAAGATGGATGACATATTCGCGTCCATCCGGGGTGAAGCCGCCGAATCCGTTATCGAACAGCAGGTTCAATGGGCGCTGGATCTCGGGGGTCTTGTCAAGCAACGGCGATAGCGGCTCTATCGGCACAAAGCGTGGGAGGCGGATCGGACCAGCATCCAGTTTCGCGAGCTGCCCTTCGAGTGGACCAGCCTCCCCGTCCAGAACGACGCGTGCAACTGCCGCTAAAAGAGTCCGCTCTGATTCGTTCATCTGATCTTCACGCAGGACAAAGATACCGCCGCGCTTGTTGAGCCATGCAGAACCACCCGTGCGATTCAACAGGCGATGGATCTTGGTCTGAAATTCCTGTTCGTAACTGGTCTCGCGCTGATTGAGGATGACCAGGTCTATCATCAGACCGCGTTTGCGCCAGTAGACATGCGCGGAAATTAATTCTCCAAGCAGATCAAGATCCCCCTCGTGTTTCAGCCGCGCCAGCAGGATCGGATAATCACCTGAGATGGCGAATGACCACAAACCGGGCTGGCCGAGTGTATTGGCAGCGAGCATGGCTGGCTCAGCGCGCAATGCAGTCGAAGGATAAAGCAAAGGTGAAAGCAGCTTCTGGAACTGTTCAACATCCTGTGAGGTGAGGTTGAGCTGCGCGAGTTCCCTTTCCGCGTGCGTGCGCCCATCCTCGATCGCTCTGCTGAGTTGGGACCAGCGGCGGTAGCGGCGTGACAACTCAATAGCTCCCTTGCGTGAATGAGCAGCCAGCGTGATAAAAGCAATTTGAGCCGTCTCATAAGGTGACATCGTAATCTCGGCCTGCAGCGCGCAAACGGGATCTAGTGTCGCTCCGGTTGTATTGGATAGCATGGAAGCTTCCGTGGAGACGGCAAAAACATCGGGGCGGCGGGATGTTCCCCCGCGCCCAATGAAACGAGCCCGGTCGGTCTCATAACCAGTCATATTTACATGCTCATGATTGCTCGTGAAAAAGTGTGCCAGATAAACAGGCTTCTCATCTGCAGAGCGCGGACGACGGCGGAAAAGCAGTAAATGATCCCTGGGCAGGAATTCGCTATCAACAAAAAGTTTATTGAAGGCGGGGTGTCGCTGGTCCACGGCTTGCTGCGAAAGGATGATCTCCGCGTAGCTGGTAAGAGCAATAACGCGTGAGCGATTCCCGTGGTTGGTGATCGTTACACGGCGGATTTCCACATCGTCATCGGGGGCGACATTTACGGTTGTCCGCACAACGATGTCTCCATCCTGTCGTTCGAATTCCACCCGCTGGGGGAAGAAGCGTACATCACTGCTATCCGGAGGGATCAAAGTGGGTTGGCGCGTCGCGGACCATAATTGGCCATTGAGGCGGTCTTCCACGTAAATCCAACTCCCCCAGTCATCCAGCGTGGAATCTGGCCGCCAGCGTGTCAATTCAATATCACCCCAGCGGCTGAATCCGCTTCCTGCGGCGGTGATCAACAAACTGTAACTTCCATTCGAAAGACAATGTGCCTGTGTGTAAGGTGCATCCGGCGAGACGCGCCAGGGATCGAGCGAAATCGTTGTATACGTCCCGCGCGTTGAATCCATTTGTTGCGGACGCGGGTGTTCAGTCGGCGCGTAGGCCGGGGTTTGTTCCTGCAATAATAGTTCGATACTCTCGATACGCTGGTCTGCGTGGAAGCGCCGAACCATGCGCTTATTGAACAGGTAGTTATGCAGGGAAAGCAGTATCATTCCCTGATGATGTACCATGAACGAACGGATGATGGCGTGATCTTCCCCTGTCTTCAGGCGTTCAGGAGTGAAGTCCACTGATTCATACAAGCCATATAACCCCCACATCTTAAGCCTCTCAAGCCAGGCCAGATTTTGCATCACGGCTTGTGGTACAAACGGCAATGCCAGCATGGAGGCGTATGGCGCAACAACCAGATCATCTGACAGGCCGCGTTTATAGCCCAGGTTTGGGATGCCAAAGGCCCGATATTGATATACCTGAACAGAATCAAAAGTATAGTAACCCGCCTCTGAGGTACCCCAGGGTATGTTCTTTTCAACGGCGTATTGCATTTGCTGTTCCACAGCCACGCGGCAACTTTGATCCATAAGCGTGTTGGGATAGCTTTCCACGAATAAGGCGGGCATCAGGTATTCAAACATCGTGCCGCTCCATGAAAGCAGGGCGCGCATGCCATCCACCTGGGTGAGCGGGCGGGCAAGATAAAGCCAGTGACTTTGCGGCACATCGCCGCGCGCGATCGCAATCAGGCTGGCGATGCGTGCTTCGGATGCCATCAGGTCGTAGTAATTGGAATCCAACCGGCCTGATTCGACATTGTAGCCAATGTGAAAGACGCGGCGTTGTGGATCGAACAGGAAGCTGAAGTTCATCGCCTGGAAATAGGATTCGGCCCTCGAAGCCAGAACAGAATAATCGTGCAGTAAAGAAGCGGAGTTCCTGCGCGCGCGGTCCAGATCATAAGTGAGGGACAGGCACCAGTCACGGGCATCTTTATTGCTTTCGTCAAGCAGGTCGATGATCTGTTCAAGGATACTGCCTGCGCGTTTACAAATATCAGGGATATCGTTGAGCAGGGGACGATAAGAAAGTGTAGATTGCAGGTCGTTCCAGGCGGACGCAAGCTCCGGTTTTATATCGGGCCGATCGAAGGACCCCGGCGCATCGGGCAGGGTCAACAGCCACGGAGACAACACTTGCAGATCGGTTCGAATAAATTTCAAGTGGTAACGTACACGCTCAATCCAGACCGAGAGACTGCGCAGCGTTTCAGGAGCAATTTCCTCGCCTGACTTTTGGACCATATCCCATAACATTTCCTCCATTTCGGCGCGGCCTTCCCGGAATAATTTCATAAGCAGAGTGGGTGAGAACTGACTGGCATCACTCAAGGTTTTGACCTGCATGCACAACGAATTAATAATACTGTGTAATTCATTGGCAGCACTGCCAAGGCTCGCCTGTTCCAGTGTGTGTGCGAGTACATTCAATGTATCCAGTAACCCGTCCCAATGTACGATCTGGCTTTGAGTCATTTCGCGGCAACCCTGGCGCAGCGTGAGCAGACATGCAGCCAAATTCCCACTATCGACCGTGGAAATGTAACGCGGTGGAAGCGGAGCAAAGGTGCGTGTGTCATACCAATTCAAAAAGTGACCGCGCACCTGTTCGAGGGAATCCAGGCTGTCGAAAGAATCGCGGATGCGCAGCGAAAATTCCAGCGGACCAATATAGCCCATGTCATGCGCGGAAAGCGTGGAAAGCAACATCAATCCGATGTTGGTAGGTGAGGTATGGTGCGCCACCAGCCCGCGTGGACTCTCCTGAAAATGATCAGGCGGAAGCCAGCGATCCTCCGGGCCGACAAAATGCTCAAAATAAAGCCAGGTGGAACGCGCCAACAAGTGGAGCTTGCGCTCCTGCGCTGGAATGAGTCTTTTGACAGATTGCGGATCAGGCCTGCCAATGCGCGCCGCGATATAAGGTGAAGCGATCCAGCCGAGCAAAAGTGGCCCTGCCAAAAGAAGAGTCAACGGGTGCAAGGTCCACAACGACAAGGATAATGCAACGGCAAACAACGGCGCGATGATCATTGCCTGCCACGCCGCTTTGACTTTCAACCTCCTGCCAAATACTTGAACAGTATGAGCGGCAGTCATCCACTGGAGCATTCTTTTGTGTGTGATGAACATCCGTGCAAGTGTGGTTAAAATAGCATCGAGAATGATGAGCGATTCGTGAGGCAAAAAGATAATTTCAAACAGGGAGCGAAGCGCCGCCAAACGGAGTGGGCGTGCCACTACGCTGGAAGGCTGGCCGGGGATATTATGGCGCAATTCTGAGATAAAGTTGGTGAGGATCGAGATCAGGAATGGAGAAAGCGCGAAAACCATCCACATGAGACTCGCCCCGGGTAAAAACAACCAGCCACTGATGAGTAAAGCCAGAACCGAAGGCGGAAGCAAACTGCGGCGCAGATTATCAAAAAGTTTCCAGCGGTCAATCGCCGAAAGCGTGCTGGGAACACTGCCTATCGTGCGATGCGGAACCCTCTCTTTAAGCCAGGGCAAAAGCTGCCAGTCACCGCGCACCCAGCGATGCAACCGGTCGGTATATGCCAGGTAGTGAGGCGGGTAATCTTCGAACAGCACCACATCGGTCACCAGGCCACAGCGTCCTTGCATGCCTTCGAACAGGTCATGGCTGAGCAATTGATTGTCGGGCACGCGGTCTTGTAGACTCTTTTGGAACGCTTCGACATCGTAGATGCCTTTGCCAACATAATTGCCTTCACCGAATAAATCCTGATACGTATCGGATACCGCGCGCGTATACAAATCGATGATCGAGTCTCCCGAATAAACGCGCGTGAAGAGAGATTGATTCGCTGCAGCCGGTCGCACCTGGGCACGCGGCTGAAGGATCGTGTGACCGGCTTTTATTTCCCCTGACGTAGAATCAAACTCCGCCCGGTTCAATGGATGTGCCATTGTGCCGATTAATCGGCTGGCGCTCTCACGCGGCAATAAAGTATCAGCATCCAGCGTAATCACATAGCGGATGGTTGATAAAACACTTAAATCTCCGACTTGAATGAAATAGTTCGTCGAGTCACTGCCCCTAAGCAGTTTGTTGAATTCCTCCAATTTGCCGCGTTTGCGTTCCCAGCCCATCCAGCATTCTTCACCTGGATTCCATACGCGTTCGCGATGGAAGAAATAAAAAGGAAGATGAACCTTGCTGCCATATCTTTTGTTCAGCTGCTCAATGGCGTTTTTGGCCTGCTCCACTAATTGATTGTCACCCGGCATCTCTTTCTCGGGTGCATCAGCAAAGTCAGTCAGTAAGGCAAAAAAGAGGTTTGGGTCTGTATTAGCCAGGAAGTGATTTTCAATTTGGCGGATCAGGAAAGTCACATCCCGCTCAGTACTCAGCAAGGCAGGAATAACAACCATTGTTCTGTATTCCAATGGTATACCTGTCTGGAAATCCAACTTGGGAAGCGTACGCGGCGGGATGGTGGATACTACCAGCCAGTTGATCAGTTCAATCGCCACAGCAGAAGAGGGTAGTAGAGCAAGAAACCCTGCCAAGAAAATCTGGGCGATATTTCCTCCCGCCCAAACTGCGTACAAAATAATAATGGAACAAATCAAGGCGGTGAGGGTAGTGATACTTCCCAAATATGCCACCGTGGCATACTTTTGGATCAAGCGCGTCACAAAGCCGGAAAACTTTGGACGATATTTGATCTGAGCCTCCAGCTTTGCCCTACCTGGCCCGATAAGATAATAACCAACATGTTTCTCGCGCGATGATATGCCTGCCTGTGCAAGTTGAATTGCCTGCGAAGCGACATCCGTCTCATCCACTGATGAACCGCGCGCTGATTCCTCGATCACACTGCGATAATGATTGCGTGTCTCGAAATCCATTTGCGAGTAGGCACCTTCCGGATCGTTGCGGAGGATTCTGTCCAATACACTCGTCGTTTCAAAAAACACTTTCCAATTCTGTGTCGCCAACAGACGCAGATTCAGGATGCAGTTAACGATCATCGTCTCCGTGACAAGTTGGGGAGATTCCTCGTTGGGCACATGGTCTGAGGTGGTCGCTCTAATCGTTCGCCAAAGAGCCGGTTGGGGGGCAGCATCCCATTTTAGTTTTGTGATCTCCGCAAGCCCCTCTGCAAGAGCCTCCATCACCGACAGCCTCAGCATCGATGGCAATGCCCAAAGTTCACCGATCCTGAGCGTGGTCACGCTCTGAAACGCCTGGGCGAAGCTTTTGATTTGCTCGATATCGATCCTGGAATCTTCCCGCCGCGTGATCCCCAGAGCAAGGATGTAAATACGCGTGAAGCCATCCTTTGTTTGAGGCAGGCGGTGATAGTAATCCATGGGCATATCTTCTTCCAACTGGCGGATGGCTTGCTCAAGAACATAGAAATTATCCAACAGCCATTCGGCTGCGTGCGAGACGGAGACCTGCGTTTTGGTGGCTTCGTCAAAATGGTGATAAGCTGATTGAAAGAATTCTGTGAGGACTTTCAGCCGGGCAGGGATGGGAAAACTTCCTCGGCGCGGCGCGCAAGATGCCAATTTCCCTGCCAGCTCGAGGGCCAATTCATCATGGTTCTCGCGAGGTGTTGTGGCAGGTTCAGTCTGGGCCGCTCTGGAAGCAGTGTTAAGCATGGGTCAATGTCCCCAGCCTTCTCTCACTGCCAGCTCGGCATGCGTCTGCTGGATTTCATCACTAGAAAGGTCTTGCATGATCAGGAGAGGTGTATTGCCGTAGGCAATAAAACTGGTTGTCACACTTCCATAGGGCCAGCGTCGCTCTCCTGAATGACCGTGCGCCACCAGCATCACCAGATCGGCATTGGCTTCCTCCACCATGTCGTGCAGGATGGCAATGGCATTATCACCGATGGCAATGTTGGTCCTTAGCTCCAGTCCTTTCTGCGAAAACTGTCTATGTAGTTGATCGAAATAATGAGAGGCCGCCTGGCGGTTCTTCTCCACAATTTGGTTGATTAGTTCTCCATTCTCTTCGGAAAGCGGAAAGCGATGGACGGTTTGCGGTTTCTGAATGACCGTTCCCAGGAGAAGTTGGGAATTGTAGAACTGCGCCAGATTCATCGCGACCGGCAGGATATATTCGGCCCGCGGGGAACAATCCAACCCGATGAACAATCTTTTGTAGTGGACCCCTGATGAATCCGCGGCTGTGGAATGATAGGCCCGAACAAGCAATGTAGATTTATAGGAACGCATCAGGATTTTGTGAACGACGCTGCTGACATTCCATCCGCTTAATCCGCTGAGGCCATGCGTACTGAGGGCAATCAAATCCACGTTATTGTTACGGGCGAATTCAATAATGCATTCTGCCGGGTTACCTTCAAGAATTGTGTGCTCAACGCTCAGACCAGATTTTTGTAAATGGTCTGCAATCTGCTCCAGATATTTCTCTGATTTATGCTTACGCAGATGCCAGTCTACAGGATCGACACCCGGAGTTCCACTCCTGATATGCTCATATTCCATTACATGTGACAATGTGACGCGCGCATTTGTCACCGGGGCAATAGCCATCACATGTGGCAATACACACTCCGCCAGAGCAGAACCATCCAAAGGAACAAGTATGTGATTTATCATGACAGCCTCCGCTTCGTAAGAACAAAACATTTTGCGGCGATGAGGGCTTGATGAATAGTGAGCCGTCTTCCCCCCCGACAATGAAATTATATAACAAAATCGGGTTGTACAGAGAAGATATTCAATAAAGATTAAGGCTTTCTCAAAATCGGGAATTTCTTAACGAGAATTACGCCAATTTACGAATGATGCGAATAAATCCTTGATAATTTGCACAATTCGCCTCTTCGCGACATTCGCGTTCCAAACCTTGATCTGTCAAGCTACTTTGAGAAGACCATGCAATAAAGATTAGGACCACTGCACGGGTGCGCTAAAAGTATGTAGATGAGCTTGCTCCCTGCGCCGTCCACCTTCGGCTTTTCAAGGCGCCGCAGGATTATTCGAGAATCGCCGCCGGAGACGGCGGCTTGAGCCTATTTACTAACAAACTTTGAGCGCTCTCCGCTGGACTTACCCCTGGGAGTATCTTCAACAAACCTATGGTTGAAACAAGTTATGCCGCTCCCCAAACAAAAGGGAGCGGCATATTCTTTTTTGTCAGCCAACCACTCAGAAAACTTCACCGTTGTTTTTTCCACGCCTGATATTTACAAATTGAACTCACGAACCAACTGCCTGACTTCTGCACTGGTCCTACATAGAAGCGCCTGGGAGGCCAGAGTACTGGCTGCTTCCATTGTCAGGCCACTGATGACGGATTTGATACGTGGAATCCCAGCCGGATTCAGGCTTAGTTCATCCACACCGAGTCCAACCAATACAGGTGTCGCTTCAGGGTCACCCCCTAATTCGCCGCAGATACCGGCCCACTTCCCAGCTCGATGCGAGGCTTCAACCACTTCACGGATCAGTTTCAGCACTGCCGGGTGCAATCCATCTGCCAGGTGAGAAAGCGCAGGGTTGCCGCGTTCAGCTGCAAGCGTGTACTGCGTCAGATCGTTGGTACCAATGCTGAAAAAATCGACTTCCTCCACCAGTACAGAACTAAGCAAAGCGGCGGAGGGAATTTCAACCATGATGCCCAGTTCGACCGGCCAGGCATGTGGTTGATTCTCCTGGATGAGTTCCTGATGAGCTTTGTCCACCCAACTGCGGGCTTTCCGTATTTCCTCCACATCTGCAACCATGGGGAACATGATCCGGCAAGGCAATCCATCAGCGGCGCGGAGTATGGCTCGAAGTTGTGACAGGAAAAGATCCGGTCTGGCAAATGAAAGCCGAAGCGCGCGTACCCCCAAAAAGGGATTGGGTTCTTCAGACAACTGAATATACGGGAGATCCTTGTCACCGCCCACATCGAGGGTACGTGTGGTAACGGGGCGCTGGTTTCCCATCGTTTCGAAGATATCGCGCAGGAGCAGAAATTGTTCTTCCTCAGAAGGTGCCGTCTCACGCGTCAGGAACAGGAATTCAGTGCGCAACAAGCCGACACCCTCAGCCCCGTTTTTTACTGCTGCGCGCGCATCATTCAGGCCGCCTATATTGGCAAACACTTCCACACGATGATTGTCTTTCGTTGTCGCCAATTGCTGGCTGGTTTGGAGCAATTTCTCACGCCCGGCCAGCCAATCTGCGCGCGATGCCCGGAGTATTACCTGAACATCCGCCGATGGCTCAAGCCAGATTTCTCCAGTAGATCCGTTGATACCAGTCAGAACGCTGCTCGGTTGTTTGTCAAGCATCGTTCCGACCCCGGCTACAGCAGGGATGCCGAGGGCGCGTGACAGTATGGCGCTGTGTGATGTCGGTCCGCCACCCGCGGTGATGATGCCCAGCACCCTCTGCATATCCAACTGCGATGTCTCAGTGGGGGTAAGGTCTGCGGCATAAAGGATCACAGGCTCGTTGAAAATTATTGGCGCAAGCGCACTCTTATTCATCATTGTAAACTGTACCTGCGCTCCGACATCTTCCACGTCAACAGCGCGGGCTTGCAGGTATGGATCATCCAGCGCGCGATACTCCTCAGCCGTGGCTGTGATGGCGGTATTCCAGGCGAGGGCAGCATTTTCATGGCGTTCATCAATTCCGATGCGCGCTTGTTTTATCAGGTCGGGGTCCTGTAAGATCAGCAAGTGGGCATCAAAAATGGCGCCCTCATTGGAACCAATGGACTGTTTCATCCGCCGCGCCAGAATGGCAATTTCCCGACCCGTATTTTCCAGCGCTGCCTGCAAGCGCGTCCATTCGGCCTCAGCGTTTTCAGCAAGGTGCGTTGGGATGGGTGGGCGTTGCACCTGGTATTTATAGAGTGGTGCAACTGCAAATCCTTCTGAAATTGGTACGGCTTTTAGCGCTCCGCTCTCAAAAGTGATTTTACTGGTCTCTGGTGGCTTTTCCACTGAAACCGATGCGATGGATGTTTCACCAAAATTGTCTTCAATAAGCACTTTGAGCGCGGAAAGTACCACCCTAGCCTCTTCGCCTGAAGCACTGATGCGAATCTGATGATTTTCAATAGCCCCGAGAGTGGCAATTGCATTCAGGCTACGCGCGGAAACCGGGCCCTTTCCGTTCGTTAAATCTGTGACCATTACGTTTGCCATGAACCTGGCTGCAGTTTGCACAAATTTGGCCGCCGGGCGGGCGTGTAATCCGTGCAGGTTGGTGAGCGTCAGGGTGATGGATTCTGCCGCTTCATCGGGAACAGGTAACGGGGCGCTTGATTCGTCGCTTTCCTGTCCAAGGTGTTCGCGCTTGGGAGTTAGAGCAGCGTTCGCTTCTCTGCAGACAGCATCCAAATCGCTGTTCAATCCAATTTGAACGGCCGCGGAAATTGCACCCTCCACCAGCGGCGCGGCGCAAAAGAGTATTTTGTTGGTCAGTTCAGGTGGCAGAAGGTCGAGGGCCAGGTTGGCACTGAGAACGGCACTGCCCAAGTCCATTAAAACCAGCACGCCATCCTCGGAAAATACAGATTGGATGGCTTCCATGATCTCAACAGCATCCGTGCCAAATTCGCGACGATCCTCACCGATCCCTGCTGCGATTGCCACCGGCAAATTCGGGGAAGCAACCTGACGCAGTAATCCTACCAATGCTTCAGCCAGGGCGCGACTATGAGAGACAATGACCAGGCCAACCATATTTCCCCCTTACCCGCCTTTTGCAGCAATTGTTAGCGCAAGCCAGATTCCATAGACTACTGAAAAAAGGCCAAGTAAGGATAAAAACCAGGTGACGATACTTAGAACGCGGCGTGAGGGATTCATATCGAGAATGATGCCGCGCAAACCAATGAGGCAGTGAGTCACAACCGTAACGAGGAAAAGAATCTCGATGGCCGGAATGATGGGATTTTGATAGTACCTGATAACATCATCATAAGTCATCAAACCAGAGGACGTACTACCAAGATAGTGGTTGACGGTGAGGTGCAGAATCAACAACAGCACAAGTAACGGCCCGGTGACAATTTTAATCAACCAGACCCATGTCGTTTCTCCCAGGCGAGGCCTGGAAACATATGTGGAAAGCGTTGACTGTGACATAGGTTATCCTAATACATGCGCACAACAAAAAACAGGATGATTACTATGGACACGGCCATGAATCCATAAAAGAGTTGCTTCTGGCGTGTCACGCCGACCCCGAAACTAGTCAGGATAATACGGACGCCGTTCAAGCCGTGCAAAATGACTGCCGCAACCGCAGCCAACTCGCCCAGTTTGATAAACGGATTTTCGGTCAGTGCAAGGAAATTGTCATAAGCACCAGGGCCTTGAGCCAGTTGGCCAAGCACGATAAGGTGTAAAAACAGGTAGAGCGTCAGCCCCAGGGCAGTGATACGATTCAGAATGAACGCCCAGCCACCGGTCTGGCGACCCAACGGGTTGAACCATGACAGGAATTTTCCAGCAGATGGTTGGTTACGAGTGTTATCCATGTTTTTACACTCTCCTTATGCCTTGCCAAGCAATTTGCGCAGCCGCATACCGACAACCTGGGTACGCAAATCCATAATGCGGCGGCCTGGGTCAACAAATGATGGGCAAACAGCTGTGCATTCGAACGCACTGTGACAACGCCACACGCCATCTTCGCCATCCACGATGGATAGCAGTTCAGGCTTTCGTTTGAGTCCCTGGTCCTGTGCGGCGGCAAGAGGGGCCGGGCCAAGATATTCAGGAGTGGTAGCCGTCACCGGGCACGCACTGATACACAATCCGCATTCCAGGCAATCGCTCAAACGAATAAATTGTGCATCCTCCGCGTCCCATTTGGCGGGCGGATTTTCGACCTCCGCTTCAGTGACGGGCATAACAGCGCGCGCTCCAACTGTTTCCATTTTGCGATAGAAGGAACCCATATCGACAGCCAGATCACTGACCACGGGGAAGTTGCGCAGAGGCTCCACTTTAAGGGTCGCGCCATTGTGAGTCACATCCCGAATGAGGGTAATGCAGGTGAGTTTTTCCCTACCATTTACGCGCATACCGCACGCGCCGCAAGTTGAGTGATGGCAGGCGTGGCGGAAACAAATGGTGCGGTCATGGAAAGCCCAGGCTCGCTCCACCGCATCGAGGACATATTCATCCGGGTTGACTTCCATTTTGAAGTCGTCAAAATGAGGGGTTTGGTTTTCTTTCTTGCGATAAACGCGCAGGGTGATATTCCATTTTTCAGCCATAGCGCCTCTTCTAATTGGGAATGGTGTAATACTGGCGGTAAGAGAGAAGCGGGGTCTCTTTGGTAACACAGTGTGTGGTAATACCCAGCTTGGCACAAGCCACGTCCGCGGTTTTCTCAGCCATGGCACGCAAAGTGGTGGCCTTTCCGCCCGTGATGGTCACCAGACCGTCAACATTATGTGTCTCCTTGTGGTCATAGCACTTGAACGTGCGCGCCATACTGCGCCCTGACCCTCCTCCCACCAGCGGGCGCGCCGCCATATAGATACCGCGCGGCTTTGCAGAACGAATTCCGGGGATGAGTTCACTGCCACGATCAAGCATCAGTTTGATCTGATCGTCAGTAACCGGGATGTAGTCTACATTCTCTGCATCGTATGAAGTGGTACCAACCACCACCATACGTCGCTGCGGCAAAATAATGTCTCCATCACCGGGAATATTCAGGCGGTTGAGGGCCCTTTGGACAAAACGCTGATCATAGGCAACCATGATGCCCGGGGTGGGCCTCACCGGCGCGTCCAAGCCCGCCATGGCTGTGACCTGCCCAGCCCACGCGCCTGTGGCATTCACCACTACATCAGCGCGCAGTTCTTCAGTTTTACCGGATGCCCTATTCAGAACTTTGATCCCGGTTACATTCCCCTGGCCATCTATCAATAAACCCTGTACTTCAGTGAAGGTGCGAAACTTTGCACCATGATGTTTGGCGGTACCTGCGAAAGCCAATGCCAATCGCAGCGGGTCAAAAGTGCCATCAGGGATCAGGAATGCAACCAAAACCTTCGGATTGATATTCGGTTCCATTTTGAGTACCTGGTCAGGCTTGAGTTCTTCGAGCGGGATGTGGCATTCCTGACAACTCTCGATGAATAACTCGGCATACGCCAGGTCACTTTCGTCAATGGCGACGAACAGGCCGCCATTTGGTTCGATCACCTGCGGGACAATCCTGCGCAGGATCATATTCTCGTCAATACACTCGATGGCAGATTCCTTATCTTTCACTGCATAACGACCGCCGCTATGCAGTAATCCGTGCGTGCGCCCGGATGTACCATTGCATAGATCTCCACGTTCCACGACTGTGACATCGCAGCCACGCAGAGCCAGGTCATGTGCCGTAGCCACCCCGGTAAACCCCGCTCCAACGATGATTACATGTGGTTTGCTCATAGCAACTCCAGAAAATTCTGCCTTTCAACTCATGTGCATTGCGGGCAATCAGCCACTTCATGAATTACTTTATCCATTTCAATTGACCATTGCTCCGCAGAACCTGCCTTGAAACCTGTCGCCCCGCACAGGCAGGCATACCAGCCCATGTCAACATCTTTAAAGAAGATACGCTTTCCCGATAATTCCACCGCTTCCACACTCATATGCCAGCGCGCATTCGTGATCAATCGCCGCGCCCCGGCATCCCGCAGTTTTTCGAGGTACAAGCGGAAATGAGTGCAGTGACGCATCATCAACACACCGACAGTTGTATCGAGTGGAAAATTAAACGCCCGGGCGTCTGCGCGGATCGGGATTAGGCAACCAGGCAACGGGTCGCGCGAAGCGGATGCCTGATCCAGCACTGACGCGTTCATCTCGACCGCGTAAACCTTGCGAGCGATCAGTGCCATTTGTCGGGATAGTCGCAAATCGCCAGCACCAATGTCCAGCACTACATCTTCAGGCAGAAGCAATTCCAAGACTGTCTGATAAGTAGGCCGGTCATAGGGAGCATACATTTCTTCCCAGGCAGTGGCGGACAGAATTGATGACATTTTAAGATACCACTTGTCTTCCTATTGATAGACAAGCTTATCATTTACGCAAAAATCGGTTAAGTAGAATATTGCCAAAAAAAATCACCCAGATCAATGCACCAAAGAGCAGTCCCCACAATATCCCTTCTACCCAACCTAGGGAAGGGATCACCTGCCAGGCAGTCAGCACAGCCATGGCAATGCTCGCAACGATGATGATTTTGAGACCAGTGCGCATGGATATCCAAGGCTGGGCAACGGATGGATTTTTCGCTTTTTCTTCCTTTGACTTTTTGGGTTTCTTTGACACAGCAGACTCCGGGTTAGAAACTGATAACAGGATAAAAATGAGGGGGCGGGTGAGCTTATTATACTCATGCCCACCCCCTCGAGAGAGAGGTTAGGTAGGGTTATTCAACCCAGTCAAAGGTGCGCGTGACAGCTTTCTTCCAGCCTTTGTATTCCTTGTCACGCAAGGCGGTTTCCATCTTGGGATCCCATTCCTTGTCCTTGGCCCAGTTGCTGCGCAGGTCTTCGACGTTCTTCCAGAAGCCCACAGCCAGGCCAGCGGCATAAGCGGCACCCAACGCGGTGGTCTCTGCAACCTGCGGCCGGATGACAGGCACTCCCAGGATATCAGCCTGGAACTGCATGAGCAGTTCGTTGTAAACCATGCCACCATCCACCTTGAGGGCGGTCAGGGGCACGCCGGAATCGGCGTTCATCGCATCGAGTACCTCACGGGTCTGGAACGCGGTGGCTTCCAGGGCGGCGCGAGCGATGTGGCCCTTATTGACGTAGCGCGTCATGCCGACGATGGCGCCGCGCGCGTCGCTCTTCCAGTAGGGCGCGAACAGGCCAGAGAAGGCGGGCACGAAGAAGATGCCACCGTTGTCGTCCACGGTCTTGGCTAGGGCTTCAATGTCGGCGGACTTCTCGATCAAGCCCAGGTTATCGCGCAGCCACTGCACCAGGGCGCCAGTGATGGCGATGGAACCTTCGAGGCAGTACACAGCCGGTTCGTTGCCGATCTTGTAGCCGAGGGTAGTGAGCAGGCCATTCTTGGACTGCACAGGCTTGGTGCCGGTGTTGAGCAACATGAAACAGCCGGTGCCATAGGTGTTCTTGGCTTCGCCGGCGCTGAAGCAGGTCTGGCCAAAGAGGGCGGCTTGTTGATCGCCCAAGTCGCCAGCCACGGGGATGCCATTGAGCGAGCCGACAGCTTTGCCGTACACCTCAGCGGAGGCACGCACACTGGGCAGCATGGCCTTGGGAATGCTCATAGCCTTGAGCATATCAGGATCCCAGTCCAGCGTTTCAAGATTCATCAACATGGTACGGGAAGCATTGGAAACATCTGTGACATGCACGCCGCCGTTGGATCCGCCAGTCAGGTTCCAGATGACCCAGGTGTCAATATTGCCAAAGAGCACTTCGCCCTTCTCAGCTTTTTCGCGCGCACCGGGAACATTATCCAGAATCCACTTGATTTTGGGACCGGAGAAATAAGTGGCCAGAGGCAGGCCAACTTTGGTGCGGAACCGATCCTGGCCGCCATCCTTGGCAAGTTCATTGCAGATGGCATCGGTACGGGTATCCTGCCAGACAATCGCGTTGTACACCGGCTTGCCAGTTGCCTTTTCCCAGACAACGGTGGTCTCACGCTGGTTTGTAACACCGACCGCGGCAATATCTTTGGGGTCCACCTTGCTCTTCTTGAGCGCACCATCGATCACTTCCTGGGTGCGCTGCCAGATTTCCATTGCGTCGTGTTCAACCCAACCGGGTTTCGGGTAAATTTGTTCGTGTTCCTTCTGATCAACGCCAACCACCTTGCCCGCATGGTCAAAGACCATGAAGCGGGTGCTGGTAGTGCCCTGATCAACTGCTGCTGAGTATTTAGCCATTTTTACCTCCAGGTAAAAATTAGAAAAGTTTTTTGTGGGTGGATTGCCAGACGGCATCCCACAATGTCAAAGCCGGGAACTTCAGCCCGGCTGCCAAAGGATTAAGAGGCGATATCTTTCCAGGTATCGGCAGCTGCCTGAAGAATCAAGTACGAGGATGTGGCCCCCGGATCCTGATGACCAGCGCTGCGTTCACCCAGATAGCTGGCACGGCCTTTACGCGCCACCAGCGGAATGGTGCCTTCCATGCCTTTTTTGGCTGCTTCTGCTGAAAGTTCAAGGGCTTTATTGATTGGCTGGCCTTCTGGAATTGACTGCTTGAGGGCGGCAACTGCCGGGGTAAGCGCATCGACCATGGTTTTATCGCCCAATTCAGCTTTGCCGCGCATGACCACGCCGCTAAGGGCGGCATCAAGTGCATCAGTCCAATCGACCAGATTGAGTTCCATCTTCCCGGCAGTTTTCAAGCCCGCCTGCAGGAAAAACGTTCCATACAGGGGCCCACCAGCCCCGCCAACGGTGGAGATCAGTGTCATGCCAATTGTTTTGAACATGGTGCCAATGTCTTTGTCACTGATTTCAGGCACTTTGTTCATCACTGCCTTAAAACCGCGATCCATATTGACGCCATGGTCAGCATCGCCAATCGCTGCATCAAGTTGTGTCAGGTAAGCGCTGTTTTCGCCAAGTACAGAAGCGATCGCTTTGACCCAGTTCAGTGCATCATCACGTGTAATAGACATTCCATACTCCCGTTGGCCAAGCCAGGGCGGACTGGTTACCACCCCGGCTCGTTGCAATTTAGAAACTTACACTCCCCAGCGCAGACCGGGGGTCTTTACCGGCGCATCCCATAACTTTAGCATTTCATCATCCATTTTGAGCACAGTAATGGATGCTCCCGCCATTTCAAGGCTGGTGATATAGGGACCAATCAGGTTTCGCACGACTTTTACACCAAATTTTTCTGCGATCTCATAAGCCTTGCGATACATGATATAGAGCTCCAGCAAGGGGGTTCCGCCCATGCCGTTGACAAACAGGAGCACTTCATCTCCTTTTTTATAGGGAATGTCATTAAGTATAGGCTCCATGAGCATTTCAACGACTTCATCGGCAGGCTTGATGGACATGCGGGTGCGACCAGGTTCGCCGTGGATACCAATGCCGATTTCCATCTGGTCTTCAGGAAGATCAAAGGTCGGTTTTCCCACATGCGGAACGGTGCAGGATGTAAGCGCCATACCCATACTACGACCCAGGCCTTTGGCCTTGCGGCAAACATCAGCCACTTCTTTGAGTGAGCGCTTTTGTTCAGCAGCAGCACCGCACAGTTTCTCGGCAAGCACCGTAACACCGACTCCACGGCGGCCAGCTGTATAGAGGCTGTCTTTCACAGCGACATCATCGTCGGTCACAACTGCTTCGACTTCAAGCCCTTCAGCGCGCGCCAGGTCTGCAGCCATTTCAAAGTTCATGATATCGCCGGTATAGTTCTTGACGATGTGAAGAACACCAGCGCCGCCATTAACAGCCTTGGTCGCCTCCAACATCTGGTCCGGAGTAGGAGAGGTGAAAACCGCTCCCGGACAAGCCGCATCAAGCATTCCCATACCGACGAAACCACCGTGCATTGGTTCGTGACCTGAGCCACCGCCAGAGATAACGCCCACTTTATCCTTTATGGGAGCGTCAGCCCGCACAATGAAATTTGGGTTGTAGTGAACTTTCACCAGATCCGAATGAGCGTAGGCAATGCCCTCGAGTTCTTCGCGGACAACATCTTCTGGCTTGTTGATTAGTTTCTTCATAGAACACCTCCTGGGCGTCTAGGTACAAGGATTTTACTTCTTGGCCAGGTTAGCGGTAACCAGCCAATCATATACGTAGGTACCGAGGACGCCACCGATCACCGGAACAATGAGCGGGATCAGCCAATAGCCGCCGCTCCACAGGTCCGTTGTGCCGACAAGGGTGCCAAACAGGCGCGGGCCAAAGTCACGGGCAGGATTGATGGCATAACCACTGGGGCCGCCCAGGCTCAAACCGACTGCCAGAACCGTGCCGCCAACCAGGAATGGGCCCATATTGTGCATCAGGCCGATGTTCTTGGAGTCGCCACTGGCCAAAATGCCCCACATCAGAACCGCTGTTCCAAACAATTCTGTGACGATGGCGGTCGTGAAGCTGTAACCGCCAATGGCTGCCGCGCCCGTGCCACCCCAGAAGGCACTTCCAAAGACTGAGCCGGGGCCGGTACACCAGACATTCGGCACCCCAGCGCTGACAAGACCATCCCTGTAGGTCAGGTAAACGCCGAGACCGCCGAGGAAAGCACCGATGATCTGGGCAACAATGTACGGAAGTACGTTCTTCCAAGGGAAGCCGCGCTTCATAGCCAGCGAAATCGTTACCGCGGGGTTGAGGTGAGCGCCTGAGACACCTGCGGAAACATACACGGCCACAATCACTGCGAATGCCCAGCCTAAGGTGATCGTGTTCCAGTTGTAGGCCCCCGCAGCCAGACGAGGCGCCAGGCCCACGTTTGCGACCACACCGTCACCCAACAGGATGAGGATGAAGGTCCCGAATACTTCACCGAGCAATGGTCCGAACATAATTCATCTCCTTTTAGTTTTGATTTTGAGTTTCTTACACGAGAATGCAATAGTTGATTATTTTGTGCAGTGTTGGGGCCTCCTTTTGTTTCAAATGCTTAATATGAATCCATTTATCGATAGTAAACAAAACCGCCGAAAGACAGGAACTTTTCGGCGGGTAACAACGATAAAAGGGCAGACAGGTAGAACACAATATCCTGACAATGCACTATTGTATTTTTGTCAAGGAGAAACCAATGTGCGAGCACCAGACATACTCCACAAAAGGATTTTAAAAAAACGTACTAATTCATTCTATTAAGACTGGGGGAAAAAGTCAAAGAATCTAACAAACAGTGTTCCTAAACGAAACACTTTTTACGACTTGGCTGTTTCATAGTGAAACAGCATAATAATGGATTTGTAATGTTTCCTGTTGCATCATTTATCCCCCTACAATCTACAGATCACCCAAGCTAATTCCGCTGACGATATTCTTCGGGGTCAATGCCAAATAGTTTAAGTTTACGCCATAAAGTAGTACGACTAACTCCTAACACTTGTGCCATGCGGGAAACATTCCCCCGTTGCATTTGCGCTGTAAGCAAAATCGTTTCATGTTCCATTTCATCGAGAGAACCCATCTGTAAAAGAGGTCGTACGCTCTGAGGAGTCGTTTCCATTCTACGGACATTAGCAGGTATGTCCGTCATGCTGATCACTCCTGTACCTGCCACCTGAATAGCAGCACGTCCCAAAACTGCCTCCACTTCCCGAATATTGCCAGGCCAGGGATATTTCCTGAACACATCCATCACTTCAGGTGCAAGCAAGACCTGGTAACCGAGTTGCTTTTCAAAGCGGGTCAGGATTCGATTTACCACCAGCGGAATGTCGCGAGGGCGTTCTCGCAGAGGCGGGAGCGTAACCGTGAACGTGCTCAGGCGATAGTACAGATCCGGGCGGAATGCCCCTTGAGCAATCAACGCTTCCATGCTGACCGAGGTGGATGCAATCACACGCGCATCCACCTCCACTGCCCGCCGACTTCCCAGACGTTGAATAAATCCCAGTTCCAATGCATTGAGCAAAACGGCCTGTGCTTCCAACGGCAGAACATCCACATCCTGAAAGAACAATGTGCCTCCGTCTGCCAGTTCGAACTTGCTGGGCCGTCCACTTACATGACTGCTTTCATCTCCCTCCTCATAACCCAGCAATTCGCTGATAACCAGTTCATTCGGTATTGAGGAGCAGGAAAAGACAACAAAAGGTCCATCCCTGCGCTGCGCTGCATTATGAATGGCACTGGCAAGGGCATTCTTGCCAGTGCCTGCTTCACCATGAATCAATATACTAGCCTGCGCCCCAGCCGCCGACCTGACAAAATTACGTACCTTGAGCATCTGTGACGATTCTCCGGGTATATCGTCCAGCGTTAGCGCAGCATTGGCGCCCACCTGACGCTGCACCAGTTTGCGGATCTTTTTCTCAGAACGCAGGGTTACAATGATCCATTGGAGTTCATTTTGACTCTTGAATACATAATCGAGACTGATCAGACAATTGATCTTTCGTTCGTCAATGATAATGATGCCTTCCACGTCAATCAGTGGTTTTCGTTGTAAGACGGCCTTGCCTATGAAAGTTGGCATCGCGAACAACGTTTCAGCCTGTTTCCCCATCATCGATTTTGATGGAATACCCAGCATCTGGCTGGCAGCGTTATTAGCATGGACCACTACAAAATCAGCGCTCAACACCAAAATCCCATCTGAAATAGCCGAAAGGATCGTATTCAGCTGACCCAATTGGCTGTTTTGTTCAGCTAATAACAAATCGGATTGTCGCTGGCTTTCAATGGCCCGAGCCGCAGCGGCGATCAACCCAAGGGAATGGATGTGATAACGTTCCACTGGCATCACAATTCCCAGCACGCCAAGCAAACGGCCGCTGATATCAAACATGGGTGCGGCCGCGCCGGTGGCAACGTGAAGTTGCTTGACGAAATGTTCCATTCCAGCCACCTGTACTGGCATACGTTCGGTCAGCGCCAGTCCAACGGATGAAGTGCCAATCAATTCCTCTGACAGGATACTTCCAATT
>Ga0210377_10000378_pt1 | contig 42332 bp, 36 predicted proteins | sample PLM4_65_b1redo_FD_155480 | JGI IMG/M metagenome (GOLD analysis project Ga0210377, IMG submission 155480) | Groundwater sediment microbial communities from an aquifer in East River, Colorado, USA - PLM4_65_b1 redo | ecosystem: Environmental > Terrestrial > Soil > Riparian zone | place: USA: East...
ATGCGCGCGCGCGGGCAAATAATAAGGACGGGTCCGTGCTTTGTCAAACAACAGCAAGTTCAAGAAAATCATCCTGTTACACGATTGTTCGGGAGCCGTCGCCGGTCTCGCCCAGTCGTCTCGTGGCCGCCACCCTGACCAGAGCCGGCAGCGATTCGCTGGCGACCAGGCGGGTCAGGGCGCCGGCCGGGAGGGCGTTGACGAGCTTGAGGGCGGTCACCACCGGTGTCCGCGGGTGGGCGGCGATCACAAGCTGGAGTTCTTCGAGGCCGGCGAACCGGGGGCAGTCCGCCACGACCTTCAGGACCGCCGGCGGGGCATCCGGCCGGTCGATCATGGCGAGGGCGTCCTCGCCGCGGGTGCGCGGGTTGTCGAGCACGGCGCGGGCGACCAGGGGGTCCGATTCCCGCAGCAGCAGCGGGATGAGCGCGGCGGGCGCCGCGCGCGCCAGCGTGACCCGCTCGCCCGGCTCCAGTTCCGGCAGCCGTACCCCGAGGATCGCGGCGGCCGACGATCGCACCGTCGAGGCGATCTGCGGGGCCCCGCTGGCGCGCAGCAGATCGCCCCAGCGCAGCGTCGGCAGGAGAGTCATCGCCAGGCGCCGCGGTGTCCGCGCATTGACGACCATCGCCGCGCGCAGCTGATCGATCCTCATCCAGATGGGGCTGCGGGCGATGCGCTGGATCAGCGCCGGCGTCACCGCCGGGTTGCGCAGGATCGCGACCAGGTGCTCGGCCGCGAGACGGGGGTTGGCGAGGGCGCCGTCGAGAAACGCCGCCGACCCGGTGAGCAGCCCCGGACCCAGCTCGTCCGGTGGCGCATCGCGGCCCGCCGCGTAGTCGCCGTCCATGCGCGCACTCTAGGGGCGAGTCGGGGCAATAGCAAGGGGCGCGTTCGTCGGAGTCTGTTCGTCGGAGTCTGGACAGGGGCGGGGCAGGACGATAACCTGTGCGGGCCTCCGGGCACCGACGCCACGGCGGCATGGAGACTCGGCATGAAGTCATACGTCAGGCTGACCGAGCCGATGGTCCGCGAAGGCGGGCGGTTGCGTCCGGCTTCCTGGGAAGAGGCGCTCGATCGCGCCGCCGCGGGGTTCGCCCGCGCCCGCGACGAGCGGGGTGGGGAGGCGATCGGCCTCTTCTCCTGCTCGAAGGCGACCAACGAGGTGAACTACCTCGCCCAGAAATTCGCCCGCACCGTGCTCGGCAGCAACAACATCGATTCCTGCAACCGTACCTGACACGCCCCTTCCGTCGTCGGTCTGACGGCGGTCTTCGGGGCGGGTGGCGGGACGAGCAGCTATCGCGAGGTCGAGGAGACCGATCTGGTCATCCTCTGGGGATCGAACGCCCGCGAGGCGCACCCGATCTACTTCCACCACGTCCTGCGCGGGGTGCGCAACGGGGCGCGGCTGGCGGTGGTCGATCCGCGGCGGACGGTTTCGGCGGAGTGGGCCGATCTCTGGCTCGGTCTGGACGTCGGCAGCGATATCGCGCTGGCCAACGCGATCGGCCGCGAGATCATCCGCGCCGGGCTGCACAACCGCGCCTTCATCGCGCGGGCGACGAAGGGGTTCGCGGCCTACGCCGCCGGGGTCGGGAAGTGGACCCTCGAGGCGGCGGAAAAGACGACCGGTGTGCCGGCGGCGGCGATCCGTGACCTGGCGCACGCCTACGCACGCGCCGATCGCGCCCAGTTGTGCTGGACGCTCGGCATCACGGAGCATCACAACGCGGTGGACAATGTCTTCGCCCTGATCAATCTGGCGCTCCTGACCGGCCACGTCGGGCGGTGGGGTTCCGGTGTCGTGCCGCTGCGCGGCCAGAACAACGTGCAGGGCGGCGGCGACATGGGGGCGCTGCCGAACAAGCTGCCGGGCGGGCAGGACGTCGAGGACGACGCCGGGCGCCGCCGCTTCGAGCGCGCCTGGGGCGCGGCCATTCCGCCGAAGCGCGGCCTGCATCTGTCGGAGATGTTCGAGGCGATGGACCACGGCACGCTCAAGGCGATCTACGTCATCGGCGAGAACCCGGCGCAGTCGGAGGCCGACCAGGCGCGCGCCCTGCGGCTGCTGGGCGGCCTGGACCACATCGTCGTGCAGGACATGTTCCTCACCCGCACGGCCGAGATGGCCCATGTCGTGCTGCCGGCGGCGGCGTCGTGGTGCGAGTCGGAGGGGACCGTCACCAGCAGCGAGCGCCGCGTGCAGCGTGTCCGCCGCGCCCTCGATCCGCCGGGGGCGGCGCGCGAGGACCTCACCATCATCGGCGACCTGGCGCGCCGCCTCGGCGCCGGCTGGGAACGCCCCACCGCCGAGGCGATCTGGGATGAGCTGCGCTCGCTGTCGCCCTGGCACGGCGGCATGTCGTACGCCCGGCTCGAGGCCCTGGGTGGTCTCGCCTGGCCTTGCCCCGACGAGACGCACCCAGGCAGCCCGTTCCTGCATGGACGGCTGTGGGCCGATCCCCTCGAAGGACCGCCGGCGCCGTTCCACGTGGTCGAGCACGATCCTCCCGTGGATCGCCTGACCGCCGATTTCCCGATCCGCCTCACCACCGGCCGCCGGCTCGACTCCTACAATACCGGTGTGCAGACGGCGGGGTATTCCTCGCCGCTGCGGCGCCGCGAGTCGCTCGACATCGCCCCCGAGGACGGGGCGCGCCTCGGGGTGGCGGATGGCCAGACCGTGCGGGCGGTGTCGCGGCGCGGCGCCATCGAGGTCCCGGTGCGTTACGACACCTCGCTGCGCCCCGGGCTCGCCTTCATGACCCTGCACTTCCAGGACGCCGTCGCAACCAATCTGCTGACCATCGACGCCACCGACCCGAAGTCGGGGACCGCCGAGTTCAAGGCGGCCGCGATCCGGATCGAGAGGATGGGCGCGGCGCGCGGGGCGGGCGGGCGGCGGGCCGGCCCGCCGGCGACGCCGGCGCGGCGCGTGGCTGCATCGCAGCGCGCGTCGTCCTCGCAGCGCGCATCGTCGTCACGCCGCGCATCGTCGTCGCGCCGCGCCGCGGGATCGCGCCCGGCGCGCGCGGGCAAGCCGGCGGCGCGCCAGGGGCGGGGTCGCTGAGTGGATCTGCATCTCATTCCCGGGGCTGCCCCGACACGGGACGAGCGCGACGCCGTCGATGCGCTGCTCGGTCCGCCCGCCACCGGCTGGGAGGGTGGCGAGCGCCGGCCCGAGACCGAGGGGCATGTGGCGGCCGGCGGGCAGGCGCTCGAGCGCCGGCAGCACCTTCTGCCGGCGCTGCAGGCGGTGCAGCGGCGTATCGGCTGGATCAGCCCCGGCGCCCTCAACTATGTCTGCCGGCGGCTGAGCGTGCCGCCCGCGGAGGCCTACGGTGTCGCCACCTTCTACGCCATGCTGGCCGTCGAGCCGCGCCCGCGGACGGTGGTGCATGTCTGCGACGACATCGCCTGCAGAGTGAAGGGCGCGCGCGCCCTGACGGCGGCGCTCGAGAAACGTGTCGGCCCGCCCGGCAGACCGACGCCCGCTGGTGACGCGACCTGGCAGCGCAGCCCCTGCCTCGGACAGTGCGATCGCGGGCCGGCGCTTCTCGTGCAGCGGGCCGGCAGGAACGCCGTCGACGAGGTGATGGCGCCGGTCGACACGGCGACCGCGATGGCGGCGCTCGCGGCGGCGCCGCGGCGGACCGGCGCCGGCGGTCGCCGGGGCGCGCCGGCCGCATCCGCGGCCGCGGCGCGCCTGGCCGCGTCCGGAGAGGGCGCGCCCGAAGCGCCGCAGACCCTCGATGTGGGCGCGGCTGCGGGACTCCGGTTGCTGCGCCGTGTCGGCCGTGTCGACCCGGAGAGTCTCGACGACTACCGCGCCACCGGCGGCTATGCCGCTTTGCGGCGGGCGATCGACATCGGCCAGGAGGAGGTCCTGCGCGAGGTGGGCGATTCGAAGCTCCTCGGGCGCGGCGGCGCCGCCTTTCCGACCGGCCGGAAGTGGGTGGCGGTGGCGCGCAACCCGGTGCGGCCGCACTTCCTGGTCTGCAACGCCGACGAGTCGGAGCCGGGGACCTTCAAGGATCGCCTGCTTCTCGAGCGCGATCCCTTCGCGATCATCGAGGGGATGACCATCGCCGCCTTCGCCACCGGCTGCGGCCGCGGCTGGGTTTACGTGCGTGGTGAATATCCGCTGGCCGCCGCGCGGCTCGAGGGCGCGATCGGCAAGGCGCAGGCGCGCGGTCTTCTCGGCCACCGCATCATGGGTTCGTCCTTCGGGTTCGACATCGAGGTGCGGCGCGGCGCGGGGGCCTATATCTGCGGCGAGGAGACCGCCCTGTTCAACTCGATCGAGGGATTCCGCGGCGAGCCGCGCAACAAGCCGCCCTTCCCGGTGCAGGCGGGGCTGTTCGGCAAGCCGACGGTGATCAACAACGTCGAGACCCTGGCGAACGTCCCGTTGGTCATCGCCGACGGCGGACCGGCGTTCGCGGTGTCGGGCACCGACGGATCGAGCGGCACCAAGCTGTTCTGTCTCTCCGGGTCGGTCGTCCGTCCCGGTACCTACGAGGTCCCGTTCGGTGCGACGCTTCGCCAGCTCCTCGATCTGGCGGGTGGGGTGCGCGGGCGGCTGCGCGCCGTTCTCCTGGGCGGCGCCGCCGGCGGCTTCGTCACGCCGGATCAGCTCGACACGCCGCTGACGTTTGAAGGGGTGCGGGCGATCGGCGCCTCGCTCGGCTCGGGGGTGGTGATGGCGTTCGACGACAGCGTCGACATGCGCGACATCGTCCTGCGCATCGCCGCCTTCTTCCGTGACGAGTCGTGCGGCCAGTGCGTGCCCTGCCGCGTCGGCACCGAGCGCCAGGAGGAGCTCCTGGCGCGCCTCGCCGCCGGCCGGCCGAACGGATCGCTGCAATCCGAGGCGGCGCTGCTTGACGATATCGCCGCCGCCATGCGCGACGCGTCGATCTGCGGGCTCGGGCAGACCGCCTGGATCGCGGCCACCTCGGCGGTGAAGAACCTCCGCCTGTTCGACGGTGGTGTTAAATGAGGCGGCCGGTGCTGGTGGGGGAGCGAGCATGAGCGCGGCCCGGCACGGCGCCCCGCCCGCCCGTCCGGTGGCCCTGACGATCGATGGGCGCGAGGTCACCGTCCCCGAGGGGACGACCATCCTGCAGGCCTGCCGCGGCGAGGGGATCGACACGCCGACACTGTGTTACCTCGAGAACCTGGCGCCGGTGAATGTCTGCCGCGTCTGCGTCGTCGAGGTGGAAGGGTCGCGGGTGCTGGTGCCCTCCTGCTCGCGCCCGGTCGAGCCCGGGATGGCGGTGCGCACCGACAGCGAGCGCGTGCGGCTGAGCCGGCGGATGGTGCTGGAGTTCCTGGCGTCGTCCGTGGACCTGTCGACGGCGGCGCCGGAGGTGAAGGGGTGGATGGAGCGCTACGGCGCCGACCCGGCGCGCTACGGCCCACCGGCGCCGCCCGCGGGCGCCGGGGCGCGCGACGCCGCGCGGCCGGGCCACCATCATCCCGCCGATCCCGGGACGGCGTCGCGGGTGGCGCAGCCGATGAAGGTCGACAACGATCTCTACGTGCGCGACTACGGCAAGTGCATCCTCTGTTACAAGTGCGTCCAGGCGTGCGGGACCGAGGCGCAGAACAGCTTCGCGATCGCCGTGGCCGGGCGCGGTTTCGACGCGCGCATCTCGACCGAGTTCGCCGCGCCGCTGCCCGAGTCGGCCTGCGTCTACTGCGGCAACTGCATCGGCGTCTGTCCGACCGGGGCGCTGATGTTCAAGAGCGAGCGCGACCTGCGCGACGCGGGGCGCTGGGACGAAACGCGCCAGACCGTGACCGATACGATCTGTCCCTATTGCGGCGTCGGTTGCACGCTCGAGCTGCGGGTCCAGGACAACGACATCGTCCGGGTGACGTCGCCGCTCGATCACGAGGTGACCAGCGGGCACCTCTGCATCAAGGGCCGGTTCGGCTGGCAGTTCGTGCAGAACCGGCCGGGAGGGGAGAAGCCATGACGGTGCGCACGCGCGACGACCTGGAAGGGCTGCGGCATGTGGGACGCCTCGTGGCCGGGAGTCTCGAGCACCTCGAGGAGGAGGTGCGACCGGGGATGACGACCGCCGATCTCGACGCCATCGCCCGCGACTACCTCACCACGCGCGGGGCGGCGTCGGGGCCGCAGCGCGACTACGGGTTCCCGGGGTTCACCTGTCTGAGTGTCAACGACGAGATCGTCCACGGCATCCCCGGGCCGCGCGTCCTGCGCCCCGGCGACCTGGTCAAAATCGACGTCACCGCGGTGTGCGACGGCTACGTCGCCGACGCGGCGATCACCGTCGCCATCCCGCCAGCGACGCCCCTGGCCGGGCGCCTCGTGGCCTGCGCCCGCGAGGCGTTCGAGGCCGCGATGCAGGTGACCCGCGCCGGCGCGCCGCTGGTCGCCATCGGGCGCGCCGTGCAGGCGACGGTCGAGCGCCGTGGATTCCACGTGGTCCGCGAGCTGAGCGGCCACGGCGTGGGTCGCCGCGTCCACGAGCCCCCCGAGGTTCCCAACTACGACGAGCCACGCTGCCGCGGCACGATGCACGAGGGTTTGGTGCTGGCGGTCGAGCCGATCGTCGCGGTGACGCCGGCGTCGGTGATCGAATCGGCCGACCGCTGGACCGTCCTGACCGCCGACGGGGGTCTGGCGGCGCACTACGAACACACCGTTGTCGTGCGCGCCGGTCTGCCCCTCATCCTGACGGCGGCGGCGTAGGTTCCCCGCCGCGACCCCGACCTCACCGCGAGCCCGACCCCACCTCGACGTTCAGGCGGCGGGCGCGCCCCCCGGCTTCCACTTGATATTGCACCCCATGCTCGGCTTCTGATCGGCCGCGACCGGGCGTCCTTCGAGGACGGCGTCGACCGCCGCGCGCAGGTCGGCGCCGCTGACGGGAACACCGTTGCCGGGCCGGCTGCCGTCGAGCTGGCCGCGATAGACCAGCCGGCGCTCCGGGCCGAACAGAAAGAAGTCGGGGGTGCAGGCGGCCCTGTACGCCCGGGCGACCCCCTGGGTGGCGTCGAAGAGGTAGGGGAAGGTGTAGCCGACGGCGCGCTTCTCCTCCGCCATCTTGTCGGGAGCGTCGTCGGGGAAGGCGTCGACGTCGTTGCTGCTGATGGCGACGATCGCCGCGCCCCTGGCCTGGTAGTCCCTGCCGAGCCGGGCGAGCTCGTCGCGGACATGCTTCACGTACGGGCAGTGGTTGCAGATGAACATCACCAGCAGGGCCCGGTGCTGTCCGAAGTCGGAGAGCGCGACGGTGCGCCCATCGGTGTCGGGGAGCGAGAATGCGGGGGCCGGCGTGCCGAGCGCCAGCATGGTCGACGGTGTCAGGGCCATGGTCGCCTCCTGTCGGCGGGATGATACCCCGCCGCCGGGAGCCGCGGCAGGATCGGCGTCACGACCCCGGGAGCGTCGGAGCTTACGGCAGGAACCGCCGCAGATTGTCGATCCAGAAACGCCAGTCGTGTCCGAACACCCCGGGCCAGAGCTCGGAGTTCACATGGAGCCCCTTGCTGCGCAGGAGATCGGAGAACGAGCGCGTCTCGCCCGCCAGGTGATCCTGCTCGCCGGTCGCGATCACGAGCCCCATCGGCCGTATGCGCTCGACCCATTCGGACGGGAGGTTGGCGACATAGGCGCTCGGGCAGTGGAAGTAGCACAGCTCGTCCCAGTAGCCGTCGAGCCAGCGGTGGATGTCGAACACCCCCGAGAGGGCGATCATGCGCGACACCAGGTCGGGGTGCCGGAGCGCGAAGTTGGCGGCGTGGTACCCGCCGAACGAGGCGCCGTAGGCGACGATGTCGGCGCGCCCCGCCTGCTCGCGCACGAAGGGGACGACCTCCCCGGCGAGGTGGCGGTCGTAGGCGTCGTGACGGCGGACGCGGTCGGCGGGATGCGCGCCGCGGTTGTACCAGGACTCCTCGTCGACGGCATCGACGCTGAAGACCTGGATCGCGCCGCCGTCGATGAGGTCGGCGAGGCCGTCGATCAGGCCGAAGTCCTCGTTCTGCGATGCATGTCCCATCGAGGTGGGGAAGGCGAGGACCGGGCGGCCGCTCCGCCCGTAGCGCAGCATCGGCATCGATCGGCCGAGAGCCGGGCTGTGCCGGTCGTGCCGTTCGCGGTGCATCAGGTGACCCTCCGGCCCGGGCGGCGCACGGCCGCGCGGGCGAATTCTGCTATAGTACCTGCCCACCGACAGCGCCGGACCAGCGTTTTTTCGAGGATCCAGCATGCCCCGGACCATAGGGATACTCTACGGAATGGAGCGCACCTTCCCGCCCGCCCTCGTGGCCGAGATCAACCGGCGTGCCGGCGGCCGGGTGACGGCCGAGGCGGTGCGTCTCGGACCGCAGCGCCAGGACCGGCTCACGCGCTACGACGTGATCCTCGACCGCATCAGCCACGAGGTGCCGTTCTACCGCACCTGGCTGAAGGCGGCCGCCGCCACCGGCGCGCAGGTGATCAACAACCCCTTCTGGTGGAGCGCCGACGACAAGTTCCTCGACAACATCGTGGCGCAGGCGTCGGGGGTGGCGGTGCCGCGCACCGTGCTGCTGCCGCACAAGGACCACCCGCCCAACACCTCCGCCGAGTCGTTCTCCAACCTGATCTATCCGGTCGACTGGGCGGAGGTCTTCGCCCACCTCGGGTTCCCGATCTTCATGAAGCCGGCCTACGGCGGCGGCTGGAAGGACGTCTACAAGGTCGACAACGAGGCCGAGTTCTTCGCCGCCTACGATCGCACCCACTCGCTGTGCATGATGGCGCAGGAGGCCATCGACTTCACCGAGTACTTCCGTTGCTACGTGCTCGGAAGGGAGAAGGTGCGGGCGATGCGCTACGACCCGAAGGCGCCGTTCGAGCGGCGCTACGTGCGCGGTGGCCCGGCCACGGCGCCGGCGCTCCTGGCGCGCGTCGAGCGCGACGCCCTGACCCTGTGCCGCGAGCTGGGCTATGACTTCAACACCGTCGAATTCGCCGTGCGCGGCTCCGTGCCCTACGCCATCGACTTCATGAACCCGGCGCCGGACTGCGACTCGTTCTCGGTCGGCCCCGACAACTTCGCGTGGGTTCTCGAGCACGCCGCCGAGCTGCTCATCGATCGGGCTCTCAAGCCCCGGCCCCTCGAGACCGCGGGCGACTGGCCGCGCCGCAGGGCCGCGTCGCGCGCCGCCGCCGCGCCGGGCTCCTGAGCCACGCATGACCGGGCGCCCGTCCTTCAACATCGGCATCGAGGAGGAGTTCCAGGTCATCGATCCGAAGACCCGGGAGCTGCGCTCGCACATCGCCGAGATCTTCGAGCAGGGCCGGGCGGTCCTGCGGGACCGGCTCAAGCCGGAGCTGCACCAGCCGGTGGTCGAGATCGGGACCGAGATCTGCCGTGACATCAACGAGGCGCGTCGTGACGTCGCCGCCACCCGCGCCTACCTGTCGCGCCTGGCGCGCGACAACGGCCTGCGCATCGCCGCCGCCGGCACGCACCCCTTCTCGCACTGGGCGACGGTCGAGATCACCGGGGGGAACCCGCGCTACGACCGGCTGATCGAGGAGCTCCAGATGGTGGCGCGGGCCAACCTGATCTTCGGCCTGCACGTGCACATCGGGGTCGAGGATCGCGAGGCGCAGATCCGGATCATGAACCAGGCGCGCTACTTCCTGCCGCACATCCTGGCGCTGGCGGTCAACTCGCCGTTCTGGCTCGGCCGCGACACCGGCTGGATGTCCTACCGCAGCAAGGTGTTCGACAAGTTTCCGCGCACCAACATCCCCGACTTCTTCAACTCGTGGGGCGAGTACCAGGAGTACGTGGATCTGCTGGTGAAGACCGGCTGCGTCATCGACGGGCGGCAGATCTGGTGGGACGTCCGGCCGCACATGCTGTACCCGACGCTCGAGTACCGCATCTGCGACATCCCGATGCGGGTCGACGAGACGGTGGCGATCGCCGCGCTGTTCCAGGCGATCACCGCCAAGCTGTGGAAGCTGATGACCGGCAACCTGACCTTCCGGCCGTACCGCCGCGCCCTCATCATGGAAAACAAGTGGCGCGCCGCGCGTTGGGGCCTGGGCGGCAAGCTGATCGACTTCGGCAAGGAGAAGGAGGTGGAGGTGCGGAGTCTCGTGGGAGAGCTCCTGGAATTCGTCGACGATGTCGTCGACGAGCTCGGTTCGCGCGATGCGATCGCCTATGTGGGCACGATCCTCGAGCGCGGCAGCGGCGCCGACCGCCAGCTGGCGGTGTACCGCGAGACCGGCGATTTCAAGGCGGTGATGGACTACGTCGTCGCCGAGACCGAGCACGGGCTCGACGCCACCGCGCATGTCGCCGGCCGCCCGCAGCCGGAGGCGCGGACATGAGCGGCGCCGTGGCGGCGACGCGCGACCTGCGCGGGGTGCGCTACGACCCCGAGTTCCGGCCCGGCGCCAAGAGCGCCGCTTTCACCTGCCTGCGGGTGCGGCCGGGCGAGAAGGTGGTCCTGATCACGGACGAGGAGGCGCTCGGTATCGGCGCCTCCCTGTACGAGCAGTTCGTGGCGGCGGGGGCCACGGTCGTCGCGTTCGTCCTCGAGGACCTGGCGACGCGACCGCTCACGGGGTTCCCGGAGCCGATCGCCGCCGCCATGCGCGACGCCTCGGTCAGTTGCTTCGCCGCCTCGGCCAAGCCGGGCGAGCTCAAGGCGCGCATCGCCATGACCGCGGTGGCCAACGAGCACCGCCTGCGGCACGCCCACATGGTCAACATCACACCGCGCATCATGCGCGAAGGCATGCGCGCCGATTTCGCCAAGGTGGACGCGCTGTCGCGCTGGGTTTTCGAGCGCGCGACGCGGGCGCACCGGCTGACCGCGTCCACGCCGGCCGGCACGCATCTCGAGGCGACATTCGATCCGGCGATCCGCTGGCTCAAGACGTCGGGCATCATCAGCCCCGAGAAGTGGTCGAACCTGCCGGGCGGCGAGGTGCTCACCGCCCCGGCGCGGGTCGACGGCGTCTACGTCGTCGACGGGGTCCTCGGCGACTGGCTGGCGCCGAAGTACGGCGACATGGCGCGTCATCCGCTGAGCGTGTCGATCGTCGACTCGCGCATCAGCGAGGTGCGCTGCGACCGCGCGGAGATCGTGCGCGATTTCCTCGACTACACGTCGGCCGACGAGAACAGCAACCGGGTGGGGGAGCTGGCGCTGGGCACCAACCTGGCGGTGCGCGACGTCATCGGCCAGATCCACCAGGACGAGAAGATACCCGGACTGCACCTGGCGTTCGGCCACCCATACAGCGAGCACACCGGCGCCACCTGGCGGTCGTCGACCCACATCGACATCGTTGGCCGGCATTTCGATGTCGCGTTCGACGGCGTGCCGATCATGCGCGACAGCCGCTTCCTGGTCGACACCGACACCCTCTCCTGAGGGCCTGCCGTGGACGGGCATCTCCGGTCGATCTTCAATGCCCACTACACGGATGACCTGTACGACCGCATGTGCGTGCTCATGGACGAGCGGCTGGCGACGCCGCGCTTCGAGTTCCGGCTCGCCGAGACACCGATCTTCCTGCCGCCCGACCTGCGCGAGCGCTGCGTCGTCGCGGCGCGCGAGATCCTGGGGATCATCAGCCGCCCGGCGGTGATCGACGCCTGCCAGCAGGCGATACCGGAACGCTACCGCGTCCCGCGGCCCGACCGGCTGCCGCACTTCCTGGCGGTCGACCTGGCGATCGTCCGCGGTCCCGGTGGCGCGCTCGAGCCGCGTCTCATCGAGCTGCAGGGCTTCTCGTCGTTGTACGGGATGCAGTACGTGCAGAGCGGCATCTGGGGGGAAGTGTGCGCCGCGATCCCCGGGATGCCGGAGCGCTTCACCGCCCTGTTCTCGGGGCTGCGGCCGGACGGCTACATCGATCTGCTGCGGCGCACGGTCATCGCCGACGCCGATCCCGAGGAAGTCATCCTGCTCGATCTCGAGCCGGAGACACAGAAGACCGTCCCCGACTTCCGCGCCACCGCCCGGCTCCTGGGTGTGCGCGCCGTCTGCGTCACGGACCTGCGCCGAGAGGGGCGGTGGCTCTTCGCACCGGCGCCGGGCGGCCGCCAGGTGCCGGTGCGCCGCATCCTGCACCGGGTGGTCTTCGACGAGCTCGAGCGCCGGCGGGTCGACATGTGCTTCGACTATCGCGATGATCTCGACGTCGTCTGGGCGGCGCATCCCAACTGGTACTGGGTGTGGTCGAAGTTCACCCTGCCTTACATCGATCACCCGGCGGCGCCGCGCACCCGGCGGTTGTCGGATCTTGAGGCGTGGCCGGACGATCCGTCACGCTACATCCTCAAGCCGATCTTCTCGTTCGCCGGCCGCGGTGTTTTCGTCGATGTCGATCGGGCGCTCCTGGACGGCATCCCGGAGGACCAGCGCGGCGACTTCATCTTGCAGGAGAAGGTCGAATACGCCCCGGCGCTGGCCGCGCCGGACGGCGCCGGCGTCAAGGCGGAGATCCGGATGATGTTCCTGCGGCCCGACGGCGACGACCGGATGACGCTCGCCGTGAACCTGGCCCGCCTGTCGCGCGGCAAGATGCATGGCGTCGATCACAACAAGGGACTGCGATGGGTCGGTTCATCGGTCGGGTTGTGGCCGGAGATCGGGTGACGAGCGCAGACCGACCAGGCAGGGAAGGGTCGCGCGCCTGCTCCCTGTGCGGCGGATCCACACCGGCCGCCGACCTCGCCGAGGCAGGCTGGGCGCCGCCGGCGGTGCGGAGCCGCATCCTGCGCGAGCATCCCGAATGGCGGCGTCGGGAGGGAGCCTGCCCCGCCTGCGTTCAGGAAGCCCTCCTCACGATCCTGCTCGAGCGCGGCGATGCGGCCCTGCACGACGGCGTGCAGGCCGCCTGGCCGCTCGATCCCGGCGCCGCGTTCGGCGCGCTGCCGACGCCGCTGCGGATGCACGCCGACCCGCGCATCACGGGCCGGGGTGTGACCATCGCCCTGGTCGACGCCGCATTCCATCCGCATCGCGATCTCGTCGGTCCGCCGAACCGGATACGGGCCTGGATCGATGCCGGCTGCGAGCCGGCGACGACCCTGATGTTCGGCCCCGACGACCTGCCCTCCTGGCCCGGATCGGCGGACGGCGCCGGCCCGCAATGGCACGGGCTCATGACCAGCGCCGTGGCGGCCGGGGATGGACGGTCAAGCCACGGTCTTTACCGCGGCATGGCGCCGGCTGCGGGCGTCGTGCTCGTGCAGGCGCGCGAGCCGGGCGGCGCGATCACCAGCGCCAGCATCGGCCGGGCGCTCACCGCGATCGCCGGCCTGCGCGATGCGCTCGGCATCGGCATTGTCTCTCTCTCCGTCAGCGGCGACGCCGACGCGCCCCTCGCCGACAACCCGGTCGATGGCGCCATCGAGGCGTTGGTGGCGGCGGGGGTGGTGGTCATCGCTGCGGCGGGAAACGACGGCGAACGGCGGTTGATTCCGCCCGCCACCGCCCCGGCGGCGATCACGGTGGGGGGACTCGACGACCGCAACAACTTCGATCATCGTGCCATGGCGCTGTGGCACGGCAACTACGGCGAGACGGTCGCCGGCGCCGCCAAGCCGGAGCTGGTGGCGCCGAGCCTCTGGGTCGTGGCCCCGCTCCTGCCGGGGACCGCCAAGGCGCGCGAGGCCGAGCGGCTGTTCGACGGTCGCGTCCGGGCGGACGAAACCGATGTCCAGGTGGAGGACCGCATCCGGGAGCTGCAGTTGGTGACGCCGTACTACCAGATCGTCGACGGAACGAGCGTCGCGGCGCCGATCGTCGCCGGTGTCGCCGCGGGGATGCTGCAGGCGAACCCGGAGCTGACACCGGCAACCCTGCGCGCGGCGCTTCTCGCGGCCTGCCGCGCGGTTCCGGGAGCGCCGGCCGAGCGGCAGGGGGCGGGCGCCCTCGACGCCGGCCAGGCCGTGTCCCGGGCCCGGCGTGCACGGCACGGGCCGATGGAAGGGCGCCCGCCCTCTCCCATCGTCGATGCCGACGAGGTGCGGTTCACTTTGCACGATCATGATGTCCGCGAGGTCCGCGTCTGCGGGTCGTGGGACGACTGGTCCGCGGCCGGCCTGCCGGCCCGGCGGGTCGGGCCGGGACTGTTCGAGGCGGTCATGAGCCGGCCGGCGCCCGGGCGCTACGCCTACAAATTCCTGCTCGACGAGGCGCGCTGGATCGACGACCCCGACAACCCGCACAAGGAGCAGGACGGCTTCGGCCGCCTCCACAGCATCCTCGACCTGCACACCCCCTGAACTAGAACTCGATGTGCGCCGCAGATTTCCGACCGCGGCGCGCGCGCTGCCGCACCTTTTGCATCGCGACCCTCCCGTCGCCTGTCCCCACGAGCCGAATTACGAGGGAAAACCTCCATCGTCCCGGGGCATGAGCCTTGCTTCTCAGGCGCGGCGAAGGGCTGCCTGAAGACCTGTGGCCCGGACATTCCGGATCGGGACGACCCGGTCGAGAGCGGTCCCCGGGAGCCTGGGGAGATCCTTTTCGGGACGTATCCGGTGACGGGTCAGGCGGGCAAGGGGTGAGACCCGCTGACAGCCCTTCCCCAACCGCCCTCCGCGAGGGGCCGCACGGCTCCGAGCCGTCCCCTCGGGAGGTAGTGACAGCCCCTCCGCGCAGAACCGGTCAGCGCGGAGGGGCATTTTTCTTGGCTTCCAGCCACCCGCCGCCTGACCGTAAACGCCCGGTGCGGAAGGCCCCCGAGCCGTTGTATCATGGGCGGCCCCGAACACCTTCATCGAGGACGCATCCGTGGGATTTCTCGATCGATTCCGCCCTGCGACCGGGCTCGGACATGCTGACGCCGAGGCCCGTCTCCAGGCCGTGCAGAGCCTGCCGGCCGTCGACCTCTCGCTGCTGTCGCCCGTCGTCACGGGTGACACCGACCCGCGCGTGCGCAGGGCGGCGGCGCGGCGCCTGCGTGATCCACGTCTCCTGTCCGAAGTCGCCGCCGGCGATGCCGACGGCTCGGTGCGTGAGGCCGCGGCGTCGACCCTGCTCGGGATGGCGCTCGAGGGGAAGGACGAGGCCGCGGCGCTGGCGGCGCTCGCCGGTCTCATCGAGGCGCGGCTGGTGTCCGCCGTGGCGCGATCGGCAGCGCTCGAGCCGGTGGCGCGCGCGGCCCTCGCGCGGCTCACGGACGATCGCTTCCTCGCCGGGGTGGCGCGCCACGGGGAGCATGCCGCCCTGCGACTCGCGGCCCTCGGTCGTATCACCGACCCGCGCGAGATGGCCGCTGTGGCGCTCAAGAGCGGTCATCGCGATGTCGCGCTTGCGGCGGTGGAGCGGGTCGCGGACCGCGATCTGCTGGCGTCCATCGCCGAGCGCGGTCGCGATCCCGGCGCCGCGCGGCGGGCCCGCGCCCTGGTGCGTGGTCGCGACGAGGAGTCGGACGATGAGGCCAAGACGCCGCGGGCCGCCGATCGCGAGGCGCCACTGCGGTTGATCGAAGAGGCCCTCGCCCTGTCGCGTTCCGAGGACTGGGACGAGCTGCCGGCGCGGCTGACGGCGCTCAAGGATGCCTGGATCGACGACATCCCCGAGGTCGACGATGATCTCGACGAGCGTTTCCGGGAGGCCTGCCTCGTCGCGCGCCGCCGGTTGCAGACCTGGCAGGAAGAACGCGCCGAGCGCGAGCGCCGCGAACGCGAGACCGAGGAACGTCTTGGTCCGCGCCGCCGTCTGTGCGAGGCCGTCGAGGCCGTGACCGGCGGTGACGCCGACGCGATCGCCGAGGTGCGTGCGGCCTGGGACAACCTGCCGGCGGACGACAGCCCCGAGGCCGAGGCGCTGCGGGGGCGCTTCGAATCCGGCTGTCTCGCGATCGTCGAGCGCGAGGCGCAGGAGGCCCGCCGCGCCGGCGAGGCCGAAGCGCAGGCGCGGCGCGAGGCCGAGATGAAGGATGCCGAGCGCCAGCGTCTTGACAACGCCGGACGCATGGAGCGCTTGTGCGCCGGCGCCGAGAAGATGATCGCCTCCGACAAGGCGGTCATCGCCAAGCTCGAACGACTGCAGCGCGAGGTCCGCGCGGCCCTGCAGACGCCGCCGCCGCTTCCGTCCCAGAAGGACCACGACGCCATCGTGCACCGCCTGCGCACGCTCAACACCGAGCTGACCCCGAAGATCCAGTCGCTGCGCGAGACCGAACGCTGGCAGCGCTGGGCGAACGCCGCCGTCCAGGAGGAGCTGTGCGCCCTCATGGAAGACCTGGCGCGCGCCTCCGAGGAGGAGGGCGCCGATGCCGGCGGCGCCGCCCGCGGCCTGCGCGAGCTGATGGAGCGCTGGAAAGCCGCCGGCCCCGCGCCGCCCGATCGGTCGCTGTCGCTGTGGAACCGCTTCAAGATCGCGCGCGACCGCGTGCGGGCCCGATCGGACGCCCACGACCAGCAGCAGGCCGAGGAGCACGCCAGGAACCTGGTGGCCAAGGAGGCCCTCTGCGAGAGGGCCGAAGCGGTCGCCGCCTCGACCGAGTGGATCAAGACCTCCGAGGCCATCAAGGCGCTGCAGGCCGAATGGAAGGCGATCGGCCAGGTGTCGCGCGGCCACGAAAAAGCGGTCTGGGAGCGCTTCCGCAAGGCCTGCGACCAGTTCTTCGCGCGCCGCGACGAGGACATGGTCAAGCGGCGCGACGAGTGGTCGCGCAACCTCCAGGCCAAGGAGGCGCTGTGCGCGCGCGCCGAGATCCTGGCCGACTCGACCGACTGGAAGAACGCCTCCATCGAGATCAAGAAGCTGCAGATGGAGTGGAAGAACATCGGCCCGGTGCGTCGCAACCAGTCGGACGCGATCTGGAACCGGTTCCGCGGCGCCTGTGATCGCTTCTTCGAACGCTTCAAGAACCGCGACGTCATCGAGCGCCAGGCGCATGTGGTGGACCGCGAGGCGCTCTGTCTCGAGGTCGAGGCGCTCGCGCCGGCCGCTGCTCCGGTCGCCGACGCGCCGGCGGGAAATGCGGCGGACATACCGGCGACGGACGGCGTGGCGCAGGAGGCAGTCGCGGCGGGCGACCCTTCGCCGACCGCGCCGACCCCCTCGACCGAAGAGATGGTGGGGCGCCTGCGGGCGGCCCTGGAGAGATGGCGGCAGATGCGCCACCTGCCACCCGACCAGATGGCGCCGCTGAATGCACGGTTCTACGGCGCCTTCGATCGCGTCCTTGCCGCCCACCCGGAGGCTTTCCACGGCACGAGCCTGGACGCCGACGCGAACAAGCGGCGGATGGAAGACCTGGTGACGCGGGTGGAAAAGCTGACACCGTCGTCGTCGGGCGACGGCCCCGACCTGTCATCGCTGTCGCCGGCGGCACGGCTGGCGGCCACTTGGCGCGAGGCGCTTGCAACCAACACGATGGGCGGGCGCGTGGCCGAGGACGGCAAGCTCAAGGCGGCCGCCGAAGAGGTGAAGAGGGCGCAGGCCGCCTGGCAGCGGCTCGGCTATGTCCCCGAACCGCATCGCAGCGGGCTGGAGCGGCGTTTCGAGACCGCCTGCCGCCACATCCTCGGCCGGCGCGGTGCGGGTGTCCCGGCCGGCGCGAGCGCATCGCGGGGTTAGAACGCGGCACAGCCCGCCGCCGGCGCCCCGGCGACGGTGGCGTCAGGAGGCCGGCCGATCCTCCGGCGCGAAATCGTACCCAACGACCTTGAGGACCTCGACCGCCGTGCGGTAGCGTCCGAACTGCGGCATGAGGTAGGCCCCCGCCACGTCGTCGCGCACCTCCTCGATCATCGCGCGCGCGATCATCATCCCGGTGAGACGCCCGGCCTCGGGTGTCGGGGCCGTGGCCATGCGCTCGCGTGTCGCCAGCGGGATCTGCATCCCGGGCACCTCGTTGTGCAGAAACTCGGCATTGCGGTTGCTCGCGAGCGGACAGATGCCGACCAGGATCGGCAGGCCGAGGGTGCGCGTGTCGTCGAGGAAGCGGCGCAGCACCGCCGGATCGTAGACCGGCTGCGTCATGACGAACTCGGCGCCGGCGCGTTTCTTCTCTTCGAGGCGCCGCAGCTCGCGATCGTAGTCGTGCGCCGCTGGCTCGGCGCCGCAGGCCAGAAGAAACCCCGTGCCCTCGGCGAGGCTCCTGCCGGCCGGGTCGACGCCGTGGTTCAGCGAGTCGGCCATCCGCAGCAGGCCCACCGAGTCCAGATCGAACACCGCGGTGGCCGCCGGATAGTCGCCCATCTTGGGCGGATCGCCGGTGATGATCACCAGGTTGCGGACGCCGAGGACCCAGGCGCCGAGCAGGTCCGAATGCAGGCCGAGGAGGTTGCGGTCGCGGCAGCAGACATGCAGGATGACGTCGATGCCGGCGGCGCGCCGGACCTCGACCGCGAGCGCCACGTTGCTCATCCGCGCGACGGCGCGCGGCCCGTCGGCGATGTTGATGACGTCGCACCCGGCGCGCCGGAGCATCGCGGCGGCGTCGAGCGCATTCACCGGACTCAGACCCGGATCCGGGTTGACCTCGACGCTGACCACGAAATCCTCCGGACCGATGACGCGGCGTCGCGGCCCGGCGGGATCCAGCCGATCGCGGTAGACACGCGCCAGCTTGGCGCCGAGCGCGCTCTTCGCCTCCATCGGCACGGCCGGCTGCCGGCGGATCTCCGCCGCCGGTCCGGCCGCCGGCGCCGTCCCGGCCTCGATGCGGCCGCCGCCGAGCATGCGCGCCGCGTCGACGACTGTGCGGATGTGCTCGGGCCCGGTGCCGCAGCAGCCCCCGACGAGGCTCACCCCCGCCTGGTAGAGGCGGCGGGCATAGACACCGAAATACTCGGGTGTCGTCATGTAGAGGGTCCGCTCGTCGAGGCGCCGTGGCCGTCCGGCGTTCGGCTGCACGCTGACCGGGGCGCCGGCGGCGAGCAGGTCGCGGGCCACGCCGAACAGGAAGGCCGGACCCTCGGCACAGTTGGCGCCGACGACGTCGGCGCCCCAGCCGCGCAGCCGCCGGGCCGCGTCGACCGGCGGGGCGCCTTCGATCTCGCGACGCTCCTCGCTGAAGGCCAGCTGGGCGACGACCGGGCCGGGGTAGACGGCGCGCGCCGCCGCCAGCGCCTGCTCCATCTCGATCAGGCTGTAGAAGGTCTCGAAAACGAGGAGGTCGATCCCCTCCGTCAGGAGCGCGTCGATCTGCTCGGCGAACAGGTCGCGCAGGGCCGCGCGTCGCTCCTGCGACAGGGTCCCGACCATGAGCCCCGTCGGGCCAATCGATCCGGCGACCCAGGCCTCGGTGCCGGCAGCCTCGCGCGCCAGGCGCACCCCGGCCCGGTTGATCGCCGCCAGACGATCCTGGGCGCCATAGCGGGCGAGGCACTCCCGGTTGGCGCCGAAGGTGTTGGTCTCGAGAACATGGGCGCCGGCGGCACGGTAGTCGCGGTGAATGTCGGCGACAAGATCGGGGCGCGCGAGGTTGGCCTCGTCGAACGACCGGGTGATGAAATAGCCGCGCTCGTAGAGCTGCGTCCCCAGCGCGCCGTCGAAGACGAGGGGGCCGCGCTGCAGGGCATCGAGAAACGGGATGTCGCGGAGAGGCATCGTCAACAAGTGCCGCGTGGCGGCCGTGGAAGTGTCTGGAGCCGACGGCCGGGGTTGAACCGGCGACCTACTGATTACGAATCAGTTGCTCTACCACTGAGCTACGTCGGCTCTCGAAGTGGCGCGTAGTTTAGACGCCCCTCGCGCGGGATGCAAGGCGCCGTTCGATTGACACTTCGTGGCAGCCGGGGCGCCAATCCTCGACACAGGGTGGCACCGGGTCGCCTCCGCCGGCCGCGGCAAGGCCCGGAAATGGCCGGTTTTGGGGCATTTCGATGGCTCCTGACCGGGCATCGGCATGGCACCGGGCTTGCCATAGTGGATGGACGGCGGCATCTCCGAGAAGGGGCGAGTGGAGACAACGATGCGCACTCCGACACCGGTAGCCGGACCAGGACAGCGGGGTTTCACGCTGGTCGAGCTCTTGATTGTCGTGGCGATCGTCGGCCTGCTCGCCTCGATAGCCGTCGTCAACCTGCTCAACGCGGTGGACAAGGCGAAGCAGAAGCGCACCATGATGGACATGCACACCATCGGCGCCGCCGTCGAGGCGTACGGCACCGACAACGCCCGCTACCCGACGGGGATCGCCACCTGGTCCGCGCTCAAGTCGCAGATCAACCCGCACTTCATGAAAGAGCCGCCCGGTGAGGATGGCTGGCAGCACCCCTGGGAGGTCGGTACGACCACGGGCGACGACTACACCCTGGTCAGCATCGGCAAGGACGGCGCCGTCGGCCCGCGGTCCGGTGGTACCACCAACGAGTTCGACTGCGACATCCTCTTCGTCAACGGCCACTTCTATCAGTGGCCCGAAGGGACGCAGCGCTGATCCGCACGCCGTTCCGGTAGGATCGGCCCGTGCCTCCCGACCGCCAACCCGACTCGACCCTGCGCGCCCCGGTCCGCCGCGAGACCCGGGTCCTCGGCTCGCGCTTCCTCGCGGACGCCCACACGGTGACGAGCGCGGCCGACGCGGGGGCGCGCCGCCGGGCGCTCGAGGACGAATTCCCCACCGCCACTCATCACTGCTGGGCCCTCAGGCTGCGGCTCCCGGCGGGGGAGCGCGAGCTCGCCGCCGACGCCGGCGAGCCGGCGGGCACCGCGGGCGTCCCGATCCTTCAGGCGCTGCGCCGCGCCGGGGTGATCAACGCCCAGGTGGTCGTCGTGCGCTGGTTCGGCGGCACCAGGCTGGGCAAGGGCGGACTCGCGCGGGCCTATCGCGACGCGGCGCGCGCGGCGATCGAGGCCGCCGGAACGGTCGCGATGATCCCCGTGGCGCGACTGCGGCTTCTGGGGCCGGTGGGTCAGGATGGCGAGGTGCGCCATGTGCTGGCGCGGCACGGCGGTCGAATCCTGTCGGCGGCCTACGGCGATGGCGGGGACGCCGACCTCGTGGCGGAGATTCCCGAGGCCGGCGTTCATGCGTTCGTCGAGGAGCTCGGACGGGTCACGCGGGGCGCCTGGCGGCACGACGAAGAAGGCGCGCCATCGGGACCGCCCGCAGGCGGTGGTTGAACGCCCCGGCGCCGGCTGCTAATATCCGCCCCGCGCGGCGCGGCGCGCGCGAGGCGATGATGAACTTCAACCGGGATTCCTCCAGCAGCCCTGACTTTCATCCGGCGGTCCCCGGTCTGACCGTGGTCGAGGCCGGCATCACGCTGGAGGGGGACATCGTCTCCGAGGAGAACATCCGGGTGCGCGGCCGGATCGAGGGCAACGTCGCCACCTCGGGGTCGGTCGTGATCGAGCCGCATGGTGCGGTGCGCGGCGAGGTCACCGCCGACAACCTGATTCTCGAGGGGGAGCTCGAAGGGCGCGCGACGGTGGCGCGCAAGTTCGAGTTGCGCCCCACCGGTCGCATGCGGGGTGACATCCGCGCCGCGGTGGTCGCGATCGCCGAAGAGGCGTTTCTCCAGGGCAAGGTCCTGGCGACTGAGAGGATCTCGACCGCGCCGCCCGTTCGCCGCGCGGAGAGGCGTTGAGCGGAGCCGGCGGCTCGAAGCGCGGCCTGTTGCTCTTCCTCGTCGCCGCCGGAGTGCTGTCGGGACTCCTGGTGGCCTACACCATCTCCCACCGGCGGCCGCCGATACCGGCCGACATGGATCACGCGGTCACCGATCCGGCCGCCTGCCTGCCATGCCACGGCCCGGGAAGGAAGGACGCCCGTGGCCCGAACCACCCGCTCAACGACCAGTGTTTCAACTGTCACGAGCGGGGCTGACTGTCGGACCCGACCACCGCCTTGCCGCCTGCCAGGCCACCAGTGGCGCGGCCATCAGCAGCCGGCGTCGCAGGGTGCGGTAGGGCTGACGCCCCGAGATCAGGTCGGCAACCACCCCGGCCAGGTGCGGGCTTCGATCGGTGAGACGGACCAGCCGTTCGATGAAGGTCGACTCGAAAAAGCGCCCGGCGTGGCGCGCCGCCCAGGCGAACTCGGGAGCCATCCTCTTCCCCCAGGCCGGCGCATAGTCGGCGGGCCGGCCGGCCGCGATCGCGTCGGCGAGAAGGTCGGCGGAGACCAGCGCGAAGTAGATCCCCTCGCGGGTGAGCGGATCGACGGCCTGCCCGCTGTCACCGACGAGGGCCCAGCCGTCGCCCTGCAGTGTCGCATTCTCGATGGCCGGCGGCGCGCCGGGGATGAGGGCGGCGTAGCCGATGGCGCGATCCATGACGGCCGCGCCGTAACGCTCGCGGATGAAGCGGTCCACGAGCGCGCGGAGTTCGGCCGCAGGCCGCCGCCCGAGGGTGTCGCAGATTCCAACGGCGGCATGATCGAGCCGTGGAAAGACCCAGAGGTATCCGTCCAGACCCGGGTAGAACCGCAGTGTCACTTCCTCCTCATCCACCCCCGGGAGGTAATATCCAAGACCCTGGGTCAATTCGGCCGCGGGGACGCCGCGGGTCAGCCGGCGGCGCGCGAAGCCGCCGGCACCGTCGGCCGCGACAAGGAAGTCGAACGGCCCGTGCGCGCGACGGAGGTCGCCGGCGCCGGATTCCAGGCTCCACCCGGCGGTCCCCCGGGAAAAACCGAGGACACGCTCCGCGACCAGGGCCGCCCCCGAGGCGACGGCCCGGTCGAGCAGGTATTCATGCAGGTCCGACCGGCGAAAAATCAGCAGCGGCTCCGCGAGCCGGATCGCCACCCGGCGGCCGGACGGGGCGATGATGTCGCACTGCGCCACCCGGCGGGCCGGCAGGCGGGGATCGTGGAGGAAGGGGAACGTGTCAAGCCCGCGGGCCGGGATCCCGCCGCCACACGGCTTCTCGAACCGGGTCCTGGGCTCGAACAGGGTCGGAGCCAGCCCCGCCTCGGCGAGCCGCCACGCGACCCTGGCCCCGGCAGGGCCGCCACCGATGATCGCCACCCGCCGCATGGCCCGATCTTACCGGAGGTTGCTGTGAACCCGGCGCCGGGTTCCTGCGTTCTTCCGGTGCGCGAGGAGGGGGGCGTGCCGCCGGACGACTTCGCGCTCATGGAGGAGGTCAGGCATGACCGCGACGGAGCCTTCGAGGTGTTCGTTGCGCGCTACCAGCGGCGGCTGTACCGGCTGGCGTGGGGATACGTGCGCCACCACGAAGACGCACTTGACGCCGTGCAGGAGGCGATGGTGAAGATTTACCTCGCGCGCGCCAGCTACCGCCCCGAGTCGCACCCCTTCACCTGGGCCTCGCGCATCCTCGCGAACCACTGCCTGGACGTGCTGCGGCGCCGGCGGGTGCGTCCCGCCGAGTCGCTGGAGGCGGCGCAGGAGGCCTCGCCCGGTCGTGAGCTCGCGGCCGCCGATCCGAAGGACAGTCCCGAACGGCGCGGGTCGCGGGCCGAGTTCCGGCGCCGGGTCGAGCAGGCCGTGGCGACGCTTCCGGAAAGCCAGCGCGAGGTCTTCGTTCTGCGGCATTTCGAGGACATGACGCTCGCGGAAATCGCCACCGTCCGTGGCTGCGCCCTGGGGACGGTCAAGTCGTCCCTGCACCGGGCCGCTGCGGCGGTGCGCGATCGGTTGCTGCGCGCCGGGGTGCGCGGCGACGCGGCGATGGGATGAGGGGGACGATGCGATGACGACGGGCGACAGGGAATTGACCTGTGCCGAGGTTCGCGATCGGCTGCCGCTGCGCTTCTACGAGCCGCCCGCCGGCGAGCGCGGCGATCCCATCGACCGCCACCTGCGCCATTGCCGGGCGTGCGCGGAAGAATGGGAGGAGACCCGCCGGGCCCTTGCCGCGGTGCGCGCGGAGGACGCCTTCCCGCGCGAAGGCGAGGTCGACTGGTTGGCGTTCACGCGCGACACCGCCGCCCGCGCCCGGGCCGCCGCCGGCGGCCGGCCCGTCACCCGGGTCGTGGTTCCCACGGTCAGGCGCACGCGGCCATGGGCGGCCTGGGGAGGGCTCGTGGCGGTCGCCGCCTGTCTCGTGGTGGTCATGGCGCTCCGGCGAGCCGACCGTCCGGTCCCGCAGCAGGCCGGGTCCGCACCGGCGCCCGGGATGGCGGGAATGCTCCGTCAGAACGTCGCCCGGGAGGCGGCCGCCCGATCGCTGCGCGAGGGACGGGCGTTGCTCGTCGATCTGCTGCAGGCGCCGGTGCGCTGCCGGCGCGGCGACGGGACGCTCGACATCGCGCTCGAAAAGGAGCGCTCACGCGACCTGCTGCGGCGTCTGGCGGTGCACCGCGGTGCCCTGGGCGGGCCGCAGGATGGGCGCATCGCCGATCTCATGGGACAGATGGAGAGCCTGCTCCTGCAGGTCGGGACACTCGAGGACTGCACCGGGCCGCATTCGCTCGACGATCTGCGCGCGGCGATCCGCAGGCGGCAGATTCTCCTGCGTATCGACCTCGTGACCCGCGACGCGGAAGGAGGAACGTCACGTGCGTGACCTCGGCGGGGCCGGAGCCCCGGGCATGCGGCATCCCTTCATGTGGCTTGCGGTCGTGACGATCGTGGCTCTGGGGTTCGGGTCGGGCGCGGCGTCGGCGGCAGCGGACGAAGAGGACCTGTACCGCCAGATGAAGGTGGATGTGTTTGACGGCAATTGGCCGGCAGTGCTGCGCGAAGCCGAGGAGATCCTGGCGCGATTCCCCGACGGCCACGCGGCACCGCAGGCGGCCTACCACCGGGCGCGCGCCCTGTCGCGGATGCCCGGCCGTGAGGCCGATGCGACCGCGGCTTACCGCGAGTTCACCGCCCGTTACCCGGCGGAGGCGCTGATGGTCGAACAGGCCTGGGCCGGCATCTTCTCGCTGGCCTGCGACGGGCGCCGGCAGGAGAGTCCGGCCTGCGTCTCGACGCTTTCCGAAGGGCTCGCCAGCCCGCTGGCGTACGTATCGACATTGGCCGCGATCCGCGCCAGCGACACGCGCGACGGGCCTCTCAGGCGGCGCGCCCTCGCCGCCCTCAAGACGGCTCTCACGACCCAGTCCGACGCCGACATCCGCAACGAGATCCTGATCGCCATCCTGAAGATCGACCCGCGCGAGGTGCCGCAGCCGACGCCGGCAGTGCAGGCTGCCGGTGGGACGCCGGGCTTGCCGGGCGCCGCCCCGGCCTTCATAAGGATGTCGATCTTCAACAAGGCCGAGAAGCGCTACGACCTGAAGATCAACGTTCCGGTCGCGTTCGCCCAGATGCTGGTCGATGCCCTCGGCGAGGATGACAAGGACGACCTGCGTGATGAAGCGCGGCGGCGCGGGGTCGACCTGGACGACATCTTCGCGGCGATCCAGAAGTCGGGGTCGGGGCGCTTCCTCGACGTCGACACGAAGTCCAGCCGGATCGAGGTCTGGATCGAGTGACCCGGGCTCTCAGTCGCGGGTGCGGGCGCGTTCGTCGCGGCACTGCGGCTCGAGCCGATCGATGACGCCGTCGAGGATGTCGCGGCGTACCGGATCGCTTTCGAGCTCGCGGGCGGCCGCGAGCGCCTCGCGGGCCCCGCAGAATCGGCCAAGAGCGTTGAGCGCATTCGCCAGGCGGATGCGCGGCTCGACGCCGGCCGGGTCGATCGAGGTCGACTTCTGAAAGTAGCCGACCGCCATCTCGAGCAGCCCTTTCTTCTCGAACGCATCGCCGAGCAGGAGGTTGACCCGCCTGTGGCGCGGGTTCCTCTCGGCGGCCATGCGGAAGACCTCGATGGCCTCATCCTGCCGCCCCAGGCGTGACTCGATCTCACCGATGGCGATCCAGGGATCGGCCTGCGACGGGTCGAGATCGGCTGCCCGGCGCAACTCGCCGAGCGCCTGATCGAGCCGGCCACGACGGGCGCTCAACCGTCCGAGCGCCAGCATCGTCGCCGGCTGGTCGGGCCACACCGCCAGGGCGCTTTTCAGGTCGGCCTCGGCCAGGTCGTAGCGGCCCATCTCCGTGTAGGCGGCGGAGCGTCCGAGAAACGCGGCGATGAACCAGGGCGAGCGCGCGAGGACGGCGCCGAAATGCGCCGCCGCCTGCTCGTGCAGGCCGACCCGCCCGGCGGCGTTGCCGAGGAGGGCGTGCGGCAGATGCTCCGGGGATGCGGTGACGACCGGACGATTGAGCGCCCGCAGCGTCGCGCCGGCATCGCCCGCGGTCAGCACGGCCTGGCCGATGAACGTCCAGCGGGCTGCCTGGTACCGTGCCCGGAGCACGCCCGCAGTCAGAACCGCCAGCACCATGACGGCAGCCAGCCCCACCGCACCGGCAGCGCGCTGCCCCGAGACCGCGCCCGGGGATGGCCGGGCAGGCCAGGCGAGACCGATGGCGACGAAGACAATGAGGGCCGGCGCGCCCTCCTGGAACACCGAGCCGAGCATGGCGACGATGGCGGCGCCCAGCAGGGTATCGAGGGAAGCCTTGCCCAGGTCACTCCGATCGCCTTCCCCGGCGAAGGCGGTTCGCGCTGCCGCCACCATCGCCGCGGCGATGAGCGCGACGAACAGGAGGCCCCCCGCGACCCCCGTCTCGGTGGCCAGCTCGAGGAAGCTGTTGCCGGCGTGAACCGCCTGGTGGCTGAGGGTGAATGGCGAGGCCGGGACCTGCGTCCAGGCGACCTCCAGGAAAGCATGCCGCCAGAATGCCGGGCCGACACCCAGGGGATGCAGGCCCAGAAGCGCGGTGCTGCCCCGGGCGGCGGCAGCACGGTCGACCGCCGGATCGCCGGTGGTGGGGGCCAACAGGCCGACCCGGGTCAGCGGCGAGGCCGGGGCCGGCAGCATCGGCAGACGACCGAGCACGGCCGCGAGGAACACCACGAGTACGACCATGACGGCGGCGCGCACCGCCGGGCCGGCAAGGCTGGGGGTCAGGTCGGACCATCCGCCTTCCTTCCGCACCGCCCGTGCGGTGTGGGTCGCCAGGACGACGAGCGCAACGAGCGATCCGGCGATCCAGCCCTCCGGCCGGCCGACGAAGACCAGCGCCGCCACGACGACACCCAGCGCGGCGCTTGCGGCCAGCCGGCGCATGCCGCGGGCTGCGGCGACCGCCGCGATCCCGAACGGCAGACCGACGATCAGCCACTGGGCCACCAGGCCGGGATCACCGAGCGTGGCGCCGGCCGGGGATGGTGGCAGAAGAGAGAGGCCGGCCAGCGCGAGGTGATAACCGGGGAGGAAGACCTGCGCCAGCGTCCCGGCGGCGACCAGCGCCCCCGACACCAGCGCCGATCGGAACAGCCAGGCGATGCGGGCCGGGTCGCGCGCCACGCCGGAGGCGCCCCAGCCGATGACGACGAGGGCGGCAAGGTCGGCGAGTCCGCGACAGGCCAGGCCCCGATTCGGCGACAGCAGAGTCGCCCCGCCCGCGGCCAGCAGGAAAAGGCCTGCCAGCAGGGCCGGCAGCAGCGCCGGCCGGGAGGTGTTGCCGCCACGCAAGGCCCGCACGGCGGCGTCGGCAAGCAGCGCGATGGCACCCACCAGCAGCAGGGTCGATTTCGGCAGGGCGAACGGATCGCTGCAGTCACCGGCATGCACCAGCGGCACGAGAAGGAGCAGGGTGCCGAGCACGAAGAGCGGGAAGCGGCGGGTGGTCGGGGCGTTCATCGGGATGTCGGCGGCGGGATGCGTCACCTCAAAACCGGCGGATGGTAACACAGCGCCCTGGCGCCTCCAAGGACTCGCAGCGTTGTAAGATGCGCCCCATGCCGCGACGCGTCGAGGCCCGAGCACCGACACGGATCGACCTGGCCGGGGGGACGGTCGATCTCTGGCCGCTCTACCTCCTTCTCGATCGCCCGCTGACGGTGAATGCCGCAATCGATCTCGAGGCCGCCGCCGTGGTCGAGCGGACCGCGGGCGCCGGGCTCACCATCGAATCGCGCGACCGCGAGGCCCGCTGCCACCTGCCGGAGGGCACCGTCCTCGCCGACGCCCTGCTCCGTGCCCCGCAGGGGCTCGGGTTCATCGTCCGCCTGGCGCTGCACTTCCTCGGCGGTTCGGTTCCGCGGGAGACCCCGGGTTGGAGCATCACCACCGCGTGCGACGCACCCGCCGGCTCCGGTCTCGGCGGCTCTTCGACGCTCGGGATCGCGCTGGCGGCGGCGCTCGATCGCATGACCGGACGCGGTTTCGATCATGATCGGCTTCTCCATGTTACACGCGGCATCGAAACCCAGGTCCTCGCCATCCCGACCGGCGAGCAGGACTACCACCCGGCGCTGGTCGGCGGCGTCCTCGGGCTGAACTACTCGGTCGAGGGAACGCGTGTCGAGCGCCTGTCGGTCGATGGCGCGGAGCTCCGCGCCAGGACCGTCCTGGTCTACACCGGGGTGTCGCGCAGCTCGGGCATATCGAACTGGGACATCTTCAAGCGCCACCTGGACGGCGAGGCCGGCGTGCGCGCCGCCTTGCAGGCGATCAGCGACGCGGCGCACGCCATGCGCGATGCCCTGCTGCGCGGCGATTGGAACGGGGCAGCCACGGCGCTGGACGGTGACTGGCAGGCACGCCAGCGCCTCTCCCCGGCGGTGACCGACCCGATGATCGACGGGCTCATCGCCGAGGCGCGTGGCGCGGGTGCGCTGGCCGGGAAGGTCTGCGGCGCGGGCGGCGGCGGTTGCCTGGTCCTCTGGGTCCCGGAGGGGGCCCGTGATGCCGTGGCGCGGTGCATGGAGTCGCAGGGCGCCACGGTCCTCGAATACCACTATGTGAACCGGGGAGTCCGGCTGACGGAAACGTAACAGACCCCGATTCCGATTGCACCCTCCGGACCCTCGCGGTACACTCACGCCATCCGGCTCCGCATCGGGTCCCGGTGGCCCTTGGTTTCTCGTGGACGCTCCGGTCGATTTGGCTTTACCACCGGGCCGCGACACAATGGGCCGCCGGTCCCGGGCAGATCCGGGACACTTGGGGAGTCCCGCCCCCACCCGTCGAGGTCGATGATGATGAACTCAAAAGCCCGCGTGTTCGCCCCCGCGCTCGTGATGATCGCAGGACTCGCCCTGGCCACGCCGGCGGCGGCCGATCAGGTCGTCTATTTCGTCAACGGCAAGGCGATGACCGTCAAGATGGTCGAGAAGGGGGATCGCATCACGATCCTCGAGGTCGAGGGTGGCGGACGTATCGGGATTCCGTCGGAACAGATCGCCCGCATCGAGGAACTGCTGTTGTCGAACCCTGCGCCCGCCGTCCCGGCGCCGCCACCGCCCATCCTTCCGGCCGGTGGGATTGGCCCACAGGCACAGTCGGCGGCCACGACGAGCGCCACCCCGGGCGTTGCTCCGCCGCCGACCACGGCAGCCGCGGGGGTAGCGGTCGGGCCGATGATTGGCGGCAAGGCGACCCAGCCCGGTGGCGCTCTGGCCGGGCTGCAGCCGCTGGCGGTCGGTGCCACGGACGAAGAGGGTCCGATAAAGGCGCCGGCCTCCGCCATGTTGCCGCCCGGGGCTCGGAGCAATCCGCAGACGGGCCCCGGCATGCCTCCGGCGCGCCGGTTCAACGCGCGCGGTAATCCTTACGGTCGGATGCGACCGCCCCCGGTCAATTACGTGCCGCAGGGGCAGGCAGGCGCCGCGACGGCCACTGCCGCGGGCGCCAGGCCGGCGACGGCTGCGCCACCACCCCCTCCCTCCCCTGAGCCGGCGGTCTCGGACCCCGTCCCCGAGACAGCCGAATCCGCGCCCGAAAGCACGGGGGACACCGAGACTCCGGCCGAGCCGCCCGCCGAGGCCCCCCCTGCGGACGACGGTTCCCCGGAGAACTGACGCCATCACCACCACGACACCCGCCCTGGTCATCGGCTTGACCGGACCGAACGCCTCCGGAAAAGGCGAGGTCGCGAAGTACCTTCAGGGGCGTGGCTTCTCCGTCCACTCGCTCTCCGATGTGGTGCGTGATGCGGCCACCGCCGCACGCCAGCAACACACCCGGGACAACCTGATCGCGATCGGCAACCGACTGCGCGAGGAGGGTGGACCGGGGGTGCTCGCCCGGCGCATTCTCGACCGTCTCACCGACCCGAGCGTCGTTGATTCGATCCGCAGTCCGGGGGAGGTCGAGGTGCTCAGGACGCTGCCGCGTTTCGTCCTGCTCGGGATCGACGCGCCGCTGGCGCTGCGCTTCGAGCGCTCGGTGCACCGCGGCCGCGCCGGTGACGGCGCCTCACTCGAGGAGTTCGCCCGCAAGGAAGAGCGCGAGAACTCGTCGACCGAGACAGGGCAGCAGCTGCAGCGCACCCTGGCCCTTGCCGATCGCACGCTCGACAACGACTCCAGCCTCGAGGCTCTGCACCAGCGCGTCCGCGCGGTGCTCGCAACACTGGCGGTTACCCTTTCCGGCTGATCTCTTCCTGAAATAGGAGCCTGTCCGAGTAATGGGATGGGTCGGGTTCGCGGCGCCGCGGGGCCGTATGCGAGGCGCCGCGACGAACGCGATGCGGGACATCGCCGAGGCGCGGCAACGACGCAGACGGCCCCGCGCCGCCGCGAACCCGAAGGGCGCATGGGGATTGCGGTACCCAGCGTTACTCGTCGTCATCGATGCCCCACATCGATTCCTCCTCGCGCCTCGCCTGGGACCCGCAAGCCCCATGCGCGCGACCCATCCCATGACTCGGACAGGCTCCTAGTACAGACTCTGCTTGATCCGCCGGCGCCGGAACGGGACGATCAGGACCAGGCCGGCGAGGAACCCCCCCAGGTGTGCAAACCACGCCACCCCGCCCGGTCCCATCTGCGAGGCGTTGATCAGCTGGATCAGCAGCCACACCCCCAGGACGATGAGCGCCGGGATCTCGAGGACCCGGACATAGACCACGAGGAAGATCAGGGTGTGGACCCGCGCCGCCGGGAACATCACCAGGTACGCGCCCAGCACCCCGGCGATCGCACCGCTCGCGCCGACCATCGGAACCGCCGATGACGGGTTGATGAGGACCTGGCCCGTGGCCCCGGCGAGACCGCAGAGGAGGTAGAAGAGCACGAAGCGGGCATGCCCCATGATGTCCTCGACGTTGTTACCGAAGATCCACAGGTAGAGCATGTTGCTGATCAGGTGGAGCCACCCCGCATGCAGGAACATCGAGGTCACCATGGTCATGAGGTTGTAGGCGAGCAGGTCGAGACGTCCCGGGGAGACCGTGGTGAGGTCGTGCGGCACCAGCGCCAGGCGGAGGATGGTGTCCTGCTGCTGCCCCGACGGCAGCAGCAGGAGGCGCACGAAGAGCGCGGCGTTGAGTGCGATAAGGCCGACCGTCACCCACGGGAAGGTACGGGTCGGGTTGTCGTCCTTGAGTGGAAACAGGCCGGGCGGTCCTCCGCGGCGACGATAGCACAGGGGTTCATCTTGACCCCCGCCCCCGGGGCGTCTACACTACCCGGCCATGCAGGAATTCCCGTCGCCGTGTCCCTGACGCTAACCCACATATTCCCGAAGGCGGTGCGAGGGCCCTCATGTCCGAGGCGATCAGCGGCAAGATGAGCCTACCGCTCACGCGCGGCCAGGACCGGCATGGCCCCGCCGAGGCACGTGACGCCACGGCAACCTCAGAGGTTTCTGGTCCGTACCTCACGGTCATCGAGAGCCCTGCCGACCTGAAGCGGCTGACGCTGCCCCAACTCGGGGCGGTGGCCGCGGAGCTCCGGCAGTACATCATCGATGTCGTCTCGAGAACGGGAGGGCACCTGGCTCCCAGCCTCGGAGCGGTCGAGCTCACTCTGGCGCTGCACTACGTCTACGACACGCCGCGCGACCGCATCGTCTGGGACGTCGGCCACCAGGCCTATGCCCACAAGGTCCTGACCGGCCGCCGCGACCGGCTGCCGAGTCTCCGGCAATACCAGGGCATCTCCGGCTTCATTTCACCCGCCGAATCGCCCTACGACGCCTTCGGTGTCGCGCACGCGAGCACCTCGATCGCCGCGGCCATGGGGATGGTCGTGGCGCGAGACCTGGCGGGTTCCGACCACCACGTCCTGACGGTCACGGGTGACGGCGCCATGACCGGCGGAATGGCCTACGAGGGCCTCAACAACGCCGGACACTCCGGGCGCGACATCCTCGTTATCCTGAACGACAACGAGATGTCGATCTCGCCCAATGTCGGCGCCATCTCGAAGTACCTGACTGACATCACCTCGAGCCGCCCCTACAACCGCTTCAAGGACGAGGTGCGGGCCCTTGTGAAGAAGATGCCGCTCGGCGAGCCGGCGGGTGAGCTGGCCAAGCGCCTGGAGCGCAGCCTCAAGGAGGTCTTCGTGCCGGGCGGGATGTTCCAGTCGCTCGGGTTCCAGTACTACGGCCCGATCGACGGACACGATCTCCCTGAGCTGGTGGCCGTCCTGCAGAATCTCAAGGCCGTCAAGGGACCACGCCTCCTCCATGTCATCACCAAGAAGGGGAAGGGGTATGCCTTCGCCGAGAAGGACTCATGCGTGTTCCACGGCGTGTCGGCCTTCGATCCGGCCTCGGGTGTCCTGGCGGTGGGCGGCCAGGCGGCGGCGCCCGACTACAACAAGGTCCTCTGTGACACGCTGATCCGGCTCGCCGATCGCGATCCGCGCGTGGTCGCCGTCACGGCCGCGATGACGGACGGTACCGGGCTGGTGAAATTCCGCGAGCGTCACCCCGACCGCTTCTTCGATGTCGGCATCGCCGAAGGGTACGGGGTCACCTTCGCCGCCGGTATGGCGATTTCGGGCATGCGGCCGGTTGCGGCGATTTACTCCACCTTCCTGCAGCGCGCCTACGATTCGATCATCCATGACGTCGGGGTGCAGAAACTCCCCGTGGTCTTCGCCCTCGATCGCGCCGGGCTGGTCGGCGCCGACGGGCCCACGCACCACGGGGTATTCGACCTCTCGTACCTGCGTGCCGTGCCGAACCTCGTCCTGGCGGCGCCCAAGGACGGCGACGAGCTCGCCGACCTGCTGTTCACCGCGGTCGACCAGCAGGACGGCCCGTTCGCGATCCGCTACCCGAAGCGCAGCAGCCGCCGATACACCGCCGGGCGCGAGCCGCAGCGCATCGCCGTCGGCACGTGGGAGGTCCTCAGCGAAGGACGGGACGGCGCGCTCCTGGCGGTGGGATCGATGGTCGAGACGGCCGAGGCGGTGAGGCAGTTGTTGGCCCGCGATGGTATCGACGCCGGGGTGGTGAACTGCCGTTTCGTGAAGCCGCTCGACGGCGCGGTGCTGCGTGACCTCGCCGGGCGGCTCCCGCTGCTGTGCACCCTCGAGGAGAACACGTTGCGCGGCGGCTTCGGCAGCGCCGTCCACGAGTTCCTGGCCGAGGCCGGGATCGTCCCGGTGGCGTTGCATCATGTCGGACTGCCCGACCGCTTCATCACGCACGGAACGGTGGCCCAGCTCCTGGAGGAGATCGGTCTGTCGCCGGCGCGCCTGGTCGATCGGCTGAAGCCGCTCTTCCGGGGACGGGCGTGAGCGGTCCGCTTCAACTCGCAGCCCGCGCCGGGGACCTCGAGGGGATCAAGGCCGACCTGGCGATCGCCTACCGGTTGCGGGGGGATGCCGGCATCGTCGGGCCCATCGGTGCGCCACTCGCGGCGCGTCTGCTCGAAATAGCCCGCGAAGATCGCTTTCATGGCCGCTCCGGCAAGCTGCATCTGTGGCATCTCCCGGCCGAGGATGGCGCCGGCTTCCACCGTCTCCTGCTGCTCGGCCTCGGGGCGCGTGAGGACCTGACCCTCGAACGGTACCGGCGCGATCTCGGCGACGCCTTCGTCGAGGCCGACCGCCTCGGGGCCACATCGGTGGCCGTGCCGCTCCTTGCCGGCGAGGGGCTGCCGTTCGATCCCGGCGCCGCCGCCCGGGCTCTCGCCGAGGGGCTCGTCCTCGGCACCTACCGCTTCGACCGCTACCGCTCCGAACCGCGTCCGGGCCGCCGGCACCTCAAGCAGGTGGTGGTCGCAGCCGGCGGCAGTCCGGTGCGCCTGGTCGACGCCGGCCTGGCGCGGGGCGAGGTCCTCGCCAACGCGACCAACTTCGCGCGCGATCTGGTCAACGAGCCGGCCGGAGTCCTGACGCCGCCCCGCATGGCGGAGATCGCCCGGGAAGCCGCGCAGACCGCCGGAATCGACATCACCGTCCTCGGCCCCGACGAGATGCGCACGATGGGCATGGGCGGCATCCTCGGCATCGCCCAGGGGTCGCATCAACCGCCGCGTCTCATCCACCTCGTCTACCGCCCCGCGACCAGGCCGGCGCGCCGCATCGCCCTGGTCGGCAAGGGGCTGACCTTCGATTCGGGGGGGTTGTCGCTCAAGACCGCGGACGGCATGGAGACCATGAAGTGCGACATGGCGGGTGCGGCGACCGTCCTCGCGACGCTGTGCGCGCTCCCCGAGTTCGGTCCGGCGGTCGAGGTGCACGGTGTCATGGGGATGGCCGAGAACATGCCGGGGGGTGCGGCGATCCGTCCCGGTGACGTGGTGAAGATCATGAACGGCAAGACGGTCGAGGTGCGCAACACCGACGCCGAGGGGCGCGTGGTCCTCGCGGACTGCCTGTCGTTCGTGTCGCGTCTGGACGGTGTCGACACCGCGATCGACCTGGCGACGCTAACCGGGGCCTGTGTCGTGGCGCTGGGGCCGATGGCCTGCGGTGTCATGGGGAACGACAAGCCGCTGGTGGACGAGATCCTGCGTTCGGCGGAAGCGGCGGGCGAGGCGATGTGGCCGCTGCCGCTGTATTCCGAGTACCGCGAGCACATCCGCAGCGACATCGCCGACATCAAGAACACCGGCATCCGCTGGGGCGGGGCGATCACCGCCGCCCTGTTCCTGCAGGAATTCGTGCGCGAGGGATTGCGCTGGGCGCACCTCGACATCGCCGGGCCGGCCTTCGGAGAGAAGGAGTATTCCTACCTCGGCAAGGGTGGCTCGGGTGTCGGCGTGCGCACCCTGCTTCACATGCTGACGACGCCGGCCTGAGCCCGCCTTCCGGGGCATCCCGATGAGCCATCACGAGCACCGACGCCGGGGGCCGCGGCGCGTGGCGTGCGCCCTGGTCACCGTCAGCGACAGCCGCACGCCGGCCACCGATCGCAGCGGCCGCGCCATCCGGGCGGCGCTCGAGCGCGCCGGTCACCAAGTCGTCGATCAGCGCATCCTGAGGGACGACGCGCGCCTCATCACCGCCCACCTCCGGGGGCTGGCCCGCCGCCGGAGCCCGGCGCGCGCGGTGATCCTGACCGGCGGCACGGGGCTGGCGCCGCGCGACCGGACCTGCGAAGCGGTCGACCGGCTGCTCGAGAAGCGGATGGACGGCTTCGGGGAGTTGTTCCGGATGCTGAGTTACCGCGAGATTGGCCCCGCCGCCATGCTCACGCGGGCGGTCGCGGGGACCTTCGCCGGGCGCCTGGTGTTCTCCCTCCCCGGCAGCGAGGCGGCGGTGCGTCTGGCTATGCGGCGCCTGATCCTGCCCGAGCTGGGACATGCGGTCGGTCTCCTCGAGGAGGAAGCATGAGCCCGCCGACCGACCCGGGCGCGCTCGACGCCGCCGCCGTCGCGGCTGACCTGCGCGCGCGCCTCGAAGGCGAGGTGCTGTTCGACGACCTCAGCCGGACGCTCTACAGCACCGCCGCCTGCATCTACCAGGTGCGTCCCCTCGGGGCGGTGGTCCCGCGGCACGAGGGGGACGTGCTGGCTCTCCTCGACTACGCCCACCGCCACGGCATCCCGCTGACGGCGCGCGGCGGCGGATCGGGTCTCGCGGGGCAGACGCTCGGACGCGGCATCATCGTCGACCTCTCGAAGCACTTCCGCCGCATCGGCGTCGTCGATCCGGTCGCGCGCACCGCGCGCGTCCAGCCCGGGGTGGTGCAGGCGCGGCTCAACCGCACGCTCGCCCGGAGCGGCATGCAGTTCGCGCCCGACCCGTCCTCGTCGGCCTGGTGCACGCTCGGCGGCATGATCGCCAACAACGCCGGCGGCTCGCACACGGTGCGCTACGGGGCCACCCGCGACAATGTCGTGTCGCTGCGCGTGGCGCTGGCCTCGGGCGAGGTGATCGAGACCGCGTCGCTGACCCGCGCGCAACTCGCCGGCGCCGGGGACGGCGCCGCGGGCGCCCAGGTCCGCCTGGCGGCGGGCCTGGCGCGGATCGCCGATCGCGGACGCGACGTCATCGCGGCGCGCCAGCCGACGACAAAGCGCAACTCCTCGGGCTACGCCCTGCGCGAGGCGGTCAACGGATCGGTCGATCTGGCCCGGGTGCTGACCGGATCCGAGGGGACTCTCGGCATCGTGCTCGATTCAACGCTGAGGCTCGTGCCGGTGCCGAAGACCAGGGCGACGGCTCTGGTGCTGTTCGACGATCTCGAGAAGGCCGGCGCCGGTGTCGTCGAGATCCTGCGTTCCGACCCCGCGGCCGTCGAGTTGCTCGATCGGATCTTCGTGGAGGTGATCCGCGAAGGCGATCCGGCGATCGGCGCCGCGCTGCCGTCGGACACCGAGGCGATCCTCATCGTCGAGCTCGACGGTGACGACCCGGCCGAGGTGCGCTCGCGGCTCGAGGGCCTCGACCGGGCGCTGGTCGGGCGGCTGCGGCTGGCGACCGAGGTGCGCATGACCACCAGGCCCGAGGAGATGGCGCGCATCTGGGCGATCCGCAAGGCAGCCTCGCCGATCCTGTCGCGGCGCGAAGGACGCCTGCGCAACACGCGCTTCATCGAGGATGCCGCGGTCCACCCCGAGCGCATGGCCGATTTCGTGCGCGAGCTGCGGGCGCTCCTGCGCCGTCGTGGCCTGCAGGCGGCGATCTTCGGTCACGCCGGCGACTGCAACCTGCACTGCAACCCGCTCATGAACCCGAAAGACCCGCGCGACCTCGCACTCATGGAGGAGATCGCCGGCGAGTTCGTCGACCTCGTGGTCGGGCTGGGCGGGACGCTGTCGGGCGAGCATGGCGACGGCCGTCTCAGAACGCCCTTCCTGCGCCGGGCGTACGGACCGCTCGCCGATCTCTTCCGCGAGGTCAAGGAGCTGTTCGACCCGCAGGGGATCCTCAACCCCGGGATCATCGTCCATGACGGCCGTACGCGGCTCACCGACGACTTGCGCTACGGCGCGCACTACCAGCGGAAGCCGACCGCGACCGCGATCGACGACGAGGTCTGGCAGCGCGAGATCGAGAAGTGCCACGGCTGCGGCGCCTGCCGCCACTACTGCCCGGTCGCCGTCGAGACCGGGGACGAGGCGGCGACGGCGCGCGCCAAGGGCAATCTCATGCGCGCGGTGATCTCCGGCAAGCTCGCGCCCGGCGCGATGGCGACCGACGCGTTCAAATCGATCATGGACCTGTGTGTCAACTGCCGGCTGTGCCACTCGGAGTGTCCGACCGCGATCGACATACCGGGGATGGCGATCCGGGCCAAGGAGGTCTACGTGCGGTCGCGTGGCAAGCGCGTGGCCGACCGGGTGCTGACCGCCTCGGGCCCGCTGTTGCGCGCCGGCACCGCCGCGGCGCCGATCGCCAACGCTCTGCTACGCTGGCCCATGGGGCGGCGTCTCATGCAGGCGGTGACCGGTGTGGCCGCCGGCCGCCGCATGCAGCCGTTCTCCGGCCGGCCCATCGAAACGCATGTTCCCTCGACCGATGCGGAAGGCCGGCGCGTCGCCTACTTCCACGGCTGCTTCGGCGGCTACCAGGACGTCGAGGGCGAGGGGCGCGCCGCGATCGAGGCGCTCGAGTCCCTCGGAGTGGCGGTGGCGGTGCCGGCGCAGGAGTGCTGCGGCATCGCGGCGATCAGCTACGGGCACCTCGACGACGTGCGCCCCGCCGCGGCGCGCAATGTCGCGACCTTCCTCGACCTCCTGCGGCGCGGCTACACGCCGGTCTACAGCGCCCCGTCGTGCGGCCTGGCGCTGGTGGAGGACTACCCGCGTCTTCTCGGGACGCCGCAGTCGGAGGTGCTGGCGCGCCACGTGCGCGACGTGCACGACGTGGTCCTCGAGATCCTCGAGGCCGACGCCGGCCTGCGGGCCCGCCTGCGGCCCGTGCCGATGCGCCTGACCTATCACAATCCCTGTCACCTGCAGGCGCGTGGCGCCGGCGCCTCGGTCGTGCGTCTGCTGCGGCTGCTCCCGGGTGTCGACGTGGTGCCGATCGTCGAGGATCACTGCTGCGGTATCGCCGGGACGTATGGGATGAAGTCGTGCAACTTCGAGCGCTCCCTGCGCATGGGCGCGCCGCTGTTCGACAGCATCGAGCGGACGGGCGCGCCGGTCGTGGCGACCGGTTGCGGCACCTGCAAGATGCAGATCGAGCAGGGGACCGGCCGCCCGGTCGTCCACCCGCTGCGCCTCGTGCGCGACGCCCTCGTGGCACCGGCCGCGGGCGATGCGACCGGACGCGCCACACCGCCGCCACGCGGTTGACTTCACCAGGCGCGTGGCCTATAGTCCCGCCTTCCGCCGTGACGCCGCAGGCGTGGCGGCCGGCCGAAGCACCGAGAGGTACCCCGGAGATCTCCATGACCGATCGCCCGTTTCTCCCCACCCGCCTGGCGCTCGACCCGACGGCCTGGGTGGCTCCGGGCGCGGCGCTGGTCGGTGACGTCACGCTCGGGCGGGCGTCGTCCGTCTGGTTCAACGCCACGGTGCGCGGCGATCTCGCTCGCGTCGTCATTGGCGACGAGAGCAACATCCAGGACAACTGCGTGGTGCATGTGGACGAGGGGATGCCGGCGCGCATCGGCGCGCGGGTCACGCTCGGGCACGGCGCCATCGTGCACGCCGCCGTGATCGAGGACGAGGTCCTGGTTGCCATGAAGGCCGTGGTCCTGAGCGGCTGTCACATCGGCACCGGCAGCCTCATCGGCGCCGGAGCGGTGGTCCCGGAGGGGACGCGCATCCCGCCCGGATCGCTGGTGCTCGGCCTGCCGGGGAGGGTGGTGCGGCCGCTGCGACCGGACGAGCTCGAGCGTGTGCGCGTGAACGCCCGTTCGTATGTCACCCTGGCGGCCGCTTATCGCGGCGCCGCCGCGGGCGCGGCGCGGCGATCGTGACCGCCCGCGACCGCGCCTTCTGCGAGGAGGCGGCGACCCGTCTGCGCCCGCTCATCGACGCCGCCAGGACCGCGGTCCTGCTCACCCACGTCACCCCCGATGGCGACGGCATCGGCGCCGAGATCTGCCTGCATTCGTACCTGGTGTCGCGCGGCATCGACACACGCATCCTGAACACCGATCCGCTGCCGGTGCGCTACCGCTTCCTCGACATGCGCGGGGCCGTGGAGGTGTTCGATCGCGCGCGGCACGACGCCTTCGTGCGCGCCGCCGACCTCATCTTCATGCTCGACAACTCGGCGCCGAGCCGTCTGGGGACGGTCGAGGAGGCGACGCGCGCCTCGCGCGCCACGACGATCTGCATCGACCATCACAACATCAGCGATCCGTTCTGGAAGGTCAACCTCGTCGACCAGGAGGCGAGCGCCACGGGCGAGATGGTTTACCGCATCGTCCAGGCCCTCGGCGGGCGCCCCGATTTCACCGCCGCGCAGGCCGCCTACGTCTCGCTCGTGACCGATACCGGCTACTTCCGCTTCGGCAAGACCGCGCCGCGTTCGCACCAGGCGGCTGCCGAGATGCTGGCCCAGGGCGTCAGTCCGCCGCGTGTCTACGCCGAGGTCTACGAGAGGCACAGCGCGTCGTTCGTGCGGCTCGGCGGCGTGGCGCTCAGCGGCGTGCGGCTGGAAGAGGAGGGCCGGCTGGCCTGGATCCACCTGACTCACAAGCAGGTGAGCGACTGCGATGCCGAGCTTGAGGACACCTCCGACATCGTCAACGAGCTCCTGACAATCGACCAGGTGCGGGTCGCGGTTCTCCTCAAGGAGCTGCCCGAGAACCGCGTCAAGCTCTCGTTCCGGAGCAAGGGGGGGCTCGACGTCAACCGCGTCGCGCAGACCTTCGGCGGCGGCGGCCACACCAACGCTTCGGGCGCCGTGATCACCGGCCGCCTCGCCGACCTGATCCAGCCGGTGCTCGAGCCCTGCCGCGAACTCCTGCGGCACGGCGCGTGACGGCGCCGGACCCGCTCCCACCCCTGGTTCTGTCCTGCCGCCCGCCCTGGCGCCTGGTCCTGCTCATGACCGCCGTCGTTCTGCTCGGGCTTGCCACCGCCACCCTGGCGGGCGATCCGGCGCCGGATCCCCCCGGCCCTGTCGCGGCGACGGTGGCGGCGATTCTCTTCCTGCTCGGCGCCGGGTGCGCCCAGCTGTTCCTGCGTTACACCCTCGCCCGGCTGGTCCTCGACGAGCGCGGCTTCCGGCTCGAAGGCCCGTTCCACCGCGGCGCCGAGGTGCGCTGGGATGGCGTCACTTCCTGGCGGACGGTGCGCACCGGGCCGGGACCGCGGACCCTGCGAATCCTCCACGACGGCCGTCGCCGGTTGTCCCTGCCGCTGATCTACGAGGACGCGCACCTGATCGAGGTCGGTCTCGCCCAGCGGCACTTCCCGCGGATCTGATTTCAGGCGGTGCGGGCCGGGAGGAACCGCCGCTGCAGCGCGGCGATGTGATCCGGCGTCGTGCCGCAGCAGCCGCCTGCGAGGCGGGCGCCGGCGCCGACGATCGGCGCCATCCACTCCGCGTATCCCTCCGGGTCATGATCGTCGGGCAGGCGCCAGCCGCTGACCGGGTCGGGCTCTCCGAGATGGGCGTAGACGCCCCACGGCAGTCCCGACGCCAGCGCCTCCAGGCCGGGGGCCGCCCGCGCCAGCACACCGGGCGTGGCGCAGTTCAGCATCAAGCCGCGGATACGCCCGCCGCCGGCTTCGAGCAGGCGCGGCACGATGCGGCCGAGCGGCTCGCCGGAGAGCAGGGCATCGGGGGGACCGGGGCACAGACTCATCAACGCGTCGATGCCGACGGTCCGCACGGCCTCGACCGCCGCCATCGCTTCACGGGCGGTGTTCATCGTCTCGACGAGGATCAGGTCGACGCCGAGCCGGGCCAGCAGATCGACCTGCACGAGGTGCTCGCGCAGGCAGGCGGCCTGCGGCGGGGCCAGGTCGCAGCGGTAGCAGTCCTCGAGCGGCGCCAGCGAGCCGGCGACCAGGGCCGGCAGGCGGGTGGCGCGTGAACCGGCGCGCGCCGCGTCGACCGCGTACTGATTGAAGAGGCGCCAGCGCGCCTCCCGCCCGGCCGCCGCCAGGGCGCGCGGGGTCGTGCGAAAGGTGCAGGTGGTCAGGATGACGGCGCCGGCGCGGGCGTAGGCGGCGTGAATCGCGACCAGGACGGCGCGACCGGCGGCGTCGTCGAGCGCCCGCGCCGACCACAGCGGCAACCCGGTGTCGATGCCGCGCCGCGCCAGCTCCGTGCCGACGGCGCCGTCGAGAATGACCGGCCCGGGTCCGGCGAGCAGGGTGGCGAGGGTCATGCCGGAAGCGTACCACCGCGCGGGGCGCGGGCGTCGGGCGGGCAGCCGCGGGGGTCGCCGGGGGTCAGGGCAGCGAGTCGAGCGGCGGGAACCCGAGCGCCTTCATGAACAGGTCGTTGAAATCCTCGCGCCCCGACAGCTCCAGGTACTCGACGCGGCCGGGCATCGCCTCGGCCGCCTCGCGCTCGCGATAGGAGAGCAGGGCGATCTTGGCGCCCTCGCCGGCGGCGTTGCCGATGGCGCGGATGCGCTCGAGCGTGACCGGTGGCACCAGACCGATGGTGCGCGCGGAGTCGGGATGGATGTAGGAGCCGAAGGCGCCCGCAAGAAGCACCTCGTGAAGGTCGGCCGGCCCGACACCCATGTCCTTCATCAGGACCTGGATGCCGGTGGCGATCGAGCCCTTGGCGAACTGCAGTTGTCGGATGTCCTTCTGGGACAGCAGCACCGGCCGCGCGCCGGTCTCGGCGGCGGTGGCCAGGATGAAGGCGCGCACGCCGTCGACCGCGACCAGGCGCTCCTGGATCGACGGCGGCGCGATCCCGGGCACCTCGGCGGCGCTGCGCAGGCGGCCGGTGGCGTCGAGCAGGCCGCGGCGGTAGAGCTGCGCCACCGCGTCGATCAGCCCCGAGCCGCACAGACCGACCGGCGGGGCATCGTCGATGGTCTGCAGGGTCACGGAGTCCTCGGTGATCCGCACCCCCTCGATGGCGCCGCGGGTGGCGCGCATCCCACATGAAATCTCCGCCCCCTCGAAGGCCGGCCCGGCGGGGGCCGCGGTCGACAGGGTGCGCTTCTCCGAGCCCAGTGCGATCTCGCCGTTGGTGCCGACGTCGACGAACAGGCGCAACCGATCGCCGCGCGGCAGGGCGGTGGCCAGGAGGCCGGCGACGATGTCGCCGCCGACGTACGCCCCGAGGTGCGGGAAGAGGTAGACCCGGCCATGAGGGTGGAT
>Ga0210377_10000379_pt1 | contig 42313 bp, 37 predicted proteins | sample PLM4_65_b1redo_FD_155480 | JGI IMG/M metagenome (GOLD analysis project Ga0210377, IMG submission 155480) | Groundwater sediment microbial communities from an aquifer in East River, Colorado, USA - PLM4_65_b1 redo | ecosystem: Environmental > Terrestrial > Soil > Riparian zone | place: USA: East...
ACGATTGACCGCCTGATCTTCCTGCGGATTTGCGAAGACCGGGGGATTGAACCCTACCAGCAGCTTCACGATTTGCTGAAAGCGAAGGGCGTCTATCAAAGGCTGTGCGACCTGTTCCGGCAGGCCGATGACCGCTACAACTCCGGGCTGTTCCACTTCCGCGAGGAAAAGGGGCGCGGCCACGCCGACGGCTGGACGCTGGGGCTGGGGATTGACGACGACACGCTGGTGACGATTATCCGGGGGCTGTATTACCCGACCAGCCCCTATGAATTTTCGGTGATGCCCGCCAGCGTGCTGGGGCAGGTGTACGAGCAGTTTTTGGGGAAGGTGATCCGGCTGACGGCGGGCCACCGGGCCAGCGTGGAAGACAAGCCGGAAGTGAAGAAGGCAGGCGGCGTTTACTACACCCCTGACTATATCGTGGCGTATATCGTCAAGAACACGGTGGGCAAGCTGTTAGAAGGCAAGACGCCTGCCGAAGTGACGCCGATGCGAATCCTTGACCCGGCCTGCGGGTCAGGTTCGTTCCTGATCGGGGCGTACCAAACGCTGCTGGACTGGCATCTGGACTGGTATCTGGCGGACGGGGCGGAGCAGCACACCGCGCAGGTATATCAGGCGGGGGCGAATAATTGGCGGCTGACGACTGGCGAAAAGAAGCGCATCCTGATCAACAATATTTACGGCGTGGACATCGACGCGCAGGCGGTGGAAGTGACCAAGCTGTCTTTGCTGTTGAAAGTCTTGGAAGGCGAGACGCAGGAGACGATTGGGACACAGATGCGGCTGTTCAAGGAGCGCGCCTTGCCGGATTTGGGGAGCAACGTGAAGTGCGGGAATTCGTTGATTGGGACGGATTACGGGCTGGGCGTGGGCAAGGGGCTTAAGCCCCTTGCCTCTCAGGGCGGTGTAAGTGAAGAAGAGTGGGCGCGGATCAACCCGTTTGATTGGGAGCGCGAATTCCCGGAAGCGTTTCGCGGCGAGCAACGCGCGCTATGGTTTGTCACGTTTGTGACTCACAACTCCCGCGTCTCTGAACGGATGGTCACATACGGGGTCGTGGGCAAGGGGCTGAAGGGCAAGGGGCTGAAGCCCCTTGTCTTTACGGCGGAGGATCAGGTCTTGATCGCCGAGAAGATCGCCGACGCCTGCCGCCGATATGCGATCCCGATGACCGCTTTGAACGTGCTGCCTGACCACGTTCATATGATCGTGGCTGCCAAGGATGAGTCGGAGTTGAACGAGTTGGTTCGCAAGATCAAAGGGTATAGCTCGCACGAATTCCAGAAGGCAAGAGCATGGGAAGCGGGCCAGCACGTATGGGCGCAGAAGTTCAACCGGGCGGCAATAAAGGATGAGGATGCTCTGCGAGACATTACCGAGTATGTCGAGAACAACCACCTGAAGCATGTGGAGCGATGGGGCGAGTATTTGATCGAGGTGTGGGACAAGGGGCTGAAGCCGCTTGTCTCGGCGGCGTGCGTGTCGCCGGATGAAGCCATCACCCAGCGCGGCGGGTTTGACGCGGTGATCGGGAATCCGCCGTACATACGGATACAGGCGCTTAAAGAATGGGCGCCGCTGGAAGTGGAGTTTTACAAGAGCGCGTATACGGCGGCAAGCAAGGGAAATTACGATATTTACGTGGTGTTTGTGGAGCGCGGGCTGCAACTGCTGAACGCCAACGGCTTGCTTGGATTTATCCTGCCGCACAAGTTCTTCAACGCGCAATATGGGGAAGCGCTGCGCGGAGTCATCGCGGAAGGCAAACACCTTGCTGGGGTGGTTCATTTTGGCGACCAGCAGATTTTTAGCGGGGCGACCACCTACACTTGCCTGATGTTTCTGAGCAAAGCGGGAGTGAACTATCTCGAACTTATTAAGGTCAACGACTTGGGTGAGTGGCAATTATCAGGCATAGCAATTACAGCCAACATTCCGACAGAGGCGATTACCGAAGCTGAGTGGAATTTTAGCGCAGGACAAACCGCTACTCTCTTTGAAAAATTGAGGCAAACGCCAACTAAATTAGGACATGTAGCAAGCAGAATGGCGCAAGGTATTCGCACGAGCGCAAATGAAGTCTATGTTCTCGATCTAATTTCGGAAAATGGGGCTTATATTACCGCCTATTCTAAACAATTAGGACAAAATGTTACGATTGAGCGTGAGATTACATCATTGTTTTTGCAAGGGCGTGAGATCAAACCTTACCGGGTCATGCCGTCAGGTAAAGTAGTAATCATTCCCTACAGAATTAGAAATGAGCAAACAGAGCTAATACCGGAAAACGAGCTTCGGAAAAACTTTAGCAAGACATATGCTTATCTCCTTGAAAACAAGACTTACTTAGAGGCTCGTGAACACGGGAGGATGAGAGTTGACGGGTGGTACGGTTACGTATATCCAAAAAACATCGACGTTATGGCTTCACCCAAGATATTGATTCCTGATATTGCAAGATAAGGCGTCATTTGCCCTTGACAACTTGGGTCAATACGCCTTTACAAGCGGCTACGGCATAACACTGGCAGATACTACACAAGAATCCCCGAAATACATCTTAGGTCTGCTAAATAGCAAAGTATTAGATTTCTATCTCAAACAGATCAGCACAACCATGCGCGGCGGATTCTTCCGTTACTTTACTCAGTTTATAGAGCAACTCCCGATCTGCACGATCAACTTCTCCAACCGCGCCGACAAAGCACGTCACGATCAGTTGGTGGCACTGGTCGAGAGAATACTCGACCTGAACAAGCGGCTGGCGTCATCGAAGACGCCGCAGGAGCAGACGGGGTATCAACGGCAAATCGCGGCGACGGATGGGGAGATTGATCGGCTGGTGTATGAGTTGTATGGATTGACTGAGGAGGAGATTGCTATCGTCGAAGGGCGTTGACCTCACCCCCGCACGCTTGTTTTGTTGACGAGTCGGGTTCGGCCCCCTCTCCGTAACTGCGGAGAGGGGGAGCAGCCTAGATTATCTGCGACATTGGGTCGCGGGGGTGAGGTCGCACGGGGCGGCGCGCGGCGAAAGGCTATCAGCCATACGCTATATGCCATCCGCCACCCGCGCTAGCTCACTATCGTCCCCACCGGCTCGCCGAGGACGGCGCGTTCCAGCATCCCGTCTTCCCAGAGATTCAGCACGATGATCGGCAGGTGGTTGTCCATGCACAGAGTGATCGCGGTGCTGTCCATCACCCCAACCCGCATGTTCAGCGCGTCCAGAAAGCTCAGGCGATCATATTTTTTGGCGTCGGTGTTTTTCTTAGGGTCGCTGTCATACACCCCATCGACTTTGGTGGCTTTGATCAGCACATCAGCGTTGATCTCCATCCCGCGCAGCGCGGCGGCGCTGTCGGTGGTGAAGTAGGGGTTGCCCGTCCCGCCTGCCATGATCACGACCCGGCCTTTTTCCAGATGGCGCATCGCCCGCAAACGGATGTAAGGCTCGGCCACCGACCGCATCTCAATCGCCGTCTGGACGCGGGTCACGACGCCCATGCGTTCCAGCGCGTCCTGAAGGGCCAGCGCGTTCATCACCGTGGCGATCATGCCCATGTAGTCGGCGGTGGCGCGCTCCATGCCCGATTGAAGGCCGATCTGCCCGCGCCACAGGTTGCCCGCGCCGATGACCAGCGCCACTTCCACCCCTTGCTGCCGGACGCGCTTGACCATCTCGGCGATCCGGGCGGCTTCTCTGGGATCAATCCCAAAGCCTCCCTGCCCGGCCAACGCCTCGCCGCCGAGCTTGAGCATAATACGATGGTATTTGGGCGTTCCAATTGGTCCGGTCAAATCACTGTCTCCGCGCTAGCGCTCGCGTAAAATAAAAGGAATTAGCGTGGTCACTAATCCCCTGAGGTTTCTACGCTTCGTCTCCGCCATCGTCGCCAGACTCGCTGCCGAGTTCAAACCGGGCGAAGCGGCTGATCCGCATGTTTTCTTTCATCTCAGCGATAGCCGCCGACAGCAAATCGTTGATAGTCAGTTTGTCGTCTTTGACAAATGGCTGGCGCAGCAGGCAAACCTCGGTGTAGAACTTGTCCAGCTTGCCCTCGACGATCTTCCCAACCACGTTATCCGGCTTGCCAGACGCTTTAGCTTCCTTCATAAATTCCGCGCGATGGGCTTCCACGATATCGGCAGGAATGTCAGCCACGTCGACAAACTGGGGGTTGGAGAACGCGATGTGCAGGGCCAGATCATGGGCGAACGCCAGAAATTTCTCATTGCGGCCCACGAAATCGGTTTCGCAGTTGACTTCGACCATCACGCCGATACGTCCGCCGGGGTGGGCGTAAGTTTCGATCACGCCTTCGCGGGCAGCCCGTCCGGCCTTCTTTTGGACAGTCGCCAGCCCCTTCTCGGCGAGAAAGACTTTAGCCTTGTCCATATCGCCGCCAAACTGATCGAGCGCCTTCTTGCAATCCAGAATTGCCGCGCCGGTCGCCTCGCGCAGTTCCTTCACCATCTCAGCCGTTATTGCCATGAATCCTGCTTCCTTCTTCGTCGTAATAAGAGTCATCAAAAGGGGCAGGGATGAAGCCCCGCCCCTCGAATTGGTTCAAGCCAAGCTTATTCGGTCGCCTCACCCTCAGCGGGTTCGGCGGGGATTTCGGCTTCAGCTTCGGCAGGAGCTTCGGCTTCAGCTTCGGCGGGGGCTTCGGCTTCAGCTTCGGCGGGGGCTTCGGCTTCAGCTTCGGCGGGAACTTCGGCTTCAACCGGGGCAGATTCTTCAGCCGCAACGGGCGCGGCCTCTTCTTCAAAAGCCAATTCGCCGCTCTTCAGCTTGCGGAGCGTGGCTTCGCCCAAGAACTCCTCATCGCTAACTTCGGCCTGTTTTTCAACTTCTTCGACAGGCTCGGCGACATACTCAAACCCGGCGGGCATGGCCTGTTGTTCTTCAAAGGTCTGCTCCATGCCGGTGTCTTTGCGCATAGCAAGACCTTCCAGCGCCGCGTCAGCCATAATGCTCGCCACCAGCTTGATCGCGCGGATGGCGTCGTCATTGGCCGGAACGACATAATCGATCTGGTCGGGATCGCTGTTGGTGTCCACCATAGCGATCACCGGAATTTTAAGCGTGGTGGCTTCCTTGATAGCGGTATGTTCGCGGCGAACATCCACCACAAACAGCAGGGTTGGCAGACCCTTCATCTCACGGATGCCGCCCAAACGCTGGTTGAGGCGGTCAATTTCGCGGGTGAGGATCAAGCCCTCTTTTTTGGTCAGCAGCTCAAATTCGCCGCGTTCCCGGCGAGCTTCGAGTTCTTTCAGGTAATCAATGCGCTGGCGGATGGTGCGCCAGTTGGTCAATGTGCCGCCCAGCCAACGCTCGCTCACAAACGGCATTTGGCTTCGCGCGGCTTCGCGCGCGATGGTGTCTTGAGCCTGGCGTTTGGTTCCGACAAACAGCAAAGAGCCGCCATTGGCTACACTGTCACGGACAAGTTCATACGATTCTTTGAGCGATTTGAGCGTCTGGTGAAGATCGAGAATGTGAATCCCATTGCGCTCGGTGAAGATGTAAGGCTTCATCTTGGGGTTCCACTTGCGGGTGCGATGCCCGAAGTGAACGCCCGTCTCAAGGAGGGCCTTCATGCTAATCGACGACATATTCAGTTTCCTCTCGTTTTAGGCGACCGCTGCTTTCACCCCCGGTGGAGCCTGAAGACAGGCACGGCCAACCGGGTCGGGCAGCGTGATTGCTCCGCATGACATGCGGGTGTCTGGCAAGAGCCAGACCGGAGGGGATTATAGCGCGCTTGAGAGAAAATTCAACAACAGCGATTTTGCATGTGTGGCATTTGGCGCGTTCTGAAAAGTAGCCAAAATGATGGAAGCGCGGTATAGTCCATAGTGTTGGACTCAGGTGGTCATTGTTGGAAACAACCGGACCCGGCAAATGAGGCCGGGTTTATTTTTGCCAACAAGCCAAATTAACCGAGTTCGTAGAATGAAGAAGGTTATGCGTTTTGATGAATTGCAGTTGATAGAACCCCTGTTGCGCGCTGTGCGCGAAGAGGGCTATGACGAGCCTACCCCAATCCAGCAGCAGGCGATCCCGCATGTGTTGCTAGGGCGCGATCTGCTGGGGTGCGCTCAGACAGGCACGGGCAAGACGGCGGCATTCGCTTTGCCAATCTTGCAGGGCTTGTCAGATCGAGATCAGGGCAACGGGCCGCGCCACATCCGCGCGCTGGTTCTTTCGCCTACCCGTGAGCTGGCGACGCAGATCGGCGACAGCTTCCATGCTTATGGGCGTCATCTGCGCTTGAAAGTCGCCACGATTTACGGCGGCATAGGGCAGGGGCCGCAGGTCGACAAACTGCGGCGCGGCGTGGATATTCTGGTGGCAACGCCGGGCCGCCTGCTCGACTTGATGCAGCAGGGCTTTGTGAAGCTGCAGAGTGTTGAAGTGTTTGTGTTGGACGAGGCGGACCGGATGCTCGACATGGGCTTCCTGCCCGATGTCCGCAAAGTGATCGCGGCGGTTCCGCACAAGCGCCAGACCTTGATGTTCTCGGCCACCATGCCCAAAGACATCCAAAAGCTGGCTGACGCGATTCTGAATAATCCTATTCAGGTGGCGGTCACGCCCCCGGCTACGACCGTGGAACTGACAACTCAGAGCGTCTACTTTGTGGAAAAGGGCCAAAAGAATGCCCTGCTCCAGCACATCTTGTCCGACCCTGCCGTGTCGCGGGTTCTGGTCTTTACCCGCACCAAGCACGGAGCGAACAAGGTGGTCAAGCAGATCGCCCATGCAGGCGTTCGCGCCGAGCCGATCCACAGCAACAAATCGCAGATGGCCCGCGAGAAGGCGCTGGGAAACTTTCGGGCGGGGCGGACGCGGGTGCTGGTGGCGACGGATATCGCTGCGCGCGGGATTGATGTGGATAATATCACCCATGTCATCAATTTCGATGTGCCTAACGAGCCGGAAACCTATGTGCATCGCATTGGGCGGACAGGTCGCGCCGGGCAACTGGGCATCGCTCTGTCGTTTTGCAGCCGCGAAGAGCGCCCGTTTCTCTCAGCGATTGAAAGACTGATCCGCGCGCGGATTGCAGTGGCCGAGACGCCGCGCTCGCTGCCTGAAGTCGTCGCGCCGCCTGCCCACCCCGACAATCACCGCTCACCGCAAGCCAGGAGCGAAGATCAACGCCCTTCCCGTTGGCAACGACGGGGGGGCAATGGGAACGGCCCGCGCCGCGACCCGCATCAGCGGGGGAATTCGCCAGCGCAGGGTGGGCAACACGCCCCCAAACCTGCCGCCGCGCCGAAGCCGCACAGCAGCCAGCCACACAGTGGCCAGCCGCAAGGCCAGCGTCCGGCGGGTCAGCCACATAGCAGCCAGCCGCAGGCACAGCCGCCAGCGGCAGGCCGCAAGCCTGCTCGCCCGGCCCCGATGCCGCAACACGCCCGGCGACCGCGTCTGGTTCGATAAGCAAAATTGCAGGAACGCGATGTGTCGCGTTCCTGCGCCACGTTAATCAGTCAGGGAAAAATTCCGTGTCTACCATTCGCAATGATATTCGCAACATCGCCATTATCGCTCATGTCGATCATGGCAAAACCACGCTAGTCGATGGAATGCTGAAGCAGTCCAAAGTGTTCCGCGACGCCAGCGCCGCCGGGGCCGCCGGGGAGCGTATCCTCGACAGCAACGATCTGGAAAAAGAGCGCGGGATCACTATCCTTGCCAAAAACACCGCTGTCACATGGGGCGGTGTCAAGATCAACATTGTTGACACGCCGGGCCACGCCGATTTTGGCGGCGAGGTCGAGCGCGTTCTGAATATGGTCGATGGCGCGCTGCTGCTGGTGGACGCCGCCGAAGGACCAATGCCGCAGACGCGCTTTGTGCTGCGGAAAGCGTTGGCCCTTGGGTTGCGGGTGATCGTAGTGATCAACAAGATCGAGCGCGCTAACGCCCGCATCGAGGACACCCTCAACGGAACGTTTGACTTGTTCATTGAGTTGGGGGCGACCGAACAGCAGGCCGAGTTCCCGGTGGTCTATGCCATCGGCATCGAAGGGCGGGCGGGATATTCATTTGACGGGCTGGCCGATGACCTAACCCCGCTGATGGAGACGATCATCAAGGAAGTTCCCGGCCCGACGGTGGACGCTGATCAACCGGCTCGCTTCCTCGTGACCACGCTCGACTATGACAACTACAAAGGGCAAATCGGGGTTGGCAGGCTGGTATCCGGGACGATGCGCAAAGGAATGGCCGTAGCGCGTATCACGCCGTTTGGCGAGCGCGTCACTGGCAAGGTCGAGTATTTGTTCACCCATCACAACCTTGCCCGGCAGGAAGTTGACATGGTAGAGGCGGGCGACATTCTGGCCTTCTCTGGCTTCGAAGCGCTCAACATCAGCGACACCATCGCTGATCCCAGCATCACGGAGGGGTTGCCGCCCATCGCCGTCGAAGAGCCAACGGTGCGAATGACGTTTGGCGTTAACACTTCGCCCTTCACCGGAAAAGAAGGCAAGACGGGCTGGGGCACGTCGCGGCGGCTGCGCCAGCGTCTGTATGAAGAGACGCGGAGCAACGTCGCCTTGCGCGTGGCCGACACCGATCAGGCGGATCGTTTTACGGTCAGCGGGCGCGGCGAGCTGCATCTGGCGATTCTGATTGAGACGATGCGCCGTGAGGGGTACGAATTTGACGTTTCAAAGCCAGAAGTGATCTACAGCCGCGATCTGGGCACGGGCGAAGCGCTGGAGCCAGTCGAAGAGGTTCATATCGAAGTGGCTGACGCCATGATCGGCACGGTAGTGGAGCTTCTGGGCGTTCGGCGCGGCCAGATGATTGACATGCAGACCGAAAGCGGCACGACTTATCTCAAGTATCTTGTGCCAACGCGCGGGCTGCTCGGCTTCCGGTCGCGCTTTATGACCGCCACCAGCGGGATGGGCCAGATTCACTCGCTATTTTATGGCTACGAGCCGCTGGCCGGGCCTATTCAGGGCCGCCAGTTTGGCAGCCTTGTCGCCTTTGAAGCTGGCACAGCCGTCGGCTTTGGGCTGGATAACGCCCAATTGCGCGGAACATTGTTTATTGGGCCGGGCGTGGAGGTGTATGAAGGCATGGTAGTTGGCGAGCATCAGCGCTCCGGCGACCTGCCGATCAATGTGTGCAAGACTAAGCACCTGACCAATCACCGCGCCAAGATGGAAAATGAAAAGATCATGCTCACCCCGCCGCGCGTGATGAGCCTTGACGACTGCATGGATTTTCTGGCAGAGGATGAGTTGCTCGAAGTCACGCCTACCAGCCTGCGGATACGCAAACGCATCCTGGACAATGAAATGCGGGAGAAGGATCGCAAAGCCCGCGAGAAGATGATGGACGCTGTCGGGGCGTAACGCTGCTTCAAGGCGCGGGCAAATAGACTCGACCGCGCCCTGACTCATGTTATAATAACGTTCGTTGGCCCCCATAGCTCAGCGGATAGAGCGCAGCCCTCCGGAGGCTGAGGCGCGGGTTCAATTCCTGCTGGGGGCGCACGTCACAGGCGAGGCTTGACAGCCCCGCCTGTTTTGTATTGCCTTTTCCATGCGCCATGCGCCTTATTTCTTCGCCCCCCTTGCCACGCCAGCGTCCAAACCTCCATCGTGAGTGCCCTCGTGACACACAGCGCAACAAACCAGCGTCAGATTGGTTGAGCGTCTGTCTTCCCCAGCGTAAGTTTTGTTCTCCACACGATGACCAGCGCGACCACACAGCCGAGCGCGACGAACAACGCGTAGTAATTTGTCGCGTCGATGCCAGTGAACACGGGCGACTGGATTGCGCCAAAGATGTTTGACACAAAATGGAATACCATCACAACGGGCACGCTGCCTGTCCGGTTGTAGAGCCATGTGATGATGATTTGTATAGCGAACGAGAATATGAAGATATCAAACCACGCTACCTTGCCATTGAGAAAGAGCGGCAAATGCCAGATGGCTCGAAAAACGCCCAAGACAAGCGCAGCGACGAGCGAACTGTTTGGCCGATTGGCAAAACGCTCCTGTAATTTCGGCAGCGCGTAGCCCGTCCAGCCGGGTTCTTCCCACTGGCCGCCGACAAGCAGCAGTTGAAGGAACGTGCCCGCCGCCGGAATGCTGGGAAACGCGGCAATGCTTGCTCCCAAGAGCAAATTGAGCGCAAAAGCGGCTGTTTGATAACCAGCTATGATGCCCGGCCCAATCAGGTACCAGTGCCATGCGACGCGCCAACGTGAAAGCCGTCGCCACCAATCCGCCAAGCCTTTCTTGCCTGCTGTAAGCGCCAGAACGATCAGCGCGGCAAAAGCCGGACCGTGCGGCATGATCGCGCCTCCAAGGAGTGGAAAAGACCACCAACTCAACGCGTACGCCAGAAAGAAAAATAAAGGAAATTCGTACTTTGTAAAGATGCTCTGTCTGTTTTCCATGCCGTTCTCTCCTGTAAGTGAAAGTGGCTTATTTTAACAATTCATTCTACAGCCAACTCTGAACAAACCGGTCGCTGCAAAATTGGTGTGGGGGTCCTACACCGCGTATTGGGCTAGTCGCCCTTCGCCTCCGTCCACCCCTGCCACGCCAGCGTCCAAAGCTCCAGCGTGAACGCCCGCGCAGCGCCGCGCAGCAGCCAGACAATCACGATTGCGGGCAAGAACACATACGACAGATTAAGCGGCAGTGAAATGAGCGCGCCCGCCCCCAGATCGATCCCCACGTGCAAGACCGCCAGCAGCGCCGCCGAACCGAAATTGGCTTTAAGAACCTGCCATGCCCGCCGGAACGAGTCAAGCGCGCCTGTCCCATCCATGACACAAGCGCGATAGGCCAGCCCTGCTGCCAACTGCAAGGCGATAGTCGCTAACGACGCGGGGCACAACACAACAACCGAAAAGCCAATCACCGCGAGCAGCGTCCGGGCCATGAGCGCGCTGTCGGCCAGCGCAGCGAACCCGCCGCTGGCGTTGATAACGAGCGCAGAGGCGATCACCACGAGCGTCATGGCAAGCGTCAGCGGAATAGCCGGGATGGAAGCGATGATGATCATCGGCCATGCCCGCCGCCAGCCCGTTTTCAGCGCCGCGCTCATGCTCAACACGGCTCCGTCTTCGCGTTCCGCGCCCGCCGCGACCATCGCGCCGAGGGTCACTATCGCCGCCACGCCGATTGCGATCAGCAAGATCAGGCTGGCGACGCCAAAACCAACCCAGCCTGCCGGCCCCAGCGTGTTGATAGCGCGAAAAGCCTCACCGACCCGATCCAATGGGATCAGGCCGGGCGGCAGTTCAGGGAAATATTGGGGCAACCTGAAGCCTGGCTCACGTCGCAAGTAGTCAAACGCCCACCCGTTGAAAGCGCGGGCAAACAGCCCGCTGTTTGACAGCGCCACAAACAGGACGCCAAGCGCCCACAGGTTGCGCTGTCGCCATACAATTCGCGCCGCTTGTTCCAGCAGGCTGGCAACGTTCATTGAATTATGCCGGAGGCGACATTGGCACTATAGGCTCTCCTGTTGGCGAAACCGAGACTGTCCATTCGCGCCATGCCAGCGTCCATACTGTCGAGAAGTACGTTTCAATTGCCCCGCTAACCACCCATAATAGCGGCCATAGGATGCAGCAGAACGCAATCATCAGCGATGGCAGGAACAGCACGCTCGACAGCCCAATACCGATGCCGATCTGGATCAGGAACAAGATGATCGCGGGGCCAATATTGTCCCGCAATACCTGAAACCCGCGTTGAAAAGACTCGATCACGCCCTTATCTTCCAACACACAAGCGCGGTCAGCGAACGTCACAACCGCGCTCATGATCCAGCTTACCAGAACCAGCGGACAGCATAACGCGGCGAGGCCCAGCAGGATACCGATGTTGGCGCTTATCGCCGCGGCGAGGCGTGCGGGGTCGCCGCTGCGCGTCGCCTGCTGTAACGCTTGCCCGCCGCCGCTGGACGCAACGCCAATGATCATCGCCACCAGCGCAATCAGCAGAATGAACCCCGGCAACGCCGCCACCAGCGAGATGAGCAACATGCGCCCGATCTTCTCCCAACCTGCGCGAAAGGCTATCCCAAAACCGGACACGCCGCCGCTGTCAATGGTGTTCACGCTATTAATCAGGCCGCCCTGCGCCGTCCGGCTGAGAACCCATAGCGCGATGCCGATGATCAAGGCAATGCAGAAGAAAGCAATGATCAGAGCTATGATCACTGGCCCGGTGTCACGCATCGCTTGTTCAAACTGCGGGCCAAAGTTGGGCGAGAAATCAGGCGGCGTGAAATTGTTGGGGCCAGAGGGCCTGCCAGAGCCGCCTTGATTGCCAAAGTTGTAACTGCTGCCGCTGCTCCCGCCGCCCTGTCCCAGCGAGGCCAGAATCCCCAGCCCGATCAAGAATTTGTTGTTCCAAACAGTTGTCCATGCCTTGTTCAATAGCTTGCCGTAGTCCACTGCTTGCTCCTTTTCCGGGTTATCCGAATTAGAATCAAGAATCACCGGCTTAGTTCATGTGATGAGCTGAAGCCGGGTGAAAGCGACGTTCGCTATGAACAAGTTTACCCGATTTTATGCTCTGGGGCTCTCTCTGATGGGATCTGGAAACGTCCAGCGCGATTCAACCTTATGTCCTCCAAGCGCTTTGATGAACGCTTCAACGACATGCGCCGGGATAGCCAGTCCGACCTCCGGCCCGGCCATCATCACGTTGACGCCGACCAGCCGGCCCTGATCATCCAGCAGTGGCCCGCCGGAGAAACCCGGCCTGAGATGCAAACTCACTGCGATCAGTTCCCGGTCGCCGCCCGGCATGCCTTCCAGATGATGGCCTGAGCCGACGACGATTCCGCTGGTGACCGCCCCGGTGACACCCCAGGGGTGGCCCATCGCCATTACAATCTGCCCTGAGCGCAGCCCTTGCGAGTCGCCAACTTCGATGGCTGGCAAGTTTTGAGCGTCAACGCGCAACGCGGCGAGGTCGTTGCGGCGATCTACGCCTACTACCTCCGCCGACTGAGACGTGTCATCGCCAAAAACGATCAGCGGCTTAGAGCGGCGGATAACGTGCGCGTTAGTGATAATCAAACCGTTGCTATCCCAGATGATGCCTGACCCCACCCCGCGCCGCCCGCTAGCGACCCTGACCAGCGCGGGCCACGCCCGATCCAGCATATCGGCGGTGTCGCCGTTTAACTGCCTCAGAAAATTTGCCATTGACATCTTCTCCTCTGGCTCAAGCCATAACAGACTTGAGCAGGATCAAGGGGATCACGCGCTTGGTGCGCTGCTCGTATGAGCTGTAACCGGGCGCAAGCGCCACCAGCCGCTTCCAGAGATCGTCTCTGGCCGAGCCTTCGACACGAGTGGCAGTGACATCCAACTGCGTTCGGCCCATTTGCACATGGGCGCGCGGGTTGGCGATCAGGTTGTGCACCCAAGCCGGGTTGCGGGCATCGCCCGCGTTCGAGCCGATGATCACATAGCTGCCATTGTGCTCAAAATAGCCTAACGGTGTCGTGCGCTGTTTGCCGGTTTTGCGCCCGATGGATGTCAGAAGCAGCACCGACAAGCCCGCCATATGGCCGCCGAACGCGCCGCCGGTCAGCCGGTAGAGTGTGACAAAAACTGTGAGGAACGCGCGGAATATCCTTTTGCCCATGACTGTTATTCCTTTTCGGTGATGGTCGCCGCGATGTCCTGCATCTGCCCGCCGCGCACGACCTTGACCTGAACGGCTTTGCCGATCCGGTCGCCTGACAGGAGACCGAGCAAATCGTCCAGATGGCGAACCTTTTCGCCGTCAAACGCGACGATGGTGTCGCCCATTAGCAAGCCGCCCTTTTCGGCGGGGCTGTTTTTCTCGATGGAGACCAGCATCAGCCCGGTTTCTTGTCCCACCGAGTCGCGCAGGGTGTCAGACAGCCGAACCGGCTGCGCTCCCACCCCCAGATAGCCGCGCCGAACCCGCCCATGCGCCAGCAGCGTCTCAGCGATAGCTTTGACGGTGAGCGCGGGGATAGTCACGCTGACGCCACGTAGCAGCGCCGAGGTGTTCAGGCCCACGATCTCGCCATCGGCGCCAACCAGCGGGCCGCCTGAAAAGCCGGGATACATCACCACATCCGTTTGCAGGTAGCGGTCGATCTCGCCGCCCGCCGGGGTGCGCCAGCTTTCGCCCAGCGCGCTGATCACGCCCAGCGTGGCTTGAACCGTGCGGCCCGGTCGCCCGGCAGCCAGAACCATATGGCCCACTTTCAGGCTGGCGCCGTCGGCCCACTTCGCGGGGAATAGTCCCTTCGCGTTGACACGCAACACAGCTAGATCGGTGGTAGCGTCGCGTCCGGCGAGTGTTGCTTCGACAATTTCGCCGGTGGGCAATCCGACCTTGATCCCCTCATCGCGATCCAGCACATGATGCGCCGTGACGATCACGCCATCCGCTGCCCAGACAATTCCGCTGGCGGGCTGGCGTCGTCGCCCTTCTACCCGAACAATGCTCTTGCCGCTGGCTTCGATTGTGTCCGCCAATGCTTGTGAAAGACTCTGCAATGCGTTTGCCATGTGAAGCTCCTTTGAAAAGTTTGAGTTCCAAGTTCCGAGCAATGCCGCTCTCATCTCAGTTGGGAGCATGGCTTACGCTTCGGTGGTAGCTTGGTTATATCCGAGCATTGATTTGAGTTAATCATGCTTTTGGCGAGGAGACTACCCGGAAAAAAGGATAGGGAAGATTTGCTTGCAGATTTTGGTTGCTGGCGCAACACCGATGAGAGGGAGAGTCAGTCAAAAAAAGCGCGCTGAGAAACCGAACATTGTCGGACGGCGCGCCCGCGAACTCAGGCATGGCCTTGGAAATGATCAAGACCAGTGGGAAGGGGCGACTCAGATCAATGATGCGGATTGGAGGTGACAACTCTAGCAGGTGGAAAACGAGGCTTTTCAAGACCGGGAAAGCCGGGGGAATGATTTCATGATCAACGGCTAAAGCTCATCGATGGTCAGCTTGCCTTTGATGAGGGCGCAGCGCAATTATCGGCTAAAGCTGGCTAGAGCCGATGGTATATCTGTATAGACTGGAATGATCTGATTCAGCCGGGTTAGCTCAAGAGCGATCTTTACCTGTGGCCCAACGCTTGCTAACGCCATCCCCCCCGTTCTTTTCACGGACGGCTTTGAATCCTGAGACCAGCGCGCTCAAGCCACTGCTGTCAATAAATCCGAGTTCAGCCAGATCGATGACTATGTGCGTCGTGTGCTCCGCCGCCGCAGACTTAAGGGCCTCTTTCAGAGGTGTGGCAGTGTTGGCATCCAATCGCCCGGACAGCCTGAACACGGCGCGCCCGTCAACTAGTTTTTCGATAGTGTAATCGAGCATGAAAGCGCTCTCCCGTTTAGAACAAAATGATGGCGATCCCTGCGCAATCTATGCGGCAGTCGTCACGCGGGGCTTTGGCGCAGACATATAGCCTGCCGCCTTCAGAATGACATTGAGCATCAAGATATCATAAACCGCCCAGAAAACGTTAATCATGATCGCAAGCACGTCCGTCCGCCAACCCAGCATGAGCCCGGCAAGGCCATAAACGATGCTGACAGCCAGCACGCCACATCACTATCTGCGGGATCGCTAAGTGCGTAAATCGCTCGGCCTAGAGCTTCCATGAGAGTTTGTCATTCTGCTCCTGTTTCTCACAGCGCTAGCCGACAGCTTGTTCGTTCGATGACGGGATTGCGCGGCTCATCTTCAATAAGTTGAAGTCATCGGGCAGTCGTTGATAATCCACCTTGTCCATCACCTTGCGGATGATTCCCAGTCCATAGCCGCCTTCCCGAAGATCGTCAATGCTCAGGTCAACGGGCGGCGCAGTACCAAGCTCGTAGGACGCGCCGCCATCGACCAGATCAATCTCAAGCCTGTCGGGGTAGAGCGTCACCAGCCCGTCTATCTCCCCGTTCACGTCCTGAAACGAATGGCGGATAATGTTGCTAACCGCTTCTGTTATTGCCAGTTCCACCTCGAGAAGCCATGTCTCGGTTGTCTGGTCCCGGGGGAGGTATTCCTGGATCATAGCCAGACGCTGGCCGATGCGGGGCAGGGTCGCCAGATTGCCCGCAAAGTGAAGATGATCTTGATAGAGTGGAGACGCTTCGTTAAGGGATGTTTGCTTGAGAACCACCAGCGTCAGGTCATCCGTCTGAAGCGCGGACTGGCGGTGCTGGCGAGCGCTATCTACTAGTCCCTTAAGGATAAGATGGGCCGGCGCGCAGCGCAAAGCCACCAGCGTCTGCTCAACTCGTCTCAGGCTAAACAACTTGCCATCAGGGTCTTCGGCTTCCGTTAATCCATCGGAGTAGACTACCAGAACATCCTGAGGCGCAAAATCAATCGACCTATTGCCTGGCTCCAGCGTTGGGATGATTCCCAGTGGCAGGCTGGTGCTAGCCAAAGGGTTAACCGTTGCCGAGACAGCTTTGAGATGCAGAGCTGTTGCGTGTCCTGCGCTCGCATACGAAAGTTCCCCGCCGCTCGATGGAACGCTCACCAGCATCACGGTCGCAAATCGTTCGTTGCGCTCCATATCGCCAAACAGTTCCGTGTTGACCCGTTGCATGATCTGGTCTGGTGTCTGGACATCACGAATAATTGTGCGGAAAACAGCGCGCAGTTCTGCCGCCAGCAGCGCCGCCGGGATGCCCTTGCCTGCTACGTCTGCGACGACGATCATCAACCGATCCGGGCCGCATGCGACCACGTCGTAAAAGTCGCCGCTCAACCGGGTAGCCGGGATCATGGCCAGCGCTAAATCAAGATGGGGCAGTGGTGGAAGGTCATTAGGAAAAAAGTTGGTTTGAATTTCTGCGGCGATACTCAGGTCGTGGTCAAGCTTCTCGGCTTCCTGTTGTTGCCTGACAAGCACGTGCGTCTCGGCAAAGGTCTTGATCATCTCAATCAGGCTATCAAACATCTGAATATCGCCAGCATTGAATTGCCCGCGAACGTGGTTGATCATGCCAACAAATATCCCTGCGGAATCATGGGTGTCGCACTGCTGACCAAGAAACGAGCGCGCGCCGCTCAAACCATTGAGCGACCTGTAGCAGCCATCGGGATCGTTAGACAGCATCTGCCCGCCATGATCGCGAAGAGCCGCGATTGCTTTTCGGATGTCGTTTCCCCATATGTCCGGGCCGACCCAGTTCACGCGCAGGCCTTCTTGTGTGTTCTGCGCCAGAAATGCGCTTTCGACGGGCAGAACTTGCGTGGCGAGTTGAAGCGACCTGAGCGATCGTTCACTAACGTCGGTTGTCGTTCGCATTAACGAGATTACACTATTCAAAAACGCCTGGCGGTTCCAAGCGATGATCAATTCTTCAGCCAGACTATTAGCCATCTGACTCTCTTCCAAAAACTGGCTTAACAGGTTTGTCCATATCTGCAATAAAGCAGTCGCCGACGGGGCCTTTTCCGGTGTGACATTGGCGTTAAGCCACGCAAGCGGGGCCCGCTTAAGGAGGATTGGCATGCGCGCCCCGTTCTCGCTCGTTTCCTCGCGTGACAATTGCAGCCTTGTATCGAACAGAGAAGCCCATGCGTCTTGCAGAGGAGCGACCAATGCCGATAGCCTGTCAAATGTCGGGCTATTCACGAGCGATCCTGAAGGGCGAGTGTCACCATCTCAAGCAACTGGAACGCGCTAAATGGTTTGGAAAGAAACGCAAACGATCCCCGCTTGATAGCTTGTTCTATTAGCTCTCCTTCGCTTGAAGCCGAGATTGAAATAATAGGCACTGCGTTTAGTTCGGGCATTTGCCTGCATTTCCAAATGAAATCCAGGCCATCAGCGCCGGGCATCATAACGTCACACAGAATTAAATCTGGGATTTGCTGATCGATCGTCTTAAAGCCGTCCGCAACGTTTGCAGCCACCGCTATTTGAAAGTCCTCGGCAGACAGCATCAGCGTAATAATACGCTGCATCGTAAGGTCATCGTCAATGATTAAGATGACGCGAGACAATTCTTTGGCTCCCTTTGCTATGTTATCGCTATCTGTAGCCCATTATACTCAGCAATTGCCGAAAGACTTGCCGTTAGTTAGCCTGCAGCTATGGTTAAGGCTCTTTTGTGACAGAAGCTTGTGACACACAAAATGTTATTTCGTAACACAAAAATAAGGGATGACCGTCGCGCGATGGTTTGAAACAACAGCAATCCCGATTGAGGTTGCCGTTGTTGTGATACCAGCCAGGATATAGAGCGAATACGAGAAGCAGCCAGCAGGGGAGCCAACAGCGGGAATTTTGGAAGCCAATCTACTATATTAAGGGCTTGAGGCCACTGGCAAGCTCAAAATGAGAGTCGTGCCAACAGTAAGCGCACTTTTGGCGTGAATCGTGCCGCCATGCGCTTCGACGATTGATTTCGTGATGGCCAGGCCCAGCCCCGATTCGCCAGTCTCGGCATAGCGGGTCTGATCGACCCGGTAGAACCGATCAAAAATATGAGGCAAGTCTTCAGCATCAATCCCCTTGCCGTTGTCCCGAACCGAGATTTCCACGTTGTCGCCAGCCAGCCGGGCTAACAAACTCACTTTGCCTCCGCCGGGAGTGTAGCGAAATGCGTTATTGATCAGGTTTCCCAATGCCTGCGAAATCCGGTCGGGGTCAATAAGGATTGGCGGCAAGCCGGGCATAACGTCGATGATCAGAGCTATGTCGAGCCGGGCCGCCTGCGAGGCGAATGCGAGCCGGGCGCGTTCCAACAGGGCTTCCGGAGCGATAGGCTCGGTCGCCAGTGGAAGCTCTCCGGCGTCGGCGAGCGATAGGACACGCAAGTCTTCGACGAGTCTTTGAAGCTGGCGCGCTTCGACATGCAGGCTTTCAAACACTTCCGGCGATCCGGTTAGCTTCCCATCGTGGAGGGCTTCGGCGTAACCCAGGATCACGCTCAACGGCGTTCGCAGTTCGTGCGCGATATCGGCAGTCATCTGGCGGCGCAGCCCTGTCGCTTTTGCCAGATCGGCACTCATATGATTGAACGCTTCGGCAAGCTGGCCCAGTTCGTCGCGCCCGGTTGCCCGCACCTGAACGCCCAGTTCACCCTGCGCCACCCGGCGGGTAGCGGCGGTCAAATCATGTATCGGGCGCGCGAGCGCGCGAGCCGAGAAGATTCCGGCTACAAGGGCAAATCCGATGGATATCAAGAAGCTCAGGGCCAAGGTGTTGGTCAACTGATTCGCGAATTCGGCTTCAGGCGATGACCGGGCAGTTTCGCCGCGCAGCGGCTCGACTAGCAGCCAGCCTACAGGCCGGGCATTGACCACAATCGGGACAGCTTCCTGAAGCTCGCCTTCATTGAGGGACTGGCCAACCACAAAGCTTCCGGTTCCAAAGACGACATCGTTGGCAGGGGCAGACACAATCGTATAGCCCCAGCGCGGTCCGGGCGGGCGGGCCGGGTCGCCGTTGAGGAAGACTGCTTCAACCCCGTCCCAGCCCTGGCGCGCCGTGTAATAGTTGGCCAACTGGGGGGCGTATTCGGTGTCGACGCGGTTGCGAATATAGTGATTGAATTCGCCCAGCGCGCGAATACGGAAGATTACCAGACTCAAGATAATCGATAGAACGCTGACAATGGCGAAGGCCCCCGCCAGCTTGACAAACAGCGACAGCCGAATTCGGAATTTGGGTTTGACGAATCGCCGGGTATTCATGATGGTTGCCCGACCTCGTTGAACCGGTAGCCGATGCCATAAACCGTTTCGACATAACGCGGGTTCGCGGGGTCTGCCTCAACTTTGCCGCGTAGATTATGAATATGCACGTCCACGATACGCTCTGCGCCGTCAATCGCCATATCGTCGTTCAAATGCTCAAGCAGTTCAACCCTGGACAACACCCGCCCCGGCGAGGACATCAACGCGCCGAGCAGGTCAAACTCCGTCGGCGTGAGGATAACCGGATGGTCGTTCACGGTGACGATATGGGCGCGCCGATCCAGCGTGATTCCGGCATAACGCAGCGTGTCGCTGCCGCGTTGAGTTTTGTCCGCCCGCCGCAGGACGGCATGGATGCGCGCGACCATTTCGCGCAGGCTGAAAGGCTTGGTGATGTAATCATCCGCTCCCAATTCCAACCCGACAACGCGATCATTCTCTTCGACTCTGGCGGTGAGGATGATGATCGGGGCGTCCGATTCCTTTTCGTGCAGCCGCATGAATTCGTGCCCGCCCATCTCAGGCATCATCAGGTCAAGCAGGATCAGATCGGGCTTTTCGCGGCGGGCAACAAACAGCGCGTCCTTGCCATTTTCGGCTTCGACCACCTCAAAACCTTCCTGCGTCAGATAGCTTTTGACCAGGCTGCGCAGGCTCATTTTGTCGTCCACAATCAGGATTTTTGCCGACATGTCTTTGCCTTAAAGTCGCCGGAAGCTTTCTCGGAAGGCGGCGCATTCTGAGTCGCGGGCTGAAATTTTCCCCGGCTGGCCGCGTTAACTGCCTGCTACGGCTTGAAGTTCCGCAATGATCGCCTCGATCAGCGGGTTGCTTGGCGGCCCGGCAGTTGCGCGCTGGGCCTGAAAGGTGGCGATCTGGTTTGGGTCGCGAGTAGGGAAGGGCGTTCCCTGCGCCCGCCGGGTGGCGAATGCCTGCGCCGTCGGGTCATTCAAGCCGCCATTGCCAAAGCCGCCAAAACCAATGCTGCGATTGTTGATATTGTGTTCCTGCAAAGCCGCCGTCATCTGATCCTGTGTCATGCCGCTGACGAGCGCTATCTGCGCTGGCGTGAGAACAGCTTTAACTTTTGACACGGTGTCAGCCATCGCCTGAGCGTTGAACCGGCGGCCCGCCCCCGGCGCGGGCGTTTCGCCCGGCTGAAGCGTCGATGGGGGAGCGTTCAGCGCCTCGAAAATCGGCAGCAGAGCAGCGGCCTGATCTTTGGCGATGGGTTGATCCGTTCCGTTCAAGTATAGCATTCCAACCAGCGTCTGGTTGTAGTCGCGGAAGGTGGCTGCAGTGGTTGGATCAAGGGTGGCCTGAAACCCGAACTGCCCTCCTCCCTGACCTACGTTGGCGGCCTGATTGCCGCCTGCGCCAACCGCCCCACCGCCTTGCCCGCTGTCATCAATTTTGCAGGCGACCAACATGCCCAACGCGACTATTAGGAATCCTGCGCTCACTAAGCGTTTCATGCGTTAAAACTCCGTGTGTCCCGGTATTCCAAACTACTCGTAACGCAGCGCCTGCACCGGGTCAAGCTGCACTGCCCGGAAGGCGGGGTAAATACCCGCAATCAGCCCGATCACCATCGAAAAGCCAATCGAAAAGATCGGCAGCCACAATGGGATGGCGATGATAGTGGAAATTTGTGTGCCGCTCGATGACAAAACGCTGCTGGCAATCAGGTCGATCAGCTTGGCGAGCGTCGCGCCGATAATGACCCCGACGATTCCGCCCAACAGGCCAATCGTGGCGGCCTCGGTCATAAAGACCGTCATGATGTCGCGGTTGCGCGCGCCAACGGCTTTCATCAGCCCGATCTCGCGGGTGCGTTCTAGAACCGACATAATCATCGTGTTAGCGATGCCGATGGCCGCCACCAGCAGGGCGATGGACGCGATACCGCCCAGCACGGCCTCGATAATCTGAAAAGTCGAGTTGAGCGTCTCCACAATGGTGTTTGTCGAAAGCGCAAAATAACCACGCGCTGTGATCTCATTAGACACCGCCAGTGTCGTCTGCGCGTCCTGCTCGGCGATCACCAGCGCCTGAGAGTAGCCTTCTCTGGCCCAGTTGGGGCGCGCGCCGCGTGACCATGTGAGCATCTCGGTCACATCTGACATGGGCATGTAAATGTTGTAATCCTGATTACCGCCGGTGGCTTTAAGCACGCCGCCGACCCGCAGGCGCACGTTGCGGGTTTCCACGACTCCGCCAGCGTTGCGCCTGAGCTCCAGAATTAACGTTTGGCCGTACAGATCAAGGTCGGAATTGGCTGTGTCGCTGGCGGTCTGGCCGTTGCGATTGCCGCCTCCCAGCAAGCTAACGCCAAACCCGCCGCCCGGCCCAAACCGGCTGTTGCTGCGCGTCGCCCCGGACGCGCCCGGCGCGGCGAAGCTGCTGCCAACCGACGCCCCGACCAGAATTGTTCCCCGGCTGAGAAACGCCAGCCCTTTGGTGGTCGTGAAGCCCATTTGCGGCACGACCAGCGGGTCGATGCCGTAAGGGCTGGCGAACCCTTCAAGGCGGTTCAACTTGAACGCGCCGCCTTGCATTTGCTCATAAGGGGTGATCGCCACCACGCCGTCAATCTGTTTGAGATCGTTGATGACGGCAGGCGTCAATCCCTGCCCGGAAGAGTCGCCGCCAAAGCGCGAGCCGGAAAACACCGTGATCTGGTTCAGGCTCCCGAACTGCGAGAAGTTGTTGACTGTTTGTTCTTGCAATCCACTTGCCAGCGCGATCAGCACCACAATGGCCGCTGTGCCAATCACCACGCCCATCGCGGTCATAATGACGCGCCCGCGCATCCGGTTCAAATTAGAATAGACCAACCTTGCCAGGTCTGTTATGCGCATCTGCTCACCTTTTTGCCGCTATGGGGCCGGAACCACAAAGTTGCCGTCGCCGTTGTTGGGAGCGCTGCCCGGCGTGGCCGCGCCTTGACTGCCGCCGCCCAAATTGTTGTTGCCGCCAAAGTTTCCGCCTCGGTTAAGGCCGCCGCCCGTCCGCGTGGCGACGCCAAAGAAGCCGAGCAGCGCGCGCACGACACGGTCAACGAAGGTTAGGTCGCTATTGCTCCCGCCCGCAAATCCCCCGCCTGTCCCCTGCTGGTTGGCCTCTGGCGTGGCGGTAGGCGTGTCCGCTACCTCAACTGTCAAGTTCTGGCTGAAGGTTTTCTCCTGCTGATAATCGTCCAGATAGTGAACGGTGACAATCACGGTAGCCAATCCGGGCAATTCGGGGCGCGCCTGCGCCGGGACAACGCCCGATGTGCCTGCGTCTAATGGGCCGATATACAGCAGCCCATTGCCAATGGTCATCGTATCGCTGGTCACTTCAATCGTGCTGACGTTCAGCTTGTTCTGCCCAATGTTGATGGCCTCGACCGCAAGGTCAACCGTCTCCCCGATGACAAGCGGCTGCGTGGGCGGAGTCAGGAAATGGACGTATAGAAATGGCACGGTTTCAATCCGCAGGCTGAGACTTTCGCTCTGGCTATGCTGGGTGTTGCCGCTGTCCATATAGCTGACATCCAGCGACACCGGCACAAGCTGTCCGCTGGCTGACCCGCTGACCATCATGTTAAAAGTCAGGTGGGTGGACTGGCCGGGCGCAAGCTGGTCGAGATAACGGGTGGCGCTGCTGTTCAATGGCGCGATGACGCCGGAACTAGCCGACGCGCCTGACGAGGCGCTCCCGCTGGAGGGGTTCATGTTCAGGTTGAATACGACTTGCCGCGCCAACTCTCCGCTGACATTAATGATATCCATGTCTAGCTGAAAACTTGATCCGGGATTAAGGGTGGCGGGCGTGGTCTGGTAGCCCGTTAGCATGATCTGTGGATGCACAGCAAGAGTGGGCATGGGCGTGGGCGTCGCGGCGGCGTAATACAGCGGGAAGGCCGCCACATCGAAGGTGTCGGTGTAGGCTTTGCCTGCGCTATCATTGTAGGCCACTATCAGCCTGATCACGGCTTCGGCCTTGTTTACCTGCCCGGAGACGCGCATGGGTTGTTGAAAGCCAACCGTCGCGCCCGGATCAAGGTCTCCGGCGTAGTGGACGCCCCCGTTGTCGCGCGGGATCAGGTCGCCGGTCACAAACGTCGCGGTGACATTGCGGGCGGTGGTCTGCCCCACGCTTTGCAGGGTCACGCTGAAATCAAAATTCTGGCTGGGCGAGACATGCGTCACGCTGGCAGTATAGGATGCCACCACCATCTGCGGGCGCATAAAGGTTGTTGGCGCGGCGGTGGCGGGCGCGGCGGTCGGCGCCGAGCCAATCACCGTCAGGCCCGACCCTATCACGTCGCAGTCCTGCTTTGGCGTGGCCGTCGGGTTAAAGACGTCCACGTTGTACGTTTTGCCGCCCGGCTTGCCGGGGATGCCTGCCGGGATTGTCGCGGTCAGTTGGGTGGCGCTGTCCCAGGTGGTTGGAATTGCGCCAAAGCCTTCCAACACGACCGAGGCGCCATTGATGAAACCGGAGCCTATGATGGTGACAACCGTGTTGGCATTGTTGTTGACGGTGGATGGCACGACGCTGTTGATAGTCGGGGCCGAACCGCCGCCTCCGACACAGCTTGTCGCGGCATAGCTCTTTGGCGGCGAGGCGAATGACATCGCTGTCATCCCAATTGCAAGCAGGCATCCGGCGAGGCATATCACAATCAGGCTGGCAAGACGCGACTTGCGTTGCATGAGGTTGTTATCTCCGTTTGCGAGAAGAGCTTGTTGATTTCTTGTCATCGGTGTCGGTGTTGACACGCCCATCGAGCATCTGGATGACACGGTTGGCATGGGCCGACACCCGCGCATCGTGGGTGACGATCACCAGAGTCTGGCCCTGCCGGTTGAACTCCGTCAGCATGGCGAGGATTTCTTCGCCCGTTTTCGAGTCGAGATTGCCGGTTGGCTCGTCGCCGAACAGGATGTCCGGCTGGTTGATCAGCCCGCGCGCGACGGCCACCCGCTGCTGCTGCCCGCCCGACATTTCGGTAGGTTTATGGCTCAGGCGGTCGGCTAGCCCCACTTCTTCAAGAAGCTCAACAGCGCGGCGGCGGCGTTCCTGCGAGCTGACCCCCGAAAAGATCATCGGAAACTCGACGTTTTGCAGGGCAGTCATGCTGGTGATCAGGTTGAACGACTGGAAGATAAAGCCCACCTGTCGCTGGCGGTACAGAGCCAATCCGTCCGCGTCCAGCCGCGTGATCTCTTGCCCATTGACCACAATGCTGCCTTCGTCCGGGCGATCCAGCCCGCCTAGCAGATGCAGCAGCGTGCTTTTGCCGGAGCCGCTGGGGCCCATCAGGCACAAAAACTCGCCTTCCTCCACCGTCAGGTCAAGGCCATCCAGCGCGGTCACTTCCGTGTCGCCCATCATGTACTGGCGGCGCAGGCCCTCAATCGTGATGAATGCCATTGGCTACCCTTGCTAACCGCCGCCGGGAACGCGCGCCCCCCCGCCAAGCAACCCGCCAATCGCGCTGCTGATAGCGAAAAAGATCAGAATGCCAGCCACAGACAATCCCACATAAAACAGCATGGCGATAGCCACTTTGCCCTTGCCAATTCTGGCAGTGATGGCTGTGCCTATGCCAAACAGGAGCACGCTCCAGACCATGTAAAAATCAAAACTGCTGAGAAGCGTGTTGAGCAGCGGCATCGCCCGGATTTCGGTGACGGTAAGGGCCGCGCTCAACCCGGCGGCAGCCTGACCTCCCGCTAAGGCCATAGCGACGGACTGAACAAGGCGCCGGATGGCATAGGGGATAGTCGTCCACACACCCATACGGAAAGCGTCTTTGAAGGCGATCTTCCCGCCGAGCAGCATGCCGCTGGCAAACGCCACCAACCCCCGCAGCCCGTAATCCAACAGGGTGAGAATCAACGCGGAGACCACCGCCAGCCCGATAGTCAACACAGGGGATGGCGTTTGAAACTGGCGCGTTGTCGCGCCGTTTTGCGAGCCGGTTGGGGGGGCGACGTTCTGAATAGCGATGGCCTGCGCGCTGCTTGACGCGATGGCGAACACGACAATCGCGATCACGGCGACCGCGAACGCCAGCCAGACGTAGCCGCGTTTCGACTCGCGCAGTTTTTCAAAGGTATCCATCGGGCGAATAACGATTCCCAGCAAAACCTGGAGGGGCTGTATCTGAGTCCCTTCACTATTAGAGGCTGGAGATGGCTCGGCAGGTCGAGAGGCGCGTCGGGGTTTGGCAGTCTCGGTCATGCGGCGGTCCTTAATGTTGGAGAAAGGCAACGCTTCTCGCTAATGGTAGACGCGACTTGTTTAGAAATTGTTAAGAATTCATAGAGACAGTATGTAGATTAGTAGTGAAAGAGAGCAATATGCATGGATAGTAACTACTCAGGCCAAACCAAGCTGACCAGATAGACGATATGAGCTATAGTATGCGACATCATGACAGTACTCAACCGTGACCAACTGGTCGAATTGGATCAAGCGACGTTGATCGTGCTCATTCTTGAACTTCAACAAGAGGTTCGAGCGTTGCGAGATCAGTTGGCGAAGAACAGCCAGAACAGCGGCAAGCCGCCCAGCAGTGACGGGTTGAGGAAGCCACGCAGCTTGCGAGAAAAAGGCAGGCGACGGAGTGGAGGACAGGTCGGGCACGAGGGGCACACGCTCAAGATGGTGGAGCAGCCTGACCACGTTGAACCCTACGCGGTGAGCGCCTGCCCGCACTGTGCGGCAGACCTGAGCGAGGTTGAGGTTTATACGATTGAACGGCGGCAGGTGTTCGATGTGCCGGAAGTAGGGGTGGAAGTCACTGAGCATCAGGCTGAGGTCAAACAGTGTCCAAGGTGTGGGTGTCAGGTGAAAGGGCGCTTTCCGGCAGGGGTGACGCAGCCCGTGCAATATGGGTCGCGGCTCAAAGCCCAAGCCGTGTATCTGACCAGCTACCAACTTCTGCCGTTGGCGCGTGTCTGCCAATTGGTCGAGGATTTCTACGCTCATGCTCCGGCTGAAGCCTTTGTTCTGGAAGCGCAGGCAACCTGTCAAGAACGCATCCAACCTGCTCTGGACAGCATCCGACAGGGGGTGATTGCCAGTCCAACGGCTCACTTTGACGAAAGCGGGGTGCGGGTGGAAGGGCGTTTGAACGGGCTGCACACGGCAGGCACGCAGCGTCTGACCTACTACGCTATCCATCCCAAGCGCGGGCAAATCGGGATGCAAGCCATCGGCATCCTGCCCCATTACCGAGGGCGGGCCGTGCATGACCACTGGTCGCCTTACCTGAAATTTGAACATTGCCAACATGCCTTCTGCAACGCCCATCACCTACGCGAACTGCGCTTCATCGCCGAGCAATATGACCAAACTTGGGCACACGGCATGGCTCGCTTGCTACTTGATATCAAAGCTGAGGTCGAAGCCGCCCAGCCTGAACAAGCCAGTTTGCCGCCTGACCGCATCGCCGCGCATGAACAACTCTACCATCACCTGCTGCGGCTAGGCTTTGAGGCTAACCCACCGCCTGACCCGCCGCCCCAGACCAAACGCGGGCGTAAGAAACAATCGCCAGCCCGCAACTTGCTTGACCGCCTTCAACGGCATCAGGCTGAAACCCTGACTTTCATGCGCGATGTCCGCATGGTCAAGGTCAAGCAAAAGGTTTCCGGCGCCTTCCGCACTCGTGCCGGAGCCGATACCTTCTGCGCTGTTCGCAGTTACATCTCGACTGTCCGCAAGCACAGCAATAATGTCATCACCGCTATTCATGACGCTTTTCTCGGTCAGCCCTTCATGCCAGCCACCTGTGCTGCTATGCCTGAGTAGTTACCATGGATATAGATATAGATATCGTCTGTTCCTTTCAATGATTGTCGCCAACTATCGTGAGTTCGTCTTGGGCTTCCCCCGATTCAGTGGACACAGAAAATGTCTAAGAAGAGGCACACTAAAATCGGGGGAAGCCCAGTATTATGCCATAATGCGTTGGGATGAAATATACAAATCCCATCTTAATCAATTCACTACAACTGTTTTCACTAACGTCTTGCTCTATTAGCGGCAGATCTTCCATAGGTTTGCGTTGCCCACGGTTTGAACTTCGGTCGAAATCGCCGATTCTGGAATGGGATGTGCGCCTGCCCCGGCTGGCCAATAGGGATTAGGCGCGGCGCCATCAAATATAGCAACATACGCGCATGCTGAGTCGCCGGGAGATATTGCCGCCAAAAATTCATAGAAGCGGCCCGCTTCATCCAGCCCATGAAGTTGGTTGCGAGGAATCCCTGAATAGGTCGAGACTTGAAACAATCGTTCAGCATTGGTCGCATATACAAAGACTGGCTCGTCTGGCTCGCGATAGTTACTGAGCCAGGAGCCAATTTGATAGCCTTCAACCAGATAAGGCTCATTGGCGCTATTATGCACAAAACTCAAACTCGCATGCAACATGGCCCCGCCTACGCCAAGCCCAATAAGCCCGGTCATCGCCGCGCCTACCGAAGCGGCCATCTGCCGGGGGTCGCCCCAGGCACGGGCGACTTGCTGAGATGCCCGTTCGATCAGCCAAGCAATCGCTATAGACGCAAAAATGAGCGAGACAGTCAGGAACAAAAACGGCTGCCTTAGATTGCCGGGGTTCACCAAAATTTCCATCGGGAAGTTGACGACAAGGAGGCCTGCCAGTCGAAACATTTGCGCGCGATTATTCACGGTCCTATAAGCGAGCCAAACACCAACGATGCTTGCTATGAGCGTGGCATCGCCCGCTTGCCAACGCAACATGACAATGAAGTCTGTTATCGACTGAAGGGTCGAAGACTGACCCTGACTGGCAAATGCGCCAGCCTCATTAAAGTAAAAAGCCACCCCTCCGGCTGCTCCCCACAAAGTTGGAAGCCCGCCAAACATCGCACAGTTTTTTAGACCCTCTCTTAAAACGCTTGTCCAGCCACCGCCTTGTTTTCCCGCTTTCCATGCGGCTTCGCCTGCCAGGATCAGAATAATGATCCAGCCTTCGTAGCGGGTCAGGCATGCGAGGTTGATAAACACGGTTGCCCATATTCGCGCTTGGGTTGATTGAGCGTCGCGGAGAAAACGGAGACCGCTCTACAAAAGGGCGACAAACAAAATTTCAGTGTAGGCCATTGTCGATAAAGCCACAAACATCTGGTTGCTTGCGAGCAATACGGCAGCAAGAAAGCCCGATGGTCACCCAGCCAGATCAGAGACAAATTCATAGGCGCTGATCACCGCGCTGGCTGCGATCAGGGCGAAGACGATTCTAAGGATCGTTAGGTCGCCCGTGAAGCGCGTAACCGCAAATATGACGAACTGTGTCAGTGGCAGCCATGGGCCGACGCTAATTTGATCACGATATGCCAGCCGGGTGTAAGGATCGTGCCAGAAGATGATTGGCTCGGTCTGAATAACAATGACATCAATCACGAGAGTCGCAATCGCAAGCAAGACGCCCACGATGAAAGCTGGGTTGCCCGCAACCCTCGCAATGACATTCTGAATCGATGAAGGCTTGTGGCCATTGGCGAATGTGGCATGTTGGTCGGACACGAGTGATGCCAATCTACCGGGCGCTGAATGACAAACCTGCCTCAATTTCGCCATTGTAGCATAGGCTCCATTTGTCGCGTTCCGGGGCGCATGAAAGGCATGCGGCATTGAGCTTCGATCAGTATAATCCGCCTACAGTTAAGGACTGTTAGAGCAGGGCGTTATCGTCGGTGGAATCATGGCAGATATCCTCTTTGGTCAATCCTATTTTCTGCGCTTTGACCCCAAGCTATGGGCGGCCATGCAGCCATACCCGCCTTTAGGGACGCTTTACGCGGCCAGCCTGATGCGCCAGCAGGGCTACAATGTGGCGCTGTTTGACGCAATGCTGGCCGAATCAGAGGCTGAATGGGCGCAGGCGCTTGACCAGCACAAGCCTCGCTATGCTGTTCTCTACGAAGACAACTTCAATTACCTCTCCAAAATGTGCCTCAGCCGGATGCGCGACTCGGCATCTACGATGATCAAGGCAGCCAGAGAACGAGCCTGCACGATCATCGTATGCGGCGCCGACGCAAGCGACCACCCAGCCGAGTATCTTGCGCAGGGGGCGGATTTCATATTGCGCGGCGAGGGCGAGATGACCCTCCGTGACCTGATGGAAAAGCTAACGGGCAACCTTGATATTCCATTACCGGACATTCCCAGCTTGGCCTATAGCGATGGCGAGCAGATGAAAATCACCGCTCATCGTCCGGTCATGCGCGATGTTGACAGTCTACCCTTCCCCGCCTGGGATCTGGTGGATGTCGAACGCTACCGCCCTGTCTGGCGCGAGCGTCACGGCTACTACTCGATGAACATGGTCACCACGCGCGGCTGTCCCTATCACTGCAACTGGTGCGCCAAGCCGATTTGGGGCCAAGGCTACGTCTCACGCAGCCCTGAAAACGTTGTGGCTGAAATGAAGTGGCTAAAAGAGACTTATCACCCCGATCATGTTTGGTTTGCCGACGACATCATGGGGCTAAAACCCGGTTGGTGGGAACGCTTCGCCGATCTGGTTGAGGCGCAATACGCGCGCATCCCCTTCAAATGCCTGAGTCGCGCCGATCTGATTTTGCGGCAGGATACTAGCGTGGGTGCGCTCAATCGCGCGGGCTGCGAGATTGTGTGGATCGGAGCCGAGTCAGGCTCGCAGAAAATTCTTGACGCGATGGAGAAGGGAACGAAGGTGGAGCAAATTGCTGCCGCCGCGCGACGATTACAGCAGGCGGGCATCCGGGTTGGATTCTTCTTGCAGTTTGGCTACCCTGGCGAGACGCTTCCGGTAGCGCGCCAAGACCCGCGCCTATGAGGGGATGGGCCATGAAAACCTGAATAGCCATATCATTAAGTATCACGCGTTCGCCAACAGATTGCTGCTCAATCGGAGTTTCCAGCCCATTCTCGGCAATCAAGACCCGGGTGAATGCAAGGTTGGCGTAGCTCACAAGAAAGGGCGTGAGCAGCAATAGCGCGCCGCCCATCAGTTGAGCGCCCTGGAGGCGCTGCGATTTTTCCCTGGCCGCTAAGATCAACAAGGCTAGCGCGCCAACACCAAAAGCCAACCAGCTCGCGCGAGAAAACGTCAGAAACAACCCGACGCAACCGACGCCGAAGGAAGCAAAGAAGAAAATGCGGCCTGACTCCTTGCCTGTCAGGCTGCGCCATAGCAGAATTAGAAGTCCAAAAGCAAGGCATCCTCCCAGAATATTGGGGTGATCGGATAAACCATATGCGCGCAGCCAGGGCGTTCCTTCGCCGAGCACAATACTCACACCAGCCCAGTGAGGATTCAACAGATATTCGCCCCAGGCTTGCAGGCCTAAATCGCTTTGCCGGAGAAATTGGCTGACGCCAATAATCGATTGGATAATCACCTGAATTGCTACAGGCAACGCAATTTGACTTAGGTTCTGAACTTGGTCGACGATATAGAATGTCAGCCCTGCCAGCAGGCAAGGCGCACAACATGGGATGCAGAGAGCAGTGGATCGACCGAGTCGATAACGCTTAAGCCGCTCATAAACGTGAACGCAATCAAGGGAATAGTGACAAAAAACGGGCCGCGCTTAAGCGGCTCTTTGTTGAGCGCCTTACCTGCGATCCACAGTGGCAGGGTCAACGCCAACGCGATATCACTCGCAAAGATCAAGAAGTCAGTGAAATCACTGTAAATTGTCCCAACCGGGCGAGCTTGCAAGATGATGCGATACCGAAAAGGTATCACAACAATCAGCGTCCAAAAACTGATATGCGCTAACCGTTGTAGAACTTGAAACGGCTTGGACGCCGTTGAAACCATAGTAACCAAAGCGCTTTGGTCAGCTTCGTAGATAGGGGAGAAGACCGACGTTTCAAGACTATATCGATCATGGCCTAGGATTTCAAATTAGGGTGACACTGTGGCCAAGCAAAAGCGCTTAACAGAGCAATATCAAGTCCTTATCTGTGCTATCGTTATCTAACAGGAGTTTGATCTACTGAGTTAGGCTCAATAGGTCTGGCATCATAGCCTCAAGTTCCAGCATTTGACCTTGCGCAAGTCCGTCCGAAATGGCTTTGTCTGACAGCCCAATTTCAAGCTCAACAATGAGGCTTTGCGCCTTGTCTCTGGTTACCTTATCGCAGTCAGGGTGCGCAAGGGCAAGCCCAAGGAGTCGCAATGCGCCAACCTCTTTTCCCTGCTTGGCTAGGACTCTTGCCAGACCGATAAGCAGGTTGAGCGCCAGATGGGTCGCGCCCATGCTCATGGCGAACCTCAACCCTTCATAATAGTAAGCAATTGATTCATCGTAGTGACCCATAACGCGCGCCAGATTGGCAAGGTCATCCAGGCAATCGATCATGCCCTGCCGACATCCAATGGCGCGAAACATCGCCAGGCTTTCTTGCAACCCGCGCTTTGACTCGGCAAACTGCCCTAGCATTAGAGCCACTTTGGCCAGATTTTTGAGCGCCGTCCCTTGGCCTGATTTGTCCCCTAACTCCACAAATATTTCCTGGCTTTGGTGAAGTTGGCGCTGCGCCTCGTGAGAATTCCCCATGCTCCGAGCAAGATTGCCCAAATAAACTAACGCCTGCGCTATGCCCCGCTGATTGCCTAGTTGTTTGTGAATCGCCAGGCTTGCATGATAAAGCTGACCGGACCTGGCATCCTCTCCGCGCGCCTGCGCGATACTTCCCTGCATGGCGAGACTATTGGTGATGCCCCATTGGTCTCCTAGCGCCGTATAGATAGCGAGGGCGTCTTCGACCCGTTGACTCGCCTGATCGTAGCAGCCTTGCAGCCCCGCCAGAGCGCCCAGCTGGCTGGACGCAAAGGCCACATCGGCGGCATCTACATCGATCAGAATGGACAAACTTTCCAATAGCAGCTCTGAGGCTTGCTGGTAGCGGCCCAAATGGGCTGCCAGCGTTCCCCAGTATGCTAAGGCTCTGCCGTGCAGTCTGACTTCCTCCGGCGCCTGTGTCTCTGCCCCTGCCATCGACTCAACAAGAGTGGCAAGCTTGTCAACGCCTTCTGTCCAGCCGCTGCGCGTTTCGTAGAAAACAAACAAACTCTCCAGATAATTTTCAAGGATACCCCATTCGCGGCGCTCCAGCGCCCACTGCCAGCCAAGCCGAACATCATCAAGCGCGTTGGCGATCTTATGGAGGGCTTGCGCCTGTTCAATACCTTTGAGGGCTTGCTCCTTATCATGGAGCATCTGGCCAAAGTAGCGGCTATGGGCCTCTCGAGTCAGGTCAGCCCTGGCCGGCGATTTAGCCAGTTTTTCTGTGGCGTATTTCCGCAACAGCGTGTCAATTTCGTAATGTTTCGAAGAATCGATCCGGAGCAGCGATTTGTCCGCGAGATCCGCTAGCATCTCCAGCGTGCCCCCGGCAACCTGAGAGGCTGCCTCGCGCTGAAAAGGGCCGTGAAAGACAGAGAGTTTGCTCAGAACATCGCGCTGGGGTTCAGAAAGCGAATTCCAAGCGTGGTCAAATATCATCCGAACGCTAGCATGGCGCGTGGAAGTCTCGATCTGGGAAGTCGCCAAAAGATCGAGGCTCTTCTCTAGCTCGATGGCGATCTCCTGGCACGACAGGGTTCTCACCCAGGCTGCGGCCAACTCAATCGCCAGCGGCATCCCTTCCAAAAGCTCGCAGACACGAACCACAGAGGCCCAGTTGTCATCCGAAAGCGAGAAATCAGGCCACACCCGGCGCGCGTTCTGGACGAATAACGTCACAGCATCGCTGTCTTCGGCCCGCCGTAGCCTGTCGCTATCGATGCTCAGGCCGCGAACTTCAAACAGCCATTCCTCGCGAAGATTGAGCCGCTCCTGCGATGTGACCAGCGCTTTGACTCCTTGGGCTGTTTGCAGAATTTTGGTCACTAGCGCCGCCGCAACAGGTGGATGGTCTATCCCATCGAGGACGAGCATTAACTGCCGTGGCTGCAAATAGCTTAGAAGCTGGGCGGCAGGATTCTGATCCTCGTAGATGGCTACACCAAGCGACTCGCCGATAGCAGCAATCATAGACTCTGGCGAACTCAAGGAGGCCAGCGACACGAAGACCACGCCATGACGAAAGTTCTCGGTTTGAACGTTAGCGGCTTCAACAGCGAGTCGCGTCTTGCCCGCGCCGCCCAATCCGTGCAGCGTCAACAAGTGGCAGCCTGGGTCGGCGAGCAGGCGACCGATCTGAGCGAGTTCCGCCGAGCGTCCAATAAACGGGGAGGATTGCGCGGGCAAACTGTAAGTCGGGCTGGTGACAGGCTCGCCGATCTGCTCCAAGGCAGGCAGGTCAGCGACCGTCACCGAGGCAAGCCGATCCACTGACCGCTCGCGGCGAGCCACCTTGATCAGCATGGGCCGTTCGCTGGAAGGGATGTTGAAGCATTCCGCCAGCCGCAGGGATATCTGCTCGGACGGGCGGCGCTCGTCTTGCTCAATTTTCCGAATCATGCCGAGCGAGCATGGAACACAGGCGGCGAGATCAGCCTGAGTCATATCCAGCGCTTTGCGGCGCTTTCTCACCCATGTTCCAAAAGAATACGAATCTTGTCCCATTTGATCATTGTAGCGCTCAATGTAGCGCTTTTGTAGTGTTTTGTACCCCCACACGCTGAGTGATTTCGATTTCAATGAATGAGTATTCTATTCGCGGCAGGCTGTGTTTTAAAGAGATTGCTCATAACGACTTAAAAGTAATCAGGAGCGTATTGTAATGAATATCAATGTCTATGGATTTATCGAGAGAACCAAAATGGATGCTGCCGAAATGAGCGAGATGGTGGCTGCCGAACGGCTGATCAGCGAAGCCAAGACGCTGCCACTAGACCCAATCATTCACCGGATGGGGCGCACGGCGCGAGCCGCCGGCGAGGCGCTGGTGCGCCTCGGCGACCGGCTAGATCGACCGGCGACTGCGGCAGAGGTCGGGACGCTGAACAACGCAGGTCTTGCCACGAAGTGACGTGGGCCGGGCAGTTAATCGAGGGCCACAAGGAGCGGAGAACCGATGAGAAAAGTTAGATCACCATTTGTTGACGCTGGAGAATTGAGCCGTCGGGAGTTCCTGAGAACCAGCGCGTTATTTGGCGCCTCGGCGGGGAGTATGGCGCTGTTGTCGGCTTGCGGCGTGTCCCCGACACAGGTCGGCGCGCAGTCTGGTGAGCTTGAAACGACAATGGTCAAGCTGGCAAATTACCCTGGCGTTTGTTTAGCGCCGTTGTTTATGGCAGAAGACCTTCTGAGGGCCGAAGGGTTCACCGATGTGCAATACGTTGGCTCCGAATTTGACTTCGCCATGCAATTCGCCGGGCCGAGTCTTCTAAATACAAACCCTGCAATCAAGATTGTCGGCGCCGTAGACACCGGCTGCTGGGAGCTGTTCGGTAGCGATAAGGTGAAGGATATATCCGATCTTAAAGGCAAGACCATTGGAGTCGGCCCCCTGGGACAAGTCGAACAGGTTTACATGTCGCTTGTGCTGGCGTATGTGGGCCTTGACCCGGATAAAGACGTAACCTGGCTCAATCGCGATCTCGGTAATATACCATCACGGGAAGAACAACAAAAACTGTTCACTGACGGCAAAATCGATGCTATGTGGGCCTGGCCGCCACAAAATCAAGAACTACGCGCGAAGAAGATCGGGCATACCATCGTGGACAGCATGATAGATAAGCCCTGGTCACAATACTTCTGCTCGATGATCACTGCCTTTGGCGGGTTCGCAGATAAATACCCGGTGGCGACTAAGCGGGTCGTGCGGGCCGTGCTGAAGGCGGCTGACATTTGCGACCGCGAGAAGGAACGGACGGCGCGGGCCATGATGGATTTCGGCGTCACTGATAACTACGATTACGCCCTCGAGGCTGTGCAGATGATTCCGTTTAATCACTGGCGCGAGTACGACCCGGTAGACACGCTGCGCTTCTACGCGCTGCGACTGCACGATGTCGGCATGCTTAAAGGCAACCCGGAAGAAGTCATTTCGCAAGTCGCTGATTGGCATTACTTCAACGAGGTCAAAGCGGAGCTAAAGGAGGCTTAGTGATGAATATCAATAAACAGTCGGATGCGTTCGGGGCGAAAGTAGCTTCTTCGGCAAAGCAGCAGACTGGCCTGGGCGCAGCCTCGTCTGCTCCCAAGTATGCCCGGCTCTTCACCGCTTTTCTCGTCATCGTGGCGTTGCTGATCGCGCTTGTCGCGTTGGGGCTTCAGCAGCGCGACGTGGAACTGGTGGCTTTGAATCGCAAGTTGGCGGCGTACCGCCAACTGCAAAATGGCATCGCCACTCAGCTTTATAATCTGGCGTCAGCCCTTGAGTCCCCTGATCAAGAGTCGCTCGACACAGCGCAGCGCCAGATAAACCTGCTCAGTTATGACCTTGATCGAGTCAAATATGTCGCACCGGATGAAGCCGATTTGCTCGCAAAACTTGCGGTTGATCACGGACAGTTTGTCAACGTGATGACTCAGGCGGTTGAGATGGCTCAATCGGGCCAGGTCAGCCAGGCCCGCGAACTTCAGCTTGAAAAGGCCACGCCGCTGGCCGACCGGCTCGATCGCACCACCAATGAATTGGCCAACCGGGCCGAGGCCGATATGGTTGCGCGTATTGACCAGAACCGCGCGGCCTATGACACTTCTCTGTGGGCCCTTATTGGCCTGGCAGGCGTAAGCGTCGCGCTGGCGCTCATTTTGGGCAGAATGGCGGGCAAAGAAGGCCGGGTTGACGGTGTTCAACATCCTGGATAAACGCTGGTCACACCAGCAAGCCGCCAACTTGCATTTCTTCAACGAGGTCAAGGCGGCGTTGAAGGCATAGTTCATATTACCCTAAAGGGAGGGGAAACCGATGAGAAACGTGAGATCGCCGATTGCCGATAATATGCGGGTGACGCGCCGAGAGTTCTTGAGAACCAGCGCCCTATTGAGCGCCTCCGCAGGGAGTATGGCGCTACTGTCGGCTTGTGGCGTGTCCCCGATTCCACCGGGCGCCCAGGCAAGCGCGCTTGAAACCACGACGGTCAGGCTGGTGCAGGCCACTAGTGTCTGTCTTGCTCCTCAATACCTGGCCGAAGACTTCCTGAAGAAAGATGGATTTACAGATGTCCAGTATACCAAAATAAGCCCAGCAGGGATCATTGGCGGCTTGGCCACCGGCGAGGCCGACATGAGCATGACGTTCGCCCCCGTGCTCGTCCGCCGCCTCGATGCGGGAGACCCGGTCGTAGCTCTGGCCGGGGTGCATGTGGGCTGCTTCGTCCTGTTCGGTTCGGAACATATAGATACAATCTACGACCTAAAGGGTAGCAATGTCGCCATAACTGAGATCGGCGGATCTGAGCACGCCTTTCTCTCGACTATGGCAGCCTTCGTAGGCATCGACCCCAATAAAGACATCAACTGGATCACGCATCCCGTGCCCGAGTCGAAACAGCTATTTATAGATGGCAAGCTCGATGCCTTTCTGGCTTTTCCACCCATAGCGCAAGAGCTGCGGGCCAAGCAGGTTGGTCACGAGGTTTTAAACAGCATGATGGACAAGCCCTGGTCGCAATATTACTGCTGTATCCTGGCCGCCAACCGGGATTTCACACAGAAGAATCCGGAAGCGACCAAACGGGTAGTGCGTTCGATCTTGAAGGCAACCGACCTCTGTTCCCAGGAGCCGGAGCGAGCAGCGCAACTGATGGTCGACCGGGGCTTCACCTCGAATTACGACTACACTCTCGACGCCATGAAAGAAATTCCTTATGGGGTGTGGCGTGATTACGACGCAGTGGATACTCTGCGCTTCTACGCTCTTAAACTCCGTGATATCGGGATGGTTAAGGGCAGCCCCGACGAGATCATCGCTAACGGCGCTGACTGGCATTTTCTCAATGAGCTTAAGGCAGAGTTGAAGGGGTAGCAATGAAGCTTCGCGAATGGCGGGACGCGCTGTGGGAAAGGACTTTTGCCCAGGCAGAATGGCTGCCCCGACTAGTCGCGCGCGTCCCGGCCACCATTTACGCCAAGCTGATCACAGCATTTCTGGTGATCGTGGCGCTAATTATCACCTTAGGGGCTGTCGCGCTCCAGGTGTTGAACGAGTCAAACCGTCGCGCTGAGGAATGGGTGACGCTTCAACAGAAACTTGCCGCTTACCATCAACTCCAACAAGAAACTACCAGCCAGCTATACAGCGTTGCCTCAGTTCTGTCTTCGCCCGATGAGCAGCGGATCGACACGACGCTCCGCCAGCTAAACACATTCAGCTACGACGTTGACCGGCTTCAGTTCGTGGCGCAGGACGAGGTAGAGCTGCGTAAGCAGATTGAGATCGATCACGACAAGTTCCGCGCCGTTGTCACACAGGCGCTGGAATTGGCCCGGGCGGGAAAAGTCGCTGAGGCTCGCGACCTCCAATTGACTCAGGTCGCGCCCATCGCGGACGACCTCGAGCGCCACACCAATCAATTGGTGAACAAAGCGAACGCTGAGATGGTGGCGAAAATTGACTCCAATCAGAAAGCCTACGTGACTTCGCAATGGTCGGTTATCGGGTTCGCGACAGGAAGTATCGCGCTGGCACTGATCCTCGGCTATGCCATCTCGTGGTCGCTGATCACGCCGATCAAGCAGATGGATATGCGGCTCAAAGAGATTGCCTCTGGCGAGTTTTCGGGCAAAGTCAAAGTTCCCAACCGGGACGAACTAGGAACCCTTGCCGCCAACCTCAACCAGATGACCACCGAATTAGGGCGGCTGTATGCGGAACTGAAGCAAAAGAGCCTCCAATTGGAGGTCGCCAGCCAGCATAAATCGGAGTTCCTGGCGAACATGTCGCACGAACTTCGCACTCCGCTGAATGCCATCATCGGTTTTTCGGAGGTGCTGTTGGAGCGCATGTTCGGCGAGGTGAACGAGAAGCAAGCTGATTACTTGCAGGATATTCTTGGATCAGGGCGGCATCTGCTGAATCTCATCAACGATATCCTCGACATTTCCAAAGTGGAAGCCGGTCACATGAGCCTGGAACGGACGTGCTTCTCGCTGTCAGAGGTCATTGAGAACGGCTTGACGATGGTGCGAGAACGCGCCAATCGCCAGCGTCTCGTCATCAGCGCTGACATCGATCCGGCCATTGGCTTGATAGAAGCCGACGAGCGCATGATCAAACAGGTGATCGTCAACTTGCTGACCAACGCGGTGAAATTCACCCCGGATAAGGGCCAGGTGAAGGTTGTAGCGCGCCTTATGGAGACAGAAGTGCAAGTAGCTGTGCGCGACACCGGAATCGGCATCGGCCCGGAAGATCAGGCACGCATTTTTGAGGAATTCCAACAGGCAAAGCATTCACTACTTAAAGCCGAGGAAGGGACAGGGCTGGGGCTAACGCTGACCAAAAAGCTGGTGGAACTGCACGGCGGGCGGATCTGGGTTGAAAGCGTGGTGGGAGCCGGCAGCACGTTTACGATTGCGCTCCCCGTGGACGCGTCGACGTCCAGGGCTAAAGCAGCAAACCCTCCATCCCCGATTCAATCGAAGGACGCAAGTCGCACCGTCCTGCTGGTAGAAGACGACGGACGTTCGGCTGAGTTGATGACGCTGTATCTGACGACTGCCGAGTTCAATGTGGTCCTGGCTCGCGATGGCCGCGATGGCCTCGACACGGCCCGGCGACTGCGCCCCTCGGTGATCGTGCTGGATATTATGCTGCCGCGAATGGATGGCTGGGACTTTCTCGTGGAAGCGAAAGCCGACTCGACCATCGCCGACATCCCGGTGATCATCGTCTCGATGGTGGATGAGATTGGCAAGGGGTTCGCGCTGGGGGCTGCCGACTACTTGCTCAAACCCGTCAATCGCGAGAGTTTGATCGCTACCCTAGGCCGCCTTACGCTGCCCAACCAAGCTCAAGGTGGCTTGCCCAAAATTCTGGTCATTGACGACGACCCGATGGCGGCAGAGCTAATAGAGATTGGGCTCCAACCGGAAGGCTACACCATTCTGAAAGCCACCAATGGGGCGGCAGGCATCGAATTGGCCGTGCGCGAACAGCCGATTTTGATCATCCTTGACTTGATCATGCCGGAGATGGACGGCTTCACAGTCGTCGAACGACTGCGAGCCAACCCTGCTACCGCAACTCTACCGATAATTATTCTGACTTCCAAGACTATTTCTCGCAAGGAAAAGCAGCGCTTGAATGGCCAGGTCAGCTTGATGGCTGGCAAAGCGGGCTTTAGTCGCGCCGCATTTGTGGAGCTGGTGCAAACCCATGCAAAACCTGTGCGGCTTCTAGAAGCGTGAAAGGCTAATTGAAGCAATTATGGCAGATGAACTTGTGCTGATTGTCGAAGACAACGAAAAGAATCTCAAACTGGCGCGGGATGTCCTTCAGTTCAAGGGCTTTCGAACGCTGGAAGCGGCAACTGCCGAGGCGGGTATCGCGCTGGCCGAGGCGCGTTTGCCGCATTTGATCCTGATGGATATCCAACTGCCCGATCTGGATGGGGTTGTCGCTTTGAGCCGTCTCAGGGCCAAGCCGCAAACCGCGCAGATTCCCGTGATTGCCTTGACCGCCCAGGCAATGAAGGATGATCGGGAACGATTTTTGAGCGCCGGGTTCGATGGGTATCTGGTCAAGCCGATCAGCGTCAAGGAATTTCCGGATCAGGTGCGGCAGTTTTGCCTCGCCGGTCGGCGAACAGCGCCAGGAGCGGTGTAATGGAACGCCAATTCAAGATTCTAACTGTGGATGACACTCCCCAGAACCTTAGACTGCTCGACGCCGTTCTGACGCCGCGAGGCTATATAGTTATCCCCGCGACTTCCGGCCTTGAAGCCCTAGAGAAAGTCGCCGGAGAGCGGCCCGATCTGATCCTCCTCGATATTCTTATGCCCGGCATGGACGGCTACGAGGTCTGCCGCCAACTGCGGGGCGACCCGGATTCGCGCTTGCTACCAATAGTCATGATCACGGCCAGTGAAGATCAAGAGAAAGTCAAGGCTATTGAAGCCGGGGCCGACGATTTCATCCACAAGCCGTTTAATCAAGCTGAACTATTGGCGCGGGTCAAATCGCTGCTGCGCATCAAAGAATATCATGACACCATCCAAGCGCAGGCCGCTGAACTGGCGGAGTGGAATCGCTCCCTCGAAATGCGCGTCGAGCAGCAGGTAGACGAAATAGAACGGCTGGCTCGCCTGCGCCGCTTCTTGTCGCGCCAGCTTGCCGAGGCGATTATCTCTTCCGGGGACGATTCGATGCTAAAAAGCCACCGCCGCGAGATCGCCGTCGTGTTCTGCGATCTGCGCGGGTTCACAGCCTTCTCAGAGATCGCCGAGCCAGAAGAGATTATGCGGACTTTGCAGGAATATCACGAGGTCATGGGCGGTATCATCCACGAGTTTGAGGGGACGGTGGGCCATTTTGCTGGAGACGGCTTGATGATCTTTTTTAATGATCCGCTGCCTTGCCCTGATCCAGCGACACGGGCTATACAAATGTCGGTCGCTATGCGCGAGCGCATGGAGAAGTTGATGGCGGCTTGGCAGAAACGCGGCCATGACCTGGGCTTTGGTGTGGGAATCGCGCTGGGATTTGCCACGTTGGGGCAAATCGGATTTGAAGACCGCTACGACTATGGAGCGATTGGTAGCGTGGTAAATCTCGCTTCACGGCTGTGTGGCGAGGCTCAGTCAGGGCAAATTCTGGTCAGCCAGCCGGTCTATATGGCAATCGAAGAAGCGGCTGAGACCGAGTCAATCGCCGATCTGTCTCTCAAAGGATTTCATAAACCAGTCACCGCCTTCAATGTCCTCACCTTGAAAACCTCTGTATAAACGGCCTTTATGGCCGAAACAGGTGGCCCTGCCAGTAACTCAGAGCCACCCCCCTCCACAAAGTCTGGTTCCGACAAAACCCGCCCGCAGAGGACATTCAGAAAGAATTTGTGAATTATTGCACTTATGCCCCCAAAGGAGCCTGACTCGAAACACTTGTGGTGGTCTTATGAGGAAGAGGCCAGATTGTTGAACAGTAATTGCACTGCACAATCTATGATCTCACCATCGGCATCTACTATAGTTTACGACACCGAAAATTGCAAGATCAAAACGCTCAAACCGGTCCGAATCACAGAAACCTGTGCTAATCATGAAGCCTACATTCGGACAATTCTGAGCCGAGTCTGCTTGGATTTTGTTCTTGCTGTTGCGCCTAGTTCTTTCCAGCCCAAAGATATTCAGTTTTATTTTGGCGGTTTATGGCTTGTTCCTGATTGTGTTTACCTTCGTCAAGATATTTAACGACCCTCAGAGTTTTACGACCCTAGACAATCTTCGTGCGTTTGCTCTTCCCGTTCTGTTGACGCTTGCTTACATTCCGTTCCTATATATGGGCTTCCCCCGATTCAGTGGACACAAAAAGTGGCTAATTGACAAATCAATTCAAAAACGGACAAACGAGAAAGTACCCATAGTGTTCCAAGAATGAAGAATTGAAGCAATTGGAAGTCAGATGGTGCTCGAAACGTTGAGCGAGTTCGGGCAATTTCGGGACG
>Ga0210377_10000380_pt1 | contig 42311 bp, 41 predicted proteins | sample PLM4_65_b1redo_FD_155480 | JGI IMG/M metagenome (GOLD analysis project Ga0210377, IMG submission 155480) | Groundwater sediment microbial communities from an aquifer in East River, Colorado, USA - PLM4_65_b1 redo | ecosystem: Environmental > Terrestrial > Soil > Riparian zone | place: USA: East...
CAATTTCGTCCTGCCGCTGCAGATCGGGGCGCCCGACATGGCGTTCCCGAAGATCAACATGATGTCGTACCAGGCCTACCTCCTCGGTGGCGTGACCATGCTCGCCAGCTTCTTCGTGCCGGGGGGCGCGGCCCAGTCGGGGTGGACGTCGTACTCGCCGCTGGCGGCCCTCGCCGGCAGCGGGCAGACTTGGTGGCTTCTCGGCATGGTCTGCCTCATCACCTCGTCGCTCCTGGGGTCGATCAACTTCATCGTCACGACCGTGCAGCTGCGGGCGAAGGGCCTGACCTTCTTCCGCTTCCCGTTCTTCGTCTGGGCGCAGTTCGTGACCTCGTTCCTGCTGCTGCTGGCCTTCCCGCCGCTCGAGGCGGCGGGCGTCCTGCAGCTCATGGACCGGGTGGCGGGGACCTCGTTCTTCATGCCGAGCGGCCTGGTCGTCAGCGGCCAGGCGCTCACCATCAGCGGCGGCGGCAATCCGCTGCTGTGGCAGCACCTGTTCTGGTTCCTGGCGCACCCCGAGGTCTACGTCCTGATCCTGCCGGCGATGGGCATCGTCGCGGAGATCATCGCCAACAACACCCGCAAACCGCTGTTCGGCTACCGGACGATGGTCTGGTCTTTGATCTTCCTCGGCTTCACCTCGTTCATCGTCTGGGCCCACCACATGTTCATGACCGGAATGGGCACGGTGATGTCGACCTTCTTCCAGACCACCACCATGATCATCTCGATCCCGTCGGTCATCATCCTGACGTCGCTGATGCTGTCGCTGTGGGGCGGATCGATCCGCTTCAACACGCCGATGCTGTTCGCGCTGGCGTTCCTGCCGATGTTCGGCATCGGCGGGCTCACCGGGCTGCCGCTCGGGCTGAACATCACCGACATCCCGTTGCACGACACCTACTACGTCATCGGCCACTTCCACTACGTGGTGGCGCCGGGGACGATCTTCGCGCTGTTCGCCGGCATCTACTACTGGTTCCCGAAGGCGACCGGCCGGGTGATGAACGAGACCCTCGGCAAGATCCACTTCTGGCCGTCCTTCGTCTGCATGAATGTCATCTTCATGCCGATGTTCATCGTCGGGCTGGCCGGCGTGTCGCGGCGCCTGTATGACGGCGGCCTGTCGTACGACTTCGCCAAGCCGGTGCTGCACTGGAACGCGGTCTCATCGTGGGGCGCCTGGACGCTGGGTCTCGCCCAGATACCGTTCATCATCAATTTCTTCTGGAGCATCCGCCACGGAAAGAAGGTCGGCCAGAATCCGTGGCAGGCGACCACACTCGAATGGGCCACGCCGTCGCCGCCGCCGCACGGCAACTTCCTGACCGAGCCGGTGGTGCACCGCGGCCCGTACGAGTACAGCGTCCCCGGGGCCAAGACCGACTACCTGCCCCAGTTCGAAGCGACGGAGGCGCGCTGACGATGGAGATTCCCTACGTCGTCCACGCCCGCGAGGACACCGGCCTCAACAACGGCAAGATCGGCATCTGGCTGTTCCTCGCCAGCGAGGTGATGCTGTTCGGGGCGCTGTTTGCGACCTACATCCTGCTGCGCGTCGGCGCCCCGACCTGGCCGCACGGCTCGTCGATCCTCAACGTGCCGATGGCGACCTTCAACACCGCGGTGCTGATCTCGTCGTCGGTGACCATGGTCATGGCGTGGGCGTCGGTCATGCGCCGGCGCTTCACCGCCTACCGCCTCTACATGGGCGCCACCGTCCTGCTCGGCGGCGTGTTCCTGGTGGTGAAGTACTTCGAGTACTCGACCAAGTTCCACCACGAGCTGTTCCCGCGCACCAACACCTTCCTCGCCATCTACTTCACGCTCACCGGCCTGCACATGCTGCACGTCATCGGCGGGATGGTGGTGAATGCGTATTTCTGGGGCCCCGGCGCGAAGCTGTACCACCAGAACCCGGAGTGGTTCGCGAACCGGATCGAGAACTGCGGCCTGTTCTGGCACTTCGTCGATCTCGTCTGGATTTTCCTGTTCCCGGTTCTGTACCTGCTGTAGGAGACGTCATGGGCGATCATTCCGCCGACATCGACAAGCACGTCAGGATCTACGTCGTCGTCTTCGTGTCCCTCATGGCCCTGACGCTGATCACGGTGGCGATCTCGTACCTGCGCCTGCCGCTGCCGTACGCCGTCGCCGTGGCGCTGGCGGTCGCCTGCACCAAAGGATCGCTCGTCGCCTGCTACTTCATGCACCTGATCTCCGAGAAGCGGCTGATCTTCCTGGTGCTGGCGCTGACCGTGGTGCTGTTCCTGGTGCTGATGCTGCTGCCGATCATGACCGTGGCCAACCGGGTGCAGGTGCCGTGAACCTCAAAGCCTTCCACGTCCTGTTCATCACCGCCGCGACGTTCCTGGCGGGCGGTCTCGGTGTCTGGTGTCTGCGCGAGCATGCCGCCGCGGGGGACGGCGCCGGCACCCTCGTGGGCGCGGTGGTGTCGTTCGCGGCCGCCGCGGGACTCGTCGCCTACGGGGCGTGGTTCCTGCGCAAGATGAGGGGACTGTGATGCCGGCGGGGCCCGCCCGCATCGCGCGCGCCGCCGTCGCCGCGCTGGCGCTGTGGGCGCTGGCGCCGGGCGCCGCCCGCGCCTGCCAGGCCTGCTTCGGCGCCGGGGATGCGCCGATGATCGACGGTGCCCGCGCCGGCGCCTGGGTGCTCATCGCCCTGACCCTCGCGGTGCAGGGCGCGTTCGCCGGGTTCTTCTTCTACCTGAGGCGGCGCTTCAAGAAGGCCGCCGCCTCGATCCCCGGGCCCGACACGCCGGGCCCGCACTCGTGACGAGGACGTGATGACGGATCTCCTGGGGCTCCCGTACCTGGCGTCGCAGCATGGCGGCGCGATCGATCGGACGATGAGTTACATGCACGTCCTGATGATCGCGCTGTTCGTCGGCTGGGGCGGCTTCCTGCTGTACGCGCTGTGGCGCTTCCGGCGCGCGCGCAACCCGGTGGCGAACTACCACGGGGTCACGAGCCACGCTTCGTCGTACCTCGAGGTCGGCGTGGCCATCGCCGAGGGCGTGCTGCTGTTCGGGTTCTCGGTGCCGATGTGGATGCAGCGTGTCGACCGGATCCCGCCCGAGAGCCAGGCGACCGTCGTCGAGGTGACCGCCGAGCAGTTCGCCTGGAACATCCACTATGCCGGTCCCGACGGCCGCTTCGGCCGCACCGACATCAAGTTGATCGACACGCAGACCAACCCGCTCGGGCTCGACCACGAGGACACGGCCGCCAAGGACGACGTCATCACGCTGAACCAGCTGCACCTGCCGTCCGGCAAGCCGGCGATCATCAAGCTGCGCAGCAAGGACGTCATCCACTGCTTCAACCTGCCCGAGTTCCGCATCAAGCAGGACACGGTGCCCGGCCTGACCATCCCGGTCTGGTTCGTGCCCGACGTGACCACCGCGCAGATGCGTGAGCGCACCGGCAACCCCGAGTTCCAGTACGAGATCGCCTGCGCCCAGTTGTGCGGTCTCGGTCACTACCGCATGCGCGGCTTCGTCACCATCGACACCCCCGAGGAGTACCAGGCCTGGATGGACGCCGAGCAGGCGAAGAACCAGGCGGAGGGGGACGAGGACGGCTGGAACTGAAGAAGCCCCGGGGGCGGGATGAGCGATACGACGCCCGGACGTGAGATCGACGCTGGAATCGTCGTCGCCGGTCCGCCGTCCCCGGAGGCCGACCGAGTCCTGACCGGCCAGGCCGCCGCCTTCCTGGCCCGCCTGCAACGCGCCTTCGGCGCCCGACGCGAGAAGCTGCTCGCCCGGCGCGCCGCCCGCCAGGCCGCCCTCGACGCCGGCGCCGACCTCGACTTTCTCCCCGAGACCCGCGCCGTCCGCGACGACGCGTCGTGGCGCGTCGCCCCGATCCCTGCCGATCTCGAGCGCCGCCACATCGAGATCACCGGGCCCACCGACCGCAAGATGCTGATCAACGCCCTGAACTCGGGCGCCGACGTCTTCATGGCCGACTTCGAGGACGCCAACTCGCCGACCTGGGCGAACATGGTCGAGGGGCAGGCGAACCTGATGGACGCCATCGACGGCCGTCTCGAGTTCACCAGCCCCGATGGCCGGGCCTACCGGCTCGACGACCGGACCGCCGTCCTGATGGTGCGGCCGCGCGGCTGGCACCTGGTCGAGAAGCACCTGCTGGTCGACGGGCGGCCGATGTCGGGGTCGCTCTTCGACTTCGGTCTCTACCTCTTCCACAACCACGCGCGCCTGAAGGCCCGGGGGACGGGGCCCTACTTCTACCTGCCGAAGATGGAGAGCCACCTCGAGGCGCGCCTGTGGAATGACGTCTTCGTCGAGGCGCAGGCGGCGCTCGGCGTGCCGCGCGGGACGATCCGCACCACCGTGCTGATCGAGACCATCCCGGCCGCCTTCGAGATGGACGAGATCCTGCACGCGCTGCGCGAGCACATCGCCGGGCTCAACGCCGGCCGCTGGGACTACCTGTTCTCGGTGATCAAGAAGTTCCGCAACCGCCCCGACTTCATGCTTCCGGATCGCGGCCAGGTCACCATGACGGCGCCGTTCATGCGCGCCTACGCCCTGCTCCTGGTGCGCACCTGCCACCGGCGCGGCGCGCACGCCATGGGCGGCATGGCGGCCTTCATCCCGAGCCGGCGCGACGCCGAGGTCAACGCCGCGGCGCTCGCCAGGGTGCGCGAGGACAAGGAGCGCGAGACCGGCGACGGCTTCGACGGCACCTGGGTGGCCCACCCCGACCTCGTCCCGGTGGCGCGCGAGGTCTTCGACCGGGCGCTGGGGACGCGGCCGCACCAGAAGGACCGCATGCGCGACGACGTCGTCGTGAGGGCGCGCGACCTGACCGACTTCACCGTCGCCGGCGGCGCCATCACCGAGAAGGGCGTCCGGCACAACATCAGCGTCGCCCTGCAGTACATCGAGGCGTGGCTGCGGGGCAGCGGCGCGGTCGCCATCTACAACCTGATGGAGGACACCGCCACCGCCGAGATCTCGCGGGCGCAGCTCTGGTTGTGGCTGCATCGCGGCGCGCATCTCGACGACGGCCGCCGGTTCGACGCGGCCCTTTACCGCCGCCTGGCGGACGAAGAACAGGGCCGACTCGAGCCGGCCGGGGCCGCGTCCCCGGGCGCCGCGTCCCCGGCCGCCACCCCGCCCCCGGCGGGCCGCTACAACCGGGCCCGCCAGGTCCTCGATCGGCTGGTCGTCGAGCCCGTTTTCGTGGATTTCCTCACCCTCGCGACCTATAACCTCTTCTGATCGGGCCGGCCCCCGGCCTGCCCGGAGGGGGATCGGCATGCACGACCAGGAGCAGGCCATCGAGATCGCCAATGAGTGGGTCTCCAACCCGCGCTGGCAGGGGATCACCCGCCCCTATCCCGCGGCGGAAGTGGTCAGGCTCCGTGGGTCGATCCAGCTCTACTACACCCTCGCCACCATGGGCGCCACGCGCCTCTGGCACCTGCTGCACACCGAGCCGTTCCTGCGCGCCCTGGGGGCGCTCACCGGGAACCAGGCGATCCAGCAGGTGGCGGCAGGTCTCAAGGCCATCTATGTCAGCGGCTGGCAGGTGGCGGGCGACGCCAACGACGCACTGCACATGTACCCTGATCAGAGCCTGTACCCGGTGGGCAGCGTCCCGCGCCTGATCCAGCGGATCAACAACGCCCTCGTCCGCGCCGATCAGATCCAGCACATGCAGGGGCAGAACGGCACGCACTGGTTCGCGCCGATCGTCGCCGACGCCGAGGCAGGGTTCGGCGGGCCGCTCAACACCTTTGAGCTCGTGAAGGCCATGATCGAAGCCGGGGCGGCGGCGGTGCATCTGGAAGACCAGCTCTCGTCCCTGAAGAAGTGCGGTCACATGGGGGGGAAGGTGCTGGTGGCCGTGCACGAGTTCATCCCCAAGCTGGTGGCGGCGCGGCTGGCCGCCGATGTCCTGGGGGTGCCGACGCTGCTCGTGGCGCGCACCGACGCGGCGGGGGCCAACCTCATCCGCAGCGTCAACGACCCGGTCGACGCGCGCTTCGCCACCGGCGACCAGACACCCGACGGCTACTTTGTCGTCCGCGGCGGTCTCGAGTACGCCATCGAGAAGGGGCGGGCGTACGCGCCGTACGCCGACCTCATCTGGTGCGAGACCTCGAAGCCGGACATCGGCGAGGCGCGCGACTTCGCGCAGGGGATCCATGAGAAGTTCCCCGGCAAGCTGCTGGCGTACAACTGCTCGCCGTCGTTCAACTGGCGGCGGCACCTCGACGAGAAGGCGATGGCGTCGTTCCAGGAGACGCTCGCCGGCTTCGGTTACCGCTTCCAGTTCGTGACCCTTGCCGGGTTCCACGCTCTCAACACCTCGATGTTCGACCTCGCCCGCCAGTACCGCGACGAGGGGATGCTCGCCTACTCGCGCCTCCAGGAGCAGGAGTTCGACCTCGAGCGCCGGCACGGCTACGCCGCCATCAAGCACCAGGCCTTCGTCGGCGCCGGCTACTTCGACGAGATCCAGATGGCGGTCACCGGTGGCGAGGTCTCGACCACCGCCCTGAAGGGCTCGACCGAGGAGGAGCAGTTCGAACAGCCGGGTCCGCGGCCGGTGGCCAGGCCGGTCGGGAAACGCTCCCGGTAGGAGGGTGTCGGTGGAAGCCCGCGCGGGCACGGCAGCGGCGCCGAGCGACAGCCGGCTCGCCAACGACACGGCGCGCGCCATCCTGCGCGGCTTCGAGGAGCACCAGCGCCGCTTCCGCGACATCACCCGGCGGGCGCGATCCCGGTTCGAGGCGCGCGACACCGCCGCCATGCGCCGCGATGCCATCGAGCGCCTCGACCTGTACAAAACGGTTGCCGACGGCGTCGTCGACGAGGTCAGGACGCTGCTCGGCGAACGCGCCGGGCGCGACCTGGTATGGGCCGGCGCCAAGGCGGTCTACTCGGGGCTGATCACCGGCCGCGACGACTGGGATCTCGCCGAGACCTGCTTCAACTCGATCACCCGGCGGATCTTCGCCACCGTCGGGGTCAATCGCGCCATCGAGTTCGTCGACACCGACTTCGACACGCCGCCGACCCGATCGGGCCGGCCGATCGCCCGCGCCTATGCCGCGCCGGTGTCGACCGTCGCCCTGCTCGAGGCGATCCTGAACGACTGCGGCCTGGCGGCCCGCTGGGAGGACCCCGGCCGCGACGTGCGTCTGGCCGCCGCCGATCTCGACGCCCGCCTGCGCGGCCTCGGCTGGAACGGGACGGTCGACGGCGCCGAGATCGTCGAGCCGATCTTCTATCGCGGTGACGGGGCCTATCTCGTCGGCCGGGTCTTCGCCGGCACGCACGTCTTCCCGCTGGTGCTGGCGCTGCTGCACGGGCCCGAGGGTGTCGTCGTCGACGCGCTGCTCCTGCGCGAAGGCGACGTCAGCATCCTGTTCTCGTTCGCGCACTCGTACTTCCATGTCGACTGCGATCGGCCGTACGACCTGGTGCAGTTCCTGCGGCGCCTGCTGCCGAAGAAGCGGGTCGCCGAGCTTTACACCTCGATCGGCGCCGCCAAGCACGGCAAGACCGAGCGCTACCGCGAGCTGCTGCGCCACCTCGACCAGTCCGACGACCTGTTCGAGATCGCCCGGGGCGACCGCGGCATGGTGATGATCGTCTTCACCATGCCGTCGTACGAGGACGTCTTCAAGGTGATCCGCGACGAGTTCGACGAGCCCAAGCGGACGACCGGTTCCGAGGTCATGGCCAAGTACCGCCTGGTCTTCCGCCACGACCGCGCCGGCCGGCTGATCGACGCCCAGGAGTTCGAGCACCTGCGCTTCGACCGCCGCCGCTTCGCCCCCGACCTGCTCGAGGAGCTGACGAGCCGCGCTTCGCGCCGGGTCACCGTCGATGGCGATGCGGTGGTCATCCGGCACCTCTACATCGAGCGCCGCCTGACACCACTGAACCTGTTCCTGAGGTCGGCCACCGGGGATGCCGCTCGCGCGGCGGTCGTCGACTACGGCCGGGCGATCAAGGACCTGGCGTCGGCGAACATCTTCCCCGGAGACATCCTGCTGAAGAACTTCGGCGTGTCGCGCCATGGCCGGGTGATCTTCTACGACTACGACGAATTGTGCCTGCTGACCGACTGCGCCTTCCGCGACCTGCCGGCAGCGCGCAACGACGACGAAGAGTACGCCGCCGAGCCGCAATATTTCGTCGGCGAGAACGACATCTTCCCCGAGGAGTTCCGCTCGTTCCTGGGCCTCGCCGGCGACCTGCGCGGGACGTTCACCCGGGCCCACGCCGACCTGTTCGACGCCGCCGCTTGGCGCGCCATCCAGGAGCGGGTGCGCGCCGGCGACCTCATCCGGATCGCGCCGTACCACGAGTCGCGCCGGCTGCGGCGTCTCTGTTCCTGACCTACTTGCTCTTGAGGGTGACGCCCACCTTGACCCAGAAGCCGCCCTGGGGCGGGACCGCGATCTTCCACCCGGGCATCTTGTCCCTGACGCAGGTGGCGAGCGTGGTGGACGGCGCCACAAGAGCCTGATCGACCACGCCCGACCCATTGACCCGCACGAAGAGATCGAAATCGGCGAGGTCGGGGCGCTTCGTCTCCCTGGCGCAGCGCTGAATCGTGCTGCCGTGCTCCCGGCCGAAGGCCTGTCCCAGCGCTTCTCCGAACTTCTTGCCCTCGGCGGTGTCGGCCCCCGCCTTCGCGGCGGCCTCGGCCGCGGAGATTTCATCCTGCCCGATGGCGATGCGAAGGGGCGCCAGCAACGCCAGCGCCAGCACGGCGGCGCCTGTGGCGATTCCCGCCGTCCTGATTCCCGTCCCGGATTCGAGCATGCTCCCTCCCGTCCTGGAACACCTTGCCGGGCCCCCTGGCAGTCCGGGTTCATGTCCCGCAGGGTGACGCCCGGCATCCGCCGCCGTCGGCGCGCATCGGTCGGCCGCGAGCCGTGGTCAGGTTGCGCCCCCGGGCCCTCGGGTTTCCAATGCAGCGTGCGCTGTCCTGAACAGCTTGATGAAAGCCAGTGAGCCATGCAACGCAAGAGCGAAGCCGTAGGTGATGATCCCTGCTCCGACCCAGAACGCGAGCTCGCCAACCGGGTTCGGATACAGGAGCACAACAACGGCGCCAAACAGAACGGTGAAAAAGGCCGACACGAACACGGGCGCGAGCGCATGGCGCAACGTGCTCCTGGCGGCGAGGCCCAGCATCATCGCGCTGAATTGGCGCTCACCCATGGTGCGAGCCACCCAGATCTTGCCCGCGTTGGCAGCGGACACCATCAGGGATGGGACGAGGATCATGACGGCCAGGTTCACGCTGAAGTAGGGCATGGCACAGAGTGCCGGCGTGAGGAGCGCGAATCGCCAGCCCAGCTTGCGCATGAGGGGATTGGCTTCCAGCGCCAGGCTTGGAGTCACGAGGAAGGTGGTCCCGATATCACCGATACGCGAGACCAGGATCAGGATGCAGAGCGCGTGCTTCAGGTTCGCGTTGATGAAATCGACCATCGGCACCTTCCTGCATCGCCCAGGGACTGCGTCGAATCAGGCTGACGGGGGCGGTCGGCCCTGGGATGCTGCCGGGAGGAATCGGGCCGCGAAGGGCCCTGGCGGGCCCGGTTCCAAGGGTCGCCACACCTGCTGCCGTGAAATTCGCGCCATAATCCCGCCGGACGTCATTCCTGTCAATGATGGCGCCAAGCGGGCAATAAGAGGGGCATTCACGGGGGACGCCCGGGGTGCGGGGACGCCCGCTCATAGGGGTCCGTCGCACAGAAAGCCACCCCCGGGGTGGCCCCCGGCGCTGATTTCGCGTATCTTCATGACGTGCCGCAGCCCAATCCAGCCCTGAAAACCGAGCCCACCGAGCCCATCGACCTCCCACAGGCCGAATCAGCGCCCTGGAAGCTGATCGTCGCCAAGTACCAGCACCCGTCGAACGGGCGGTCCGTCTGGCAGCTGGTCAACACCCTCGTGCCGTATGCGTTCCTCTGGTACCTGATGGACCTCAGCCGGGGTGTGTCGTGGTGGCTGACGCTGCCGCTGGCGATTCTCACGGCCGGGTTTCAGGTGCGGGTGTTCATCATTTCCCACGACTGCGGGCATGGCTCGTTCTTCAGGTCGAGGACGGCCAACGACATCGTCGGGACGATTACGGGGTTCCTCACCCTCACGCCGTACTATCACTGGCGCTGGGAGCATTCGCTGCACCACGCGTCGTCGGGCGACCTGGACCGGCGCGGCACCGGCGACATCTGGACGATGACGGTGCAGGAATACCTGGAGTCGTCGCGCTGGAAGCGGTTCTCCTACAAGCTGGCGCGCAACCCGGTGGTGCTGTTCGTGATCGCGCCGCTCTTCCTGTTCCTCGTCTGGCAGCGGTTTCCCAAGGCCCGGGCGAATCCGCGCGAGCGGCGCTCGGTGATCTGGACCAACGTGGCGCTTCTCGCCTGGGCCGGGGCGATGAGCGCGGTGTTCGGCATCCGGGACTACGTGATTCTCCAGTTGACGGTGCTGGCGATTGCCGGTTCGGCCGGGGTGTGGCTGTTCTACGTGCAGCACCAGTTCGAGGGTGTTTACTGGAAGCGCCGGGCCGAGTGGGATTACGCGACGGCGGCGCTCAAAGGGAGTTCGTTCTACAAGCTGCCCGGGATCCTGCAGTGGTTCTCGGGCAACATCGGGTTCCACCACATCCACCACCTCAGCCCGCGCATTCCGAACTACAACCTCGAGTCGTGTCACAAGGCCGACCCGCTGTTCCAGGGCGTCAAACCGGTCACGCTGCTTTCGAGCCTGAAGTCGTTCACCTTCCGCCTCTGGGACGAGCGGCGCGGCAAACTGGTGGGGTACCGCGGTCTTCGCCGTGCCCGTCGCCGGCAGGAACCGCCGGCCGCGGCGCGGCCCGGATGGACAGCGGAGTGATGGCGTCCACGCGCCCGATTGTGCTATTCTTCGGCCACGATCACGACGAAGCGTGATCCCGGAGAGCGCATTGAGCAAAGGCACCGAGACGTTCGCGGTCAATGACCGCGTCAGCCATTCGGAACACGGGCTGGGCAAGATCACCGAAGTCAATCCCCGTCACACCACGATCAGCTTCGACCAGGCCGGGATCAGGAAATTCGTGACCAGCATGGTCCGGCTGGAGCGCAGTGACGCTCCCGCCCCGCCCAAGGCGTCGCGGGCCAAATCCGCCAAGCCGAAGGCCGCCAAGAAGAGCTGAGCCCGGCCCCGTCGGTTCAGGACTCCAGGAAAAGCTCGTCGGTGTCGCTGTCGTAGGCGAACAACTCCGCGAACCGGCCCCACGAGATCGCCAGGTCGAGCTGTTCCTCGGCGAAGTCGCCGACCTCCTCGCTCAGCTTGTCGAGGAAGAAGTCGCGGTCGACGCGTCCGTCGTCGTCGCGCTGCAGCATCTCGTACATCCGGCGGATCATCGGCACGCGCAGGATGCGTCCGGCGGCGATCTCCTTGCGGGTGAGAATCGACGCCTCGGCATAGGCGCGTCCGAGCGGCGTGACCAGAAGATCACCTTCCTGCACCTGGCAGAAGCCGAGGAGCTCGCCCGCCTCGACGATCGGCAGCAGGTCGTCGAGCTCGAGCGCCAGGTCGGCGCCGAGACGCGGCAGGTCGGCGTGGCCGCCATCCTCGACCAGCTTCTCGGCGAGACCGGCGAGGGCATTCAGGCGCGCTTTGGGCAGCTTGCGCGCCGCCTGGGCGAGGGTCTCCGCCTCGGGACGCGTCCGCCCGGCGACCGCGGAGTAGACGCTCTCGACAATCGCCTGGAAGGCGGTGTCCTGGCGTTTGCGCGGATGACGCAGGGGAACGGCGACGTCGGCGAGGACCCGGCCGGGGTTCTTGGCCATCACCACGACGCGATCCGACAGCAGGACCGCCTCCTCGATATTGTGGGTGACCATCAGGATGGCGCGCGTCGACAACGCCTTGTTGAGCCACAGCTCGAGCAGCTCGCCGCGCAGCGCCTCGGCCGAGAGCACGTCGAGCGCCGAGAACGGCTCGTCGAGGCAGAGCAGCTCGGGCTCCACCGCCATCGCCCGGGCGAACCCGACCTTCTGCCGCATGCCGCCCGACAGCTCGCGCGGGTAGGCCGATTCGAAGCCGTCGAGACCGACGGTGTCGATCAGCTTGAGGGCGCGCTCGCGCCGTTCGCGCGGCGGCACGCCGCGCGCCTTGAGGGCCACCTCGACGTTCTCCTCGACGGTCAGCCACGGGTACAGGGCGAAGGTCTGGAAGACGATCGTGGCGTGCGGGTTGACTTCGAGCACCGGCGCGCCGCGGTAGAAGACCGTTCCCGAGGTGGCGCGGTTCAGACCGGCGATGATCCGCAGCAGGGTCGACTTGCCGCAGCCGGAGGGGCCGAGCAGGCTCACGAACTCGCCTTCGCGCACCGTGAGGTTGACTTCGCTCACGGCGACGTACGTCTGGGGGCCGCTGCCGTAGGAGCGCGAGACATCGTGCAGGACCAGCAGGTCGACGGTCCCGGTGGCGGTCGCTGTATGGGGCATCGTGATCCCTCGTGCCTCGGCCGACCCGGCGGCGTCAGTCCAGACGATACCGCACCTCGGCCAGCCGGTACAGGCGCCGCCAGAAGGTGCGGTTGATCGTGACCACCGTCACGACCAGCGCCAGCGTGGCTGCGAGCAGGAGCGGATAGTTCCCCTGGCCGGTTGCCTGCGCGATGACCGCGCCGACACCGGTGGTCGTGTACACCTCGCCGCCGTAGGACACGTGCTCGGCGACGATGCTGGCGTTCCAGGCGCCGCCGCTGGCGGTGATGGCGCCGGTCACGAGGTAGGGAAACAGCGCCGGCAGGATCAGCGTCCGCCAGCGATCGATCGACGACAGGCGCAGGAGGTCGGTCGTATAGCGCAGGTCGAGCGGGATGGCCGAGGATCCGGCGATCACGTTGAACAGCAGGTACCACTGCGTGCCCATCAGCATCAGCAGGGTGGCCGCCATGTTGACGCCGCCGGGGGTCTTCACGAAGGCCACCAGGATGACCGGGAAGATCGCCGTCGCCGGGACCGAGGCGACGATCTGCACCACCGGCTGCAGGATCGCCGCCACGCGGCGGTGCGTGCCGATGAGGACGCCGACGGGTATCGTCCACAGCAGGGCGAGCGCCAGCGCCACGCTCACCCGTGCGAAGGTCGCCAGCAGCCCGAGCCCCAGCCGGCCCCAGTCGGCGGCCGGGAGGAACGTCAGCATCTTGATCGCCTTCCAGCCGCCGTAGCCCGCGGCCAGCGCCACGATGCACAGGGCGCCGACGGCGACGGGCGACAACCTGCGGCCGTCACCGGTGCCCTCGAGCGCCGGCAGGATGCGGCGGGCGCGGCGGCGCAGGCGGACGTCGAGCCGCTCCGCCATCGGGCTCAGGAAGCGCTCGCCGAACCGCTGGATGAGCCACGAGCGCGACAGCGCCTCGAGAAACCACGACGACGGCCGCTCGTCCCCCTCGACCATCTCGAGCTTGAACTTGTCCGCCCAGGCCAGGAGCGGTCTCCAGACGAGCTGGTCGAGCAGCGCGATGATCAACATCAGGGTGCCGACCCCGAGCAGCACCGCGCGCAGGTCGCCGGCGTTGGCCGCCACTTGCAGATACGACCCCAACCCGGGCAGGCGGAAGTCGCGCGCCCCGACGTTGTAGATCTCGGCCGCCATCAGGAAGAACCAGCCGCCGGCCCACGACATCATGCTGTTCCAGATGAGCCCCAGGGCGGCGAACGGCAGCTCGAGCGTCTTGAGCCGCAGCCACGGGTCGAAACGAAAGACCGCGGCGGCCTCGCGCAGGTCTCCGGGTATCGTGGTCATCGACTGGTAGAAGCTGAATGTCATGTTCCAGGCCTGGGACGTGAAGATCAGGACGATCGCGGCCAGCTCGGCTGCCAGCGCCACCGGCATGACCGAACTCAGGCCCAGCAGCACGACCGGCAGGAAGGAGAGGATCGGCACGCTCTGCAGCACGTCGAGAAGCGGCAGCAGGACGCGATTGGCCGCCCGGTGCCGCGCCGAGGCGTAGCCGTACGCCAGGCTGAAGAGGAGCGACAGCAGGTAGGCCACCGTCATCCGCCCGATCGACAGCAGGGCGTACCACGGCAGGGCGGCGGGCGAGGTCGAGATCGCCGGGCCGGCAATCGACTGGGGCGCCGCGAACGCCAGGCGCACGCCGGCGTACACCAGCGCCGCGAGCCCGAGCATGATGAGGCCGTCGCCCGCCGTGAAGGGCGGTCGTCGCGGGAGGACCGGGCCGAATCGGAAGCGACGCACAGGGACCCCGGAACGCGCCGCCGTCCGGCACCGTCGGTCGCATCCGGGGCGGGCGCGCCGGCCAGTCTACGACGGCACAGCGCACAGCGGGTCGCCGAAATTGATCGCTGGAAGCGGCGACCCCGCGAGCGCGCCGGGGCACGATTCGTATAGAATCCGGCACCGGATAGGTCACCAGAGGAGGCTTCATCATGCGTCCTGCGCGATTCGCCGCGATTCTCCTTGCCACCGGAGCGACCCTCTACGTCGCCCTGACGACGACCCCGCCGGGCAAGGCCGACGACAACGACTGCAAGGTGAGCCTCTCCGTCGGGCTCAACAACACCACGGTCGGTGACATCAAGACGAAATACACCTTCGGCGTTGCGGCGAACAGCGCCGAATCGTGCGCCGATGTGAGCTACGGGCTCATGGTCACGGAGCAGCTCCCCGACGGCAGCAGCAAGACCACCGAGGTGGGTGGTGACATGCGTGTCCGCGGGCAGACGCGGATCGAGGCGGTGACCTTCGAGACCGACTCCAAGAACAAGGTGACCGGATTTACCGCGAAGATGAAATCCTGCAAGGTGTGCGATGCGCCCTAGACGGCGCCCGGGAAGTACCGCCAATGCGGCGGGGGAGGCCGATGTGAGACGGATACTGGTTGGAATCTTCGCGATTGCGCTCGTGACCGCGACCTTCGTGGCCGCGCAGAGCTCCCCACCCGCTGCCGCTCCGAAGCCCGCGGCGCCGGCGGCCGCCCCCGCAGCGGCCGCGCCGGCAGCGAAGTTGAGCAACGAGTATTCGGCCTACACCTACAAGGAGACGTCTGGGGAGATCACCGTCCTGGTCTACTCATGGCCGGCGAACTACCGGGCCACGGACAACTACTTCCCGCTGTTCGTCGCCGTCGGCCGCACCGAAGCGAAGAAAGTGAAGGACGAGTCGTCGGCGGACAAGAAGGCCGCTCGCGCGTCGATGATGATCAAACTCGACAACTTCGAGCTGGCCGACGAGCACGGGAACCTCTACTACCCCGCGACCTACGAGCAGATCCAGGGGCAGTACAAGTTCCTGATGGACGACAAGAACATGTTCGCGGCCGAGCCGATGTCGACCGGCAACCTGTTCGATGAGAGCGCCGCCCTCGATGCCCCCTTCTACCCCGTCAGCGGCGGTGGCCGCCTGCGCGCCAACGCGGTCGAGCTCGAGCCCTGGAGCTACTTCATCGGCGCCATCTACTTCGAGCACCCCGACCCCGGCCTCGTCGGCGTCATGACCCTCACCCTGAAGGGCGACGGTATCGACCCGCCGATCGCCGTCCGGTTCGAGTTGCCGCAGCCGCACGCGAAGAAAGAGAAGCACAAGAAGTCCGGGGACTAGCCCGGCCGCCCGAGATTCACATTGACCGTCCCCCGAAATGGGCGTACCTATGGCCCGCAACGGTGTGTCCCGGGCAGGCGCCATCGGTTCCCTGGCGGCTCGCTCCGGACTCTTGTCTGATCTTGACAGTGACCTGCATGGCCAATGGATGACCTGGTCGCGTTGATTGCCCGGCGCGATGGCACCTCGGGAGGTCGGAAGATGATGGACCGAACGAACGCCTTTGTTCGCCTGTTGCGTTCAGTGCCGCTGTCTCCGGCGGTTGCCGTCCTCGTGGCAGGGCTCGCGGCCGGGGCTCCGTGCCTCGCCACCCCGGAGGGGCCCCTTCACCTCACCCTCGACCCCCAGCCCCCGATGACGCTGACAGTCGAGGTGGTCTCCCTCCAGAAGAATACGACGGGCGGCGTCGTCTCGCTTCTTCTCAGAGTCAGCACGGACGTGGGTATCGAGGATGCGGTGGTCTCGGCGAAGGCCCCGGCGAACCTGGTCTTCGCGGATGGGAGCGCCGTCAAGACCTGGAATGTCGACCTGACGGCGGCGGGCATGAAGGCGATCCCGGTCGACGTGATCGTGCCGCAGGACGGGAAGTACGTCGTGGCCGCCGAGGTTTCCGGCACCGCCCGGGGGAAGCCGATTCACCGTGGGGCGGCCTCGAAACTTCTGGTCGGCGTCAAGGAGCCGGCCGCCAAGGTCAGGGGTGGCGCCATCGAGTACCAGGCGGCCGAGGCCGGGGAGCCCGCACCATGACGCCACGCAAGCTCGCGACGCTCGTCATCCTGATCTGGCTGGGGTCGCTCGGATTGACCTACGGCAACTGGACCGCCACGGGGACCTTCCGGTACATCGACCGTGAGTTCGACCAGAACGGCTTCACGGGAGTGGAGCCGGCGCTGCCCATCCGGCTCGCGGCGGTCGAGGTGCGGGCCGCCAGCACAAAGGGGAGCGGGTCGCTCCTGGCGACCGGCGCCACCGACGCCAACGGCAATTTCAGCATCGCCGTCTCGGACAACAAGACCCGCACCGTTTATGTGCGGGCGCTGACGGCCTCCACCGGCGTTTCCGGGCTCTATCTCAAGGTGCAGAACCGGGTCACGCCGAAAGCCACCTACGCCGTCGCCTCCGCCAACGTGGCCAACCACTCGCCGTCGGCCAACGTCAACTTCGGCACCCTGACCGCAGCCATGGGTGCGGGCGGGGAGGGCTTCAACCTGTATGACACGGGGCTGCGCGCCATCGACTTCTTCGCGTCGATGAATGGAGCGCGACCGGGTTCGGGGACCCCGCTGACCCTCGAGTGGCAGGCGGGTGCGGGCGGCCCGACATCGAGCTACAACCCCTCCAACCGGACGATCAGCGTCGGGGATGTCTCCGGCTACAACGACACGGTCGTGTCGCATGAGAGCGGGCATTACGCCTACCACATCGTCTCGGCGAGCGACAGTCCCGGGGGCTCGCATCACCTGCTCGACTGCGCCCAGGATATGCGGCTCGCCTACGACGAGGGGCGGGCCACCTGGTTCGGCCAGTCGACCCGCCGGTACCACAATCTCCCGCGGCCCGAGCTCTACGTGAGAACCAATGGCGCCCCCGGTCCGGGCAACCTCGACTTCTACTTCGACCTCGAGACCGAGACACCCTATTACTGCAGCGGCGCCTCGAGCGAGGTCGCGGTCTACGCGGCCCTCTGGGACCTCAACGACGCCGCCGCCACCGGCGACGCGACACCGGGTGTCGACGACGACATCATCGCCCGGCCGAGCGCCGACAACTGGGACGTGGACAAGAACTACGTCAAGACCGCCGTCAACAAGAGCCTCGAGGACTTCTGGGACGGCTGGTTCTCCCGGGGGAAGGGGTTCAAGAGCGAGATGATCGCGACGTTCCAGCTGACGAACGTCGAGTACTACACCGATCCGGGGGAGTCCAACGACAGCGTCGCGACCGCCCTGCCGATCCCGACCAACGGCACCAGCCACCGGACCTACTTCGCGGATGTGAACAACAACGGGGTGGGGGAGGCGGACAGCGACATTTTCTCCTTCAGCGCGGTCGCGGGAACGATCTACACCATCGAGACGCTGAACCTCTGGGGCAAGGCCGACACCTCGCTCCAGCTTCTGGCTGCCGACGGCATCACGGTGCTCGCCGCCAACGACAACCGGGCCGCGGGGGACGATTCGTCCTTGATCGTCCACACGGCGCAGGCCGACGGCCCGCTCTACCTCCGGTCGTTCCACGCCGCCGGTCTGGGGATCTACGGCTCCTACGACCTGCGTCTCTCCAGCAGTCCTTAAAGGCTGTCGGTGGTCAGCGGCGGCGAGATGGTCCGGCGACGGGCGTCGCCACCCGGACCCACGCGGCATCCAGCTGAATGAGCGGAAGCGAGAGCGCCACGCCCCGTGGGGGGGATCCCTGACGCGATCGCGGGATCGGCCCGATTGCCGGCGTGCCGCTTCTCCGCCATCCTTTTCACAACGCCGCTCTCGCGAATAGGCCACTCAGGACGGGCCCTGGAACGGGCCGCTTCCGCCGGGGAGAATGAACGTGGGTCGAATCCGCGTTCTCGTGGTCGACGACAGCCACAACTTTCTCGAAGGGATGAAGACCCTGTACGAGAGGGATCCCCTGATCAGGATTGTCGGCGTGGCATCCACAGGCATGGAGGCTCTCGACATGGTGGAGCGCCTGCGGCCCGATCTGGTGCTTCTCGATGTGCGCATGCACCCGATGGGGGGCTTCGAGACGCTGCGGCAGCTCAAGGCCGACCCCGCGGCGCCGGTCGTGGTCCTGACGACGTTTCTCGGCAACGAGCCGGAGTGCCGCGCCGCCGCCCATGCGGGCGCCGACCGTTTCGTGGAGAAATCGCGCATCGTCGAGGGGCTTGCCGACATCGCCCGGCAGATGGCGGCCACGCCGCTCAGTGATTGAACCCCGCATGCCCCCCGGGCTGCATCTCGATGCGGCCGACCGAGAGCAGCCTGTGGGGCGGCGCGGTCCGGGTCTTGAAGACGAACCGGTGTCGCGACAGATCGGACGCCAATAGAGTGACCTCGAGCTCCGCCGGCGCCGACCTGTCGACCGTGGCGAGGACCAGGGCGCCGAAGCGCTCGCGATTCTCGCGGTAGGTCTCCATGCGGGCGTCGATGCCGCGCGTCGCGAGGCTCTCGGGTGCCATGAGATCCGTCAGGGCCTGACGCATGGCGGTCTCGCCCCTCGAAAAGGCCTCGACCCAGTGGCGGGCGGCGGTGCCGGCCGGTGTGTCGGGCCAGCCGTCGCGGGAGGCCGGCGGCGCGGTGGAACCTGAGGCCGGGGCGGGCGGGGCAGGCGGCGCAGCCGCGGGACCCGCGGGTGACGCGCCGGCCGCGGCGGCGACGAGCGCGAGTATCGATACAACGCGAACGAACCGGGGTTGTCTCATGCAGCCCTCCATGACGCTCTACTCGTGATGACCATGCAGCGCGAGGAGGGTGCGCCAGAGCCACGCGCCTCCAAGCCAGACCGCGGCGACGACCAGCAATCCCACAGCGACCAGCCACCATTTCCTACGCATAGGCCAGGGCCTCCCGCACGGTGAGACGCGCCGCGCGGCGCGCCGGGTGGATGCTGCAGAGCGATGCGAGCGCCACGGAGAGGATGAGCCAGATCGCGGCGGCGCCCACGGACACGAAGAAATCGAGCGGCGCCTTGAAGAAGATGCCGCCGGTGACCGACTCGAGCAGGCCGCTGACCGGAGCGGCGAGCAGCAGCGACACGATCCAACCGGCGACGCTTATCAGGAGCGATTCGAGCCAGACATGGCGCGCGATCGTCCATGGTGCCGCCCCGATGGCGCCGAGAATGCCGAACTCGCGGGTGCGCTGGACCACGCTCAACGTCAGGGTCGAGGCGAGGGCGATGGCGCCGACGAAGACGACGATGACCGAGGCCATCGTGAGCACGGCCATGACGATGACCAGGTGATCGAGGATCGCCTTGCGGGCATCCAGCATGCGCGTCATCCCCCCGACCTCGATGCCGCGTGCGAGAAACGCCGCCTCGAGAGCCGCGGCGGCGGCGCGCTGGGCGGCATCGTCGTGCGCGCCGGTGACGATGCGCAGGGTGCGTGCGGTGTCGCCCGCCTGTCCCGTCGCTTCGAGAACCGCGCGGGCGGGCGCGTAGATCACCGGCACCGGGTTGAGCTCCTTGACCACGCCCGCGATCGGGAAGGTGACGCTCCGGCCGTCGAGACGCAGCTCGACAATGCCGCCGGCGTGCAGGTCCGGGTTGCACGCCACGACCGTCTGGTTGATCACGACACCGCGCGGATCGTCGGCGCGCAGCCAGCGCCCCGCGACCAACGGCAGGTCGAGCAGCGTGCTGTCGGGCTCGAGCCCGAGCAGCGCGACGTTGCCGCCGGCGACCCCGCCGGCGCCGACGAGGGCGGGGCTGGCGCCCGGCCAGTACTCCGCGTGCGCCACGCCGGGGACGGCGGTGACGATCTCCACCAGCGTCGCAATCGGATAGGGGCGGCTCAGGACGACCTGGAGGTCGTAATGGCGCGCCCGAAAGTCGCTGTCCACGGCGCGGGTCCAGGCTCCCGACACGTTGAGCGCCGACATGAAGACCGCGCCGCCGATGGCCAGCGTCCCGACGGTCAGCGCCAGCCGCCCCCGGCGCAGGCAGGTTGTCCGGAGCGACAACAGGAACGGTCGCGGCAGCCACGTCCGCCGGGCGAGCCACCTCTCGAGCCGGCGCGACCCGAACGGGCGGGGACCGAGGTCGTCGTTCAACGCCTGGTGGACGGTGATCCGCGATGCCCGGTGGATCGGGACGAGGGCGACCAGGAGCGGAAGGAGCAGCCCTATGGCGACGACCGCGGCGAAAGCCCGGGCGGGGAAGGGCGTGTCGGTGATGTCGACGTTGAGAATGCCGGCGGAGAACCGGGCATAGGCGCGGCCCACCGCGAGGCCGGCCGGCAGGCCGAGCGCCAGGGCCGCCACCGCCAGGAGCGCGATCTGGCCCACATAGAGCCCGGCGATCTGCCGGGTCGAGCCGCCGATCGCCTTCATGATGCCGACCTGCCGGACCTGCTCGGCGAGCAGCGCATGGACCATACCGGCGACCAGGACGGCGCTGAGCACCAGGCTGAGGATGCCGAACGCGCCGAGCAGGTACATGAAGGCGCTCATCTGGTCGGCGTGCGGGTGCTTGCCCGGGGTCTCGATGCCGACGCGGGTGACGGTATGGCCGCGACCCTCGATCATGGTCCGGACCTTTGCTGCGACCTCGCGGATGTACCCCTCGTCGAGCGGGTGATCGGCGATGATCCGGATCTGCGCCGACTCGCCTCCGAGTCCCGTGCGGGCCGCCGAGTTCCAGGGAACGAAGCCGGGAACGACATGGTCCATCCAGGCGGGCGCCAGGCCCTCGGCGTGGACGCTGCCGGCGACGCGCAGCGCGATCTCGTCACCCGCCGGGTTGCGTGCCGTCAACCTGTCCCCGGTCCCGACCCCGGTCAGCGACAGCGCGCTGCGTTCGAGGAGCACCTCGTCGCCACCCGGCGGCCAGGCGCCGCCGTTCGGCTTGAAGGTGTCGATGCGCAGATCGTCGAAGTCGCGGACCACGTAGAGGACGGCGGGCAGCCACTCGCCGTCGGGGTCGCCGCCGCCGTCGCCTGTCCTGACGCGCACTCGCGCCATGATGATCGGCCGCGCCTCGGCGCGGGCCACCCCGGGGACTTGGCGGACGGCCTCGACCAGATCATCGCCGGCGTCGTCGACGAACAGGATGGCCGAGGCGGGGTTCGTCCGGCTGTACATCGTCGCCAGCAGTGGCTCGAGGATGGCGTACTGGTGGATCAGCGCCCCGACCTGGAACACCCCGGTCGACAGCGCCAGCCCCGCCAAGAATGAGCGACCGGGATGCGCAGCGATGTCGCGCAGGACCTTGCGCCAGCGCGGGGCGATCATGACACCACGCATCCATCCGCGAGGGTCACGGTGCGGACCACGCCCGACACCGCCTCGCGTTCGTGGGTGACGACGACCACCGTCTTGCCGTCGCGGGAGAGATCGCCGAACAGCCGGAAGATCGCGGCGCTGGTCGCCGAATCGAGGTTCCCCGTCGGCTCGTCGGCGAGGATCACCGGCGGGTCGTTGGCGAGGGCCCGGGCGATCGCCACGCGCTGCTGCTGCCCTCCCGACAGGGTGGCCGGGAGTTTGTCGGCCTGGTCGGCCACCTCGACGCGGGCGAGGAGGTCGATCGCCCGCCGGCGCCGGTCGCGCGTGGGAACCGCGCCGCAGAAGTCCATCGGCAGCATGACGTTCTCCGCCGCGGTCAGTGTCGGCAGCAGCTGGAAGAACTGGAAGACGATGCCGACCGTGCGCCCTCTCCAGGCCGCGAGCCGGTCGTTGCCGAGATCGTGGATGGCGCGGCCGCCGACGACCACGCTTCCCGAACTGGGGCGATCGATGCCGGCCATCAGGTTGAGCAAGGTCGATTTGCCGCTCCCCGATCGACCGACGACGGCGGCGAACTCGCCGGCGGGGACGTCGAGGTCGAGGCCCTTCAGCGCGGCGAAGCCGCCGGCCGGGGTCTGATACGTCCGTGTGACGTTTCGTAGCATGATCATGCCGGCACGCTACGTGAGCCGGGCTGAACGCACCCTGAACGCATCGTTCAGCGCCGGTTCAGCATCGGCCGTGCACTCTGGAAGCCGGGGAGGGACAACGGCTGTGCGTATCCTGGTCGTCGAGGACGAGGCGGCGCTGTCGCGACAGCTGGCGGAGGCCCTCGGCCGCGCCGGCTACGCGGTGGACTGCGCCGCCGACGGCGGGCGCGCCGACTTCCTCGGCCAGACCGAGCAGTACGACGCGGTGGTGCTCGACCTGGGTCTGCCGCGCATCGACGGTCTCACCGTCCTGCGGCGCTGGCGCGAGGCTGGCCTCGCGGTGCCGGTCCTGGTGCTGACCGCGCGCGCGACCTGGCACGAGAAGGTGCAGGGGATCGACGGCGGCGCCGACGATTACCTGGCGAAGCCCTTCCGCATGGAGGAGCTGCTGGCGCGGCTGCGGGCCCTGATTCGCCGGTCGAGCGGCCAGGCGGCCCCGGAGCTGCGCTGTGGCGCCCTCGTCCTCGACCCGCGGTCGGCGCGGGTGACCGTCGCCGGCGCGCCCGTGAAGCTGACCAGCCACGAGTTCCGTGTTCTCTCGTACCTGATGCACCATCGCGGCCGTGTCGTGTCGCAGGGCGAGTTGATCGACCACATCTACGCCGAGAGCCGCGACCGCGACTCGAACACGGTCGAGGTCTTCATCGCGCGCCTGCGGCGCAAGCTGGGCGGCGCCGTGATCGAGACCGTGCGCGGCCTCGGCTACCGCATCGCGGACGGGTCATGAGCGGGCGCCCCTCGCTGCGCTCGAGCTTGATGGTGGGCGCGATCCTCTGGACCATCGGCATCGTCGCGGTCGTCAACGTCCTGTCGCTGACCCTCGTGCACCACTTCCCGAGGGCGATGGGCGTCGTGCACTGGACGCTCCTGTCGGTCATCGCCGTCGGGCTCATCGTCGCCGGCCTGGCGCAGGTGCGCCGCGGCCTGTCGCCAATCAACCGCCTGCGGGCGCGGCTCGCCGCGCTGCGCGACGGCCGCGACCGGCGTGTCGAAGGCGACTACCCGGCCGAGGTGCAGCCGCTCGTCGACGACCTCAACGCCCTGCTCGACGACCGCGACCGCCGGGTGACGCGTGCCCTGGCGAAGGCCGGCGACTTCGCGCATGGCCTGAAGACGCCGCTGGCGGTGCTGGCGCAGGAGGCCGGGCGTGTCCGCGCCGACGGGCACCAGGCGCTGGCGGACACGCTCGACGAGCAGGTCGAGCGGATGCGCCGGCAGGTCGATTACCACCTGGCGCAGACGCGGGCCGCCGCATCGCAGGGGGCCGCGGATGTCCGCTGCCAGGTCGCGGTGTCGGTGGAGGGGCTGGCGCGGACGATGCGGCGCCTGCACGCCGACCGCGGTGTCGCGCTCGACGTCGCGGTCGCGCCGGATCACGTGGTGCGGGTGCGGCGCGAGGATCTCGACGAGATGCTCGGCAACGTCATCGACAACGCCTGCACGTGGGCGCGATCGCAGATCAGGGTCGCCTCGTCCGCGGAGGACGGCGGTGTCGTCATCGATGTCGACGACGACGGCCCGGGCCTCGATCCGTCGATGCGCGAGGCGGTGCTGCAGCGGGGCGTGCGGGCCGACGAGGCGGCGCCGGGATCGGGTCTCGGTCTCGCCATCGTCCGCGATCTCGCCGAGTTGTACGGCGGGGCGATCGCGCTGGGCGAATCGCCCTTCGGCGGGCTGCGCGCGCGGCTCCGGTTACCGGGGCCGAGCCCGATGGCCTGAGCCGGACATCGACACGCGTTGACGCCTCTGCGGGGCGCATGTTAGATGATGCGCAGGGAGCACACCATGCTCACCGGAGCATGCGGCATTTGGAGATTGCCCGGATTCGCCGGTCTGTTCCTGTACACCATCGCTGTCGGGAGCGCGGGCTCCACGCCCGCGCCCGACCCGGGTGCGGGCGACCATTCCACCGCATGGCAGGGGACCGTCCGCATGGCGGCCATGCCGGTGTGCGACTCCGCTCCTATTTCCGCCATACTGGGGTGACCTGGAATCTGACCGCGCTCGTCGATGTCGATGATCGGGGCGCGGTGACGATCGTCATGCCACGCCGGAAGCCGGGCGGTTTGGGGGCCGGAGGGATGAGCTTGATGCTCTCCGGCGACATCGCCGGGCGGCTACGCAAAGCCTCTGACCTCGACGCCTCGCAGGAGGTGACGATCCGTTGCGGTGGGGAGACACGGAAGGAGACAGTGAAGTATAGCGGCCGACTCACCCGCGACGGGAGGAAGGCAACGTTGAAACTCGAGGGCCGGGTGACCCCCTATCCCAACGATCCGTGTTCCGTGAGCCTCGTCCTGAAGCTGGTGGGGGCGTCCGGGGCGCCGCGGTAGGGTGCAGTCGCAGGGCGACCCCTCCATCGACTTATTGCAGACCTGTAATATAACAGTAAAATCGTGACTATATATATCAAAATCATACGGATATAGTAGAACTATCTCTAACATTAGTCTATATTTCTCCAATCGCCCGATCGGTGCGGGATGCCCCCGCGGACCGCCGGGACGCCCACAAAGGAGAGGCATGGACACGCCGCTGCGCCAGTTTCTGGAGATCCCGTACGAACAGCTGGAGGAGATGAACCTGGCGGCCAAGGCCGATCGCGTGGCCGGCAGGGACCCGGGCAAGATCCGCGAGGCGCGGATGAAATTCCTCGCCGACGAGAAGCGCATCAAGGCGGTGACCGTCTGCTTCACCGACCTCGAAGGGCGCTTCCACATGCTCGATTACGACAAGAAGTTCCTGGTGAAATCGGCCGACAATCTCACCTTCGACGGTTCTTCGATCCGGGGATTCTCCCGCCAGGCCGAGTCGGACCTGCGGCTGAACATCGACTGGCCGGCATTCTACCTTCTGCCCGCCGACGTCTTCGGCCCGGGCAAGGTCCTCGCCTTCGGCGAGGTTTGCGACCAGGACGGGACGCCTTACAGCGCCGACCTGCGTGCCCGTCTCAAGTCGTTCGCCGCCGATCTCCGCAAGAAGGACATGATCGCCAATGTGGCGAACGAGATCGAAGGCTTCCTTTTCAAGGGGCGCGATGCCGAGCGGCACTACCACGAAACCGGCGCCTTCGAGTTCGTGTCGACCGGCGGCTACTACCACTCGCTCCCGGGCGACACGCTGCGCAAGTTCATCGACACCTGTGCCGAGGTGCAGCGGGCGCTCGGGTTCGGCAACGAGAAGGACCATCCCGAGGTGGCGCCGTCGCAATTCGAGATGAACTACGGCTACACCGAGGCGACGGTGGCCGCCGACCAGGTGCAGCTCTACAAGCTCATCGCCCGCCAGGTGGCGGCGCAGATGGACCTCACGGCCTCCTTCCTGCCCAAGCCGGTGGCCAACGTGAACGGCAACGGCTGCCACACCAACATGTCGATCTCGAAGAAGGGCAAGAACATCTTCTACGAGAAGAAGGGGCAGGACGGGCTCAGCGCCTTCGGCTGGAGCTTCATCAACCGCATCCTGGCGAACGGCAACGATCTCTGCCTGATCCTGAATTCCAGCGTCAATTCGTACCGCCGGCTCGACCCCCACTTCGAGGCGCCGAACCAGATCAAGGTGTCGGCCTCGGACCGCGGCTCGATGGTCCGCATCCCGATCGGCAACGAGCGCACCGCCCGCATCGAGGTGCGCTCGATAGCCCCCGACTCCAACCCGTACCTCGCGATCTACGCCCTGTTCCGGACCGGTCTCGAAGGCCCCAGCGTCGAGGACGACAACGACAGCAAGCGCCCGCGCACCCGCTTCCTGCCGGACAACATCTACGATGGCATCCGCCTGTTCAAGGCCAGCAAGTTCGCCGTGAAGCTCCTCGGCGAGCAGGTGCACGAGAAGTACGCCGAGATGAAGCTGGCGTCGGCGGAACGGTGCCCCAAGGCGCTCGGCGCCGTCGTCAAACGCAGCGAGATCCAGTTCCACCACGAGATCACGAACCAGTACCTGTGGGGGCAGTTCTAGGGGCGGCCGGGACGGTCCTCCAGGCGAAGCCCGCTCGCGGTCCTGTGTTCAATGGCCCGATGTGGCGCCTTTCTCCAGGATCTCCCGGGCGAACGCGGCGACGTCGTGATGGAGGTCGTTGACGGCGCGCCGCAGGAGATGGCGCGACGCGGCCGGGGAGCGGTGCCGCGGCCCGCGAATGCCCGCAGGCCCGGTGAGCGCGATTCCCACGCGAAACGCCGTGGCGGTTCGAGAACGCTGACGACCCAGGCGGCCAATCGACGACCGTCGCAACCCGGCGCCGGACCGCGTCGCGGGGCACCGCGATGGCGATCGATTCTTCGTAAGAGGGCATCGGCGAGACCCGGGGTCACCCCGCGGAGGCCCGGTGCTTGCCGGCGCGGGGCGACTCGAGAAGGAGGATTGCCGAGAACAGCCCGGCGAGCGCGTAGAGGCCGAGGAACCAGGACTCATAGGTGCGTGGTGCGGTCTGCAGTTCATAGGCGGCGCGGCTGCTCACCAGGAACAGCACGGCCGCCGCGACCCACCGGAAGTGCGGGGTGCCCGTCCAGCGGAGACGGACGAGGACGACGATGACGACCAGGACGACGGCGGACCAGAACCCGCCGGCGAGGCGGTCGCCGGCCTTGAACAGAAGCATGGAGAGCGGTCGCGCGCAGAGCAGCGCGATCGCGAGAAGGATGAGTGCCCGGCCCCTGTTCACCACGGTCACCTCATCACTCCGACGAGGATTACAGCGCGCACCGCTCATCCTCATTCCGCGCAAACCGGGTGACCGCGTCAAGACCTGCCGCCGGCCGCCGGTCAATCGAGGGTGACGACGACCTTGCCCCGGGCGTGCCCTTCCTCCAGGTACCGCATGGCCTCCGGGAGCTCGTGGAAGTCGTAGCGTTTGTCGATGACCGGCGTGACCTTCCCGGACTGCATCAGATCGCCCAGGATGGCCAGGTCGTCCTGCTTCATATCGGCCATGAACAGGCCCATCTCCTGTTTGACGAACGGCGATAGCAGGAACATCCTGACCGGACCCCAGAGCGGGCCGAGCAGCCCCTGCTCGCCCGACTTCCCGCCGCCGATCAGGACGTAGATCCCCCGGGGGGCCAGGACACGCCGGCACTCCAGGAGCCCGCGGTTGCCGACGTTGTCGAGGATGATGTCGTAGCGCCGCTCGCCGCGCGTGAAGTCGTCCTTGGTGTAGTCGATGACCTCGTCCGCTCCGAGCGATCGGACCATGTCGATGTTGCGCGTGCTGCAGACGCCCGTCACGTGGGCGCCGAGCCACTTGGCGATCTGCACTGCGTAGGTCCCGACGCCGCCCGAGGCGCCGTTGATGAGGACTTTCTGCCCCGGCTGCAGCTTCCCCTTGTCGCGCAGCCCCTGCAGGGCGGTGATCGCCGCGATCGGGATGGAGGCCGCCTGCTCAAACGTCAGGTTGGCCGGCTTCAGGACCACGGCCCGGTCCTCGTGGACGGTGACGTACTGGCTGAAGGCCCCGTGGTGCCCGCCGAAGACCTCGTCGCCCGGCTTGAAGCGCGTGACGCTCGCGCCGACCGCCTCGACCGTGCCGGCGAAATCGACCCCCAGTTGCGTCTCCTTCGGCCGGCGCAGCCCGGTCCCCAGCCGCATGATATACGGTTCGCCCCTCATGTAGTGCCAGTCGAGCGGATTGACCGAGACCGCGCGGACTCTGACCAGGATCTGGTTGTCGAGGGGGACCGGCTTCTCGACCTCCTCGAGCCTCAGGACATCCGGGGAGCCGTAGTCGCAATAGACCATGGCCTTCATCGGGTTACGCGGGACGGGGGCGTTGGTGTCGTCGCACATGTTGCCGGATCTCCAGTAGGCGATGCCGAACGCCAGAAGGGCGAGGGTCACCGCGCCCGCGGTAAGCCGCAGCGCCCACCTGAACCACCGCCGCCACCGCGGTCGGGGCGATGGCACCTGCTTCGTTTCAGCCGTTGTCATGGTGAAAGTGCCTCCGTCTTCCGTTTCGGGCGGCCTGTCGGTGCTCCATACCGGGATACCCGGTCGAGGGTTCCGGCGGGGGTCGGCGATGACGGGCACCGGGGCCTGGCGCATGACGGCCGCCGAACGCCATACGAGTCCGCAGAACGGCAGCGGACGGAACTCCGAAGTGCCCGGCTGGCCGGCGCACTGCGGGTTCGTGACGGCGCTCGCCCCCCTCGGCGGCGCGCGCCCGTGGGGAGGCGCGGGGCGTTCGATTCGTCATCGGGTCCTCGAGGGTTGGGGGCACGCCGCAAGCGGCCCGATGATACACGGACTAGGCGGGGCGGTAGTCCCCCGGCTGGTGCCGCACGGGGCCGCTGCGGATGACGTTCGCCCGCAGCGGGTGGCCGATGATCTCCTCGGCGCGACGGCCGGTCTCGATCAGCCGTTCGATGTCGATCCCGGTGTGCACGCCGACTTCCGCGAGCAGGGCGGCGACGTCCTCGGTGCAGGTGTTGCCGGTGAAGCCGTACTGGTACATCTTCGCGCCGGTGGCGGGCTGGCCGCCGATGGCGCCGATCGAGGTGTCGACGTACTCGATACCGAGTTCGAGCGCGGTGAAGGTGTTCAGCACACCGTTGCCGCGCGTGTCGTGGAAGTGGGCGATGAACTTCGTCTTCGGGAACAGGGCGAGCAGCTCGCCGATGCGCTCCCTCACCTGTACGGGGTTGGCGGCGCCGATGGTGTCGCCGAGCATCAAGGTGTGGGCGCCCTGGTCGATGTAGAAGCGGGTGATGTCGATGACGTCCTGCATCGGGACGTCGCCGGAGATGGGGCAGCCGTACACGGTGCCGGTGCAGCCGATGACCCGGACGCCGACGGCGTGGGCGCGCTCCATGATCCGGGCGTGCGAGCGTTTGGCCTCGTCGTGGTCCATGCGGAAGTTGACCTTGTTGTGCGCCTGGCTCGACGAGGTCATGAGGATGATTTCGTCGGCGCCGTATCCTTCCCTCTGACAGACCTCGAAGCGCTCCCACCCCTTCTCGTTGGGCATGAGAACGACGTAGGTGACGTCGGGACGGCGCTCGAGGCCCTTGAGGATCTCGACGCAGTCGGCGAACTGCGGCAGCAGTTTCGGGTGCGAGAACGAGGTCACCTCGAGCTTGCGGACGCCGGCGTCGATGATCCGGCCGATCATCTCGAGTTTCTGCGCGGTCGGGATCACCTTGGGGATCGATTGCAGGCCGTCGCGCGTCCAGCATTCGCACAGGGTCACCGATTCGGGCAGCGCCATGGGTCTCCCTCCTGACCGGCCCCCGCGGGGCGGCGAAACCACGTCCACGCGGGTGTTGCGGCGGATGGTAACCGTCGATTTTCCCCTTGTCAACGACGCCTGGACGGCGTATGAGGGGGTGGGGAGGGTGGCTCCATGAGTCAGAGATTCACGACAGGTGGCGGGCCGGCGGCTGCGGCGCGCAACTGCGAGCCGACACCCGACCAGGTGGAGAGCCTCATCGCCCGCGCCCGGGAGCACCCCCTCGGGCTCGAGTTCCTCGAGTCGGGCGCGCTCGACGCCGTTGCGGCGATCCACGGGGCCCACGCCTTCGTGGTCGACGCCGCCCGCGAGTACCTCGCCCGCGCCAAACCGCGATCCGATTCCTGAACGCGCCGCGCTCAGGGCGCCGGCTGGATCCTCAAACCGAGCACCGCGCGGTTCAGGTCACCCATCAGATGGACGATGGCGGGCGCCGCCCCCTCGCAGACGAAGCTGAACGACGCCGAGGCGGAGGATGAGTCGATCGGGCCACTGGGAGGCTGTCGGCGGCGCACGTCCGACGTGGTGCAACCGAGGGCCCCGCTCATCCGAGCCATCGTCTGCGCGAACCGGATACAGTCCTCGATGGTCCCGCCCTCGAAGGAATGCCCGGTGCCGAAGCCGGCGATCGGGGCCACGCCCGTTTGGGGGACACCGGAGATCGGCCCGCGGCCGCCGAAGCCCGGGCCAATGGACTGAGGCGGCGCCGCGCGTACCAAATCGGCCCCCCCCGTGGTGTTCATCGACAGGCTGTCGATGAGCTCGGTGTAGGTGACCGGCGGCAGATCCACTCCGGTGTAGTAGCTCGACACGGCGCGAGTGCACGAGTACCCGCCGCTGAGCACGACGTTCGGACCTCCCGGGTCGGGCGGACCGCCCGACTCCTGGCCCGCCGCCCACGCCCCGCCTGAACCCGACCCGCCCAGCACCACGAGCGCCGCCCCCAGAAGCGTTACCGCGGCCTTAGTCCTCCAAGCCTGTCTATTCATAATCGATCTCCTCCGGCGCCCTGGGAATGACGAGGCGTGATGGCTTCGGCACGCTGAAGGCGCTGTTCTTTGACGTCGAGTATAGCGAATACGCCCGCCCCGAGGGCGCCGGAGGGAGGACTACTGCGGCCGCGGCCCGCCGCCGAACAGCTTCGGTGTCGGCATGCGGGCGCGGATCTTCTCGAGCTCGTCGAGCGTGACGCGGGCGATGCCCTGCTTGCGGCAGGTCTCCTCGACCGCCTTCACCACCATGCCGCGCACGAACGCCGGGACGCGTTTCATCCGTTCGGTGGCGTCGTCGTCCCAGGCGATGGTCCGGGTGTCGGCGGTGCCGTACTCGGGCTTCGCGGCGACGAGCAGGGGCGAGCCCGCGAACTTGCCCGGCGGGTGGGTGCACAGCGGGTCCTCGGCCATGAGATCGCCGGTCACGCCATAGGCGCGGGCGCGGCAGCCGCCGCAGTGGGACTGCAACTCGCAATCGCCGCACCGCCCGCCCAGAGTGTTGCGCCGGCGGATGCGCTGGAAGAGATCCGAATCGGCCCAGATGGTTCCGAGCGATTCCTGGCGCAGGTTGCCGGCGAACTGCGGCAGGTACGGACAGGGTGTGACGTCGCCGTTCGGGCGGATGCCGAGGTAATGCGTGCCAGCGGGGCAGCCGCCGGCGCCGCCCGAATAGGCGCGCAGGAAGGGCGCCGGCGTTCCCTCGGCCGCCTCCGCGAAGACCGTGCGGATGAAGTGCGGCGCGCACTTGGCATTGACGATCATCCGCCCGGCGTAGTCGCGCTGCAGGCGGGCGAGGGTCGCCAGGATGGTGTCGTACTCCTCGGGGGCGATGTCGGAGACGAACTGGCCGCGTCCGGTCGGCACGAGGAAGTAGAGGTTCCAGACGCGGGCGGCGAGCCGCTCGTGGGCGAATGCGGCGATCGCCTCGATCTCGCCGCGGTTGTGCGACCCGACGGTGGTCTGGACGATGAACGGCAGGCCGACCTCGTTGAGGATGCCGGCCCCCTGGACGGTGTTCTCCCAGGCGCCGCGCACGGCGCGGAAGGCGTCATGGCGCGCCGGATCGAGGGCGTCGAGCGACAGCGACAGGCCGCGCGCGCCGGCCTCGGCCAGATGACGCGCGACGTTGGCGGTGATGCGCACCCCGTTGGTGCCGACGACGGTCCAGAGGTTGAGTCCGGCGGCGTGGCGGATGATCGCCAGGATGTCGCGGCGCAGCAGCGGCTCGCCGCCGGTCAGGATCGTCAGCGCCTCGGGGGCGAAGGCGGCGATCTGGTCGGCGACCTTGCAGCACTCCTCGGTCGACATCTCGCTGCGGTCGGCGAAGTTCTCGGTGGTGACGCGGGCGGCGGGACCGGCGTCGAGGTAGCAGTGCTCGCAGGCCAGGTTGCAGCGGTAGGTGAGGTTCCAGGAGACGACGTAGGGCCGGACAAAACCCGCGCCCGCTGCAGTCACTGCCCCGGTCGGCTCCGCCACGCGCGCCCCTACATCCCGAAGAAGGCCCGTGCCTCTTCGAGAACCTTCTCATCGATGGTGGCGTAGCCGCGCTCGCGGGCGAACCGTTCGATGCCGGTGCGTGCCATCGGCCGCACGAACGACGGGATGACCTCGAGCCGCGCGCTGGCGGTGTCGGTCCAGACCGGCGCCGCGGTGCCCGCGGCCGCCCCCCTTCCGGCGGCATACCCGAGCGCCGCCGCCGCGCCGACCGCGCCGCCGCCGGCGACTCCGCCACCGCCGACTCCGCCGCCGCCGACTCCGCCGCCGCCGACATCGCCGGCCGTCGACGTCGCGCCCGTCCCGGCGCCCTGGCCCATCAGGCCGGGGATCATGTCGGCGAACGGACACTTGCCGCCGCCCTCTTGCGCGCCTTCGGCCGCGCCCGGCCCGGCCGCGCCCGCACCGGTCGCGGTCGCGTGGGCCGCGGCCGTGCCGGCCGTCCCTGCGGCGGCGCCTGCGCCCTCCGTGGCCGCCGCTGCCGCCTCCGGCGCGATCCTCACGCCCAGCGACGACACCACCTGGGTCTCGTACGGGTTGGTCAGCATCGCCATCTCGTAGCCGCAGGCCGCGCACGAGTAGACGACCGACAGCGAGCCACGGTCGGGCGGGCGGACCGTGGTGAGCTTCATCGGCTGATCGCAGGGCACGCACAGGAACTTCATGACGATGTCTCCAGGGAGCGCAGCATCAGGTCGACGCACCGCGCGAGGGCGCGGGCGGCCGGCGTGTCCGGGCGCTCGGTGATCGGGATGCCGCGGTCGCAGGCCTCGGCGAGCCCGGGGTCGAACGGCACGCTCCCGAGGCAGGGGAGACCGAGATCGCGCCGGTCGGTCGGGGCGAACAGCGGTCGGACGGTGTCGCAGCCGGGGCAGGCGTAGCCGTCCATGTTCTCGATGTAACCGAGGACGCGCGCCCCCGCGCCGGAGAGGGCCGCGGCCGATCGGGCGACGACGCCGCGGGCGACGTCGGAAGGGATGGTCACCAGCACGAACGCGGTGCGCGGACCGAGAAATTCGGAGTACTGCACGATCCGCTCGGCCCCCGGTGGCAGGTCGATCAGCAGCGCGTCCAGCCGGCCCCACGCCACCGCCCCGAGGATCTCGCCCAGGAGCGCGAACTCGCGCGTCGCCCGCCAGGTGTGCGACGCGCCCGGGGCGACGCTGTCGAACTCGAGGGCGCGCTCCTCGGGCACGAGCGATCCCATCGAGAAGACGCCGAAACCGGCGCGGCTGCGTGGCAGGGCCATGCGGCCATCAACCGGAAGCGGAGCGGTGCCGGCCACGCCGGCCATGCGCGCCTGGGTCGGGCCGTTGAGGTCGGCGTCGAGCACCGCGACACCGGCGCCGCGCGCGGCGAGCGTCGCCGCCAGGTGCACGGTCAGCGTGCTCTTGCCGACGCCGCCCTTCCCGGAGCCGATGGCGACCAGATGCCGCACCCCGGCGAGGGCGGCGTCGATGCGCCCCTGCTGCGCCGCCACCTGCTCGAGAATGCGCGATCCGCCGTCTCCGGGGATGTCGTAATAGCCCTTCATGGGAGCGTGTAGGGTACACCGATCAGGGCGGATTCCGGAGCGGCGGTGGGCCCCCGCGGCGAGGTCCCGGCGAGGTCCCGGGAGGGATCACGCCTACGATGCCCGCCGGCCCAGGCCCCGGGCCAGGTCCCCCAGGCCGACGAACCGCACCCGGAGCGGGCCATAACGCCGTTCGTAGGGTTGATCGACGTCCGCGGCGACCACCAGGTTCGATGGGCCGGGGTGCCGCCGGCGGAACGCCTGGATGCCGCCGGGGTCGAACCCGCCCGCCGACCATTTGCATTCGATGGCCACGGGCCGTCCTGGACGATCGAGGATGAAGTCGACCTCGGGGCCCGCCTTTGCCCTCCAGTAGCGGATCGATGTCCGCGACCCCAGGAGGGCGTGAAGCTCGTTGAGCACGAGGTGTTCGTAGAGGGCATCGAGGTCCTCGCGACGGAGCTCCCGCCAGCCGCGATGCTGGCAGACGAAACCGGTGTCGAACGCATAGACCCTCGGGGCGGCGATGATCTCCGCGGTAGTCCCGCCGGAGAACGGGCGCACGACGTGAGCCACGAACGTGGCTTCGAGCACCGCAAGGTAGTTCATGATCGTCTGGCGGCTCACCTCGCACGGACGGGCGAACCGTGTGGCCTCGAAGAGGCCGCCGCTCCCGGCGAACACGAGTTCGACGAACCGCTGAAACGATGCCCGCCGCTCGAGGCGGAACAACTCCAGCACGTCCTTTGCCCAGAACGCATCCATCCACTCCTGCATGTCGGCGTCGGGCACGGCTCGGGAGAGGAAGAAGCCGGGCAATCCCCCGTGGAGCATGCGGTGCGGCAGGGTGCGGTTCCCGAACGCCTCCTGGTCGGCGTGGCACATCGGTGTCAGCCAGACTTCGGTCTTGCGCCCCGCCAGCGTGTCCTTGAAGCGCGACGATGCGCCGAGCGTCGAGGACCCGGTGGCCAGAACGCGCACGTCGGGGAAGTGATCGGCGGCGATCTTCAGGACAGCCGCGGGGTCCTGGAGGCGGTGAATTTCGTCGAGGACGACCGCGCCCTTCCGGCCCAGCCCGTCCAGGAAACCCTCGGGATCGTCAAGCCTCCTCCGGACGCGAGGCAACTCGCAGTCGAGATATTCGAACCCGGGAAGCGATCGGGCGAGGACCGTCTTGCCGACGCGGCGGACCCCCATCAGCCAGACCACGGATCGCCGGCGGAAGGCCGCGCGGATCTTCCCACCCCAGAAGGGTCGCTTGACCATACGTCGCGATATTAGCGTTTGGTATTACCAAACGCAAGACTGGCGCCCCGCCCCGGCCCACCCGGGGTGGCCCTTCGGGAGTTCGGGATCACCCGGCCCGGGCGGCGGCGGTGTAGCGTCGCCGCCGGGCCGCCACCCGGAAACCCCAGTGGCGCAGCCACTCGGCCGGCAGCTCGGTCTCGGCAAGGCGGGGCAGGTGGAGCGGCGGGCCGGTCCGCTCGAGCACCATCGCCACGAGGCGCCGGAATGACCCCGCCTGATCGAGGTGGTGCTCGCCGGTGGCGCCGGGCACGGGTCCGAGGGCGTCGATGATGGCTCCCGGATCACCTCCCGGGGCCGGCCGGTAGAGGGCGAAGGCTTCGATCCGATCGACGGTCGCGAGGCCCAGCCCGTGCAGGGACTCGGCCCGCGCCACGAGCGTGGCGACCGCCCGATCCCAGGCGACTCCCGGCGGATCGGCGAGAAGGCGGTTGGCGGCGAGGTCGGCGACGGTCACCGGCACGGCGAAGGCGCCGCCGGGAGCGGATGAGGCGACGGCCGCCGCCAGGACGGCGCCGTCGTCGAGGATCCAGTCGGTCAACATCCCGCCGGGCGCGTACCCGCAGGCCGCGAAGAACGCCGCCGCCGCCGGCAGGTCATCGTGGATCTCGGCGGCGAGTCGTGGCGGCCCGAGGATGGCGATCTTGGAACCGAGCGAGTCGAGCATGTGCCGGCCGTGTCCCTTACGCACCCGGTCGGGACGGACGGCGATCCGATCGACGAGGGTCTCGGTGGGGCGCTTGGCGCCGATCAGGACGCCGATCGGCTCGGTCCCCTCGAAGGCGATCATGCAGCTGCTGCACCAGACGTGGCGCTCGCGGATGTCGCGCTTGAAGTCGACGAGCGTGATCGGGTCGGCGGGGCCGGGGCCGGTCGAGACGAGGGCATCGGCGGCCGTGGCTGCTGCTGCCGCCGCGTGCGGGCGCCAGCAGGCGTTGAGCGCCTCGACGAGGCGCCCCATGTCGTCGGTGCGGCAGAAGCGGTAGGCGCTCAGGGCGCGCCTGCGTTCAGTCCTCGCGCCGCGCGGCCATGACCGACATCGGTCCGACCTCGTTGAGCCCGGAGGGGCGCGATGCGGGCGGCTTCGATGCGCCGGGGGTGGCCGCGGTCGAGGCGGTCGTCGCACCCGGCGCGTTCGGCGCCGCGGCTCCGGCCGCTGCCGGCGCGCCGGCGGCCGGCCGCTGATACCCGGTGATCATCTCGGCCATCATCTTCTTGCCGAACTCGATCCCCTCCTCGACGAGGGCGAGATCGATGCCGGTCACGGCGCGCTCGGCCGCCAGGGCCTCGATGCGCTCCTGGGTCTGGCCGCGCATGAAGCCGGCGGGGACGCGGAAGACGCGCTGCACGGCCTCCTCGGTCCAGGAGTAGGGCGACAGCAGCGGATTCTTGTTGGCGTCACGGGCGATGAGACGGCGCTCGGCCGCGGGGGCGGTCGTGCCGGCGGCGCTGTTGCCCGGGGCGCCGCTGTTGCCCGCGACGCCGCTGCCCGGAGTACCTGCCGCCACACCGGCGGCCGTCGCGCCGTCGCCGGCCCCGGCGCCATGTCCGGCACCGGTGGCCTCGGGAGAGCCGCTCGCAAGGGCGGCGGCGAGGGCGCCGGCGCCGGCGGCGAGATCGAGCGGCCGGCCGGTCTCCTCCTCGATCACCTGCTTCGCGAAGTCGAGCGTGACGATGTCGAGCTTGCGCAGGCGGGCGCCCTTTTCGACGCGCGCCTTGGTGCGGCGGCGCACGTAGGCGTCCTTCATCGACCAGAGCGCCTTCTTGGCTTCGTCGCTCCAGCGCAGCTTGCGGCCGTCGTAGGTGACCTCCTCGGTGAGACCGCCCTCGACCCTGGCGATCGCCTCGATCATCTCACGCGTCACCAGCTCGAAGTCGGTGCCGCCGCAGACCGAGCAGCGCGCCGGGGCCGCCTCGAGGCATGACACGCCGCACGAGCGGCACATGGCCACAGGCCCGGTCTTCGCGCGCTCGAGGGCGATGGCCTCGGCGAGCGCCTGGGTGGCGTCCTGGGTCTGCTTCGGCATGAAGCGGTCCATCGCCTCGTCGATGACGGCGTTGGTGATGACGCTGTGCCCCTTCTCGAGGGCGATGCGCAGCACGCCGGTGCGGGCGATGCCGCGCACCTGGGCGGGGACGCGGGTCATGCGCTTCTCGGCCTCGGGGGTCCAGCGGATCGACTCCTCGGCCTTGAGATCGATGCTCGGCACCACCGACTTCGAGGTCAGCAGGATGTCGCAGGTCGCGAGGCGCAGGAGATTCTCGGAGTTGCTCCCGAGCCCGGTCTCCTCCGGCCCGCTGTGCACGCCGATGCGGCCGAGCACGAGCAGCCACGGCTCGGTCTTGCGCACGTGGTCGAGAATCTTTTGGTACGCCTTGCCGTCGAGGAGCGTCTTGGTCAGCGTGACGCCCGCCTCGGTGGCGAGACGCGCGGCGACGTCGAGATGCGACTGGTAGATCTGCGCCAGCCCGGTGTCGATGATCTCCTCGTGGAGCTGGTTCTGCTCCTCGAAGCGGAACACCTTGGCGGCCTGCTCGGTGAGCACGCCGACGATGCCGTTGAAGACCTTGTAGTGCAGGTACGGATCGTAGACGGAGATCGCCTCGACCTTCTTGCCGAACGACTTGGCGAGATCGATGGCGGTCGACAGGGCGGCGAACGATTGCGGGCTGCCGTCGATGCCGACCAGGATGGTGTCGCGGACCTTCTCGTCCGCCGCCGGGATGTGCTTGACCACCCAGACGTCGCGGTTGCTCTGGCGCGCGACACGCTCGGCCACCGAGCCGATGACGCTGTCGCGCACCCGGCCGACGCCGAGGGCGCCGATGACCACCAGGTCGAAGTCCTGGGCGGCGACGTCGCGCAGGATCTCGACGTGGTGCTTGCCGTCCATCATGCGCGGCTCGAACTCGATACCGGCCTCGCCGCACTTCTTCGCCATCCCCTGCAGATAGGAATCGGAGATCAGCTTCAGCCCCATGGTGATCAGGCTGTCGTGGATCTTGCGCTGGCGCTCGAGCTCGACCTCCTCGAGGTATTCCTCGGGCAGGGTGTACTCCATCTGCCGGAAGCGGTAGTCGTGCATGCTGGCGGCGTACACGTGACTGCCGGCGAGGCGCGCGCCGAAGGCGCGCCCGAGGGCGACGCCGCAGTCGATGGCGCGGTCGGAGTACTCGGAATTGTCGACAGGCACGTAGATACGCTGGTACATGGATCCTCCGCAGGCCGCCCGCGGGCGGCTCAGGACGCGATCGGACTCTTCTGCACCCGGACGGAGGCGGCCGAAGGCGCACCCCCGCGACCGAAACGCCGCCGCACCAGGACGATCACGAGGATCTCCAGGATGAGCACGGCGCCCGCGGTCTTGAGCATGGATCCGGTCGGCGACACGAGGACCGCCGGTTCCACGTACAGGTGATACCACACTGTCAGGCCGCGGCGGTTGCCGCGCTCGCGCGTGAATCCGTCCCAGACGGAGAAGGCCACCGGGACGAATTGTCCCTCGGCCAGCGCGACACCCGAGGATGACGGGCGCAGCGGCGCTTGGAAGACCACCGACCATTCGCCGTCCTCGAAGCGGGCGACGGCCTGCAGATCGCCGGTGTCGTTCGGCGCGATGTCCTGGCTGCCCTTGCCGGTGAACTGGCGCGGATCGGTGCGCGCCAGGTCCATGAACCAGAGGTCGACGGGATTGCCGGCGTCGCCGAAGATGAAGTAGGGCTTGCGGGCGCCGGTCGGCGTCTGCAGCGGCAACTGCACGGCGACGGCGTCGGAGAACTCCGACGCGCCGGTCGCGGGGGCGGCCGCATCGCCCTCGCCCCAGACGTCGTCGCCGCCGGCCGGGGCGGGCGCCGCGGGCGCGGTCTCCTCGCCCCACGGGTCGTCCCCCGCGGCGGCCGGGCCGGCGTCGGCGGCGGCGGGCGGCGCTTCCTTCTCGTCGGCGGCATCGACGGGCATCGCCGGGCCGTTGCGTCCGGTCGTCTGGGCGCTGATGTCGTTCCAGCGCACGCGCAGGGCGATGCTCTCCGCGTCGTACACCGCCTGCACGAGGATCGACACCGCCGGAGGATGGAATGAGCGCACCGGCTCCATGATCTGCCCGACGATCGGCAGGCGCGCCACCGGCGCGTCCTTGAACGCCTCGTCGGCCTTGTGGATGTCGATCGGCTCGTCGAGGCGACGGGCGACGATGATGTTGGCGTAGTCGGGCTTCTCGGGCCCGAGCGACATGATGAAGTCGACCAGCTGCCAGCGCTGCTCCGGCGTCAGGGCGTCGGCGTACGACGGCATCGGCGTGCCGTTGAAGCCGGTGCTGATGGTGCGGTAGAGGTCGGCGCGCGTGCCGCCGCCGCGCCAGCTCCAGCGCTGCGTCAGGTCGGCCGGCTTGGTCGGCTGACCCCAGTCGTCCTTGAGGGTCGGCGCCGACTGGCCGTCGCCGCGCCCCTTGTCGCCGTGGCAGCGGAGGCAGCCGCTCTCCTCGTACATCGTCCGCCCGGTGGTGTCGGCGTCCTTCCCCGGGGCCGGCGGGGTCGGCAGCTCGACCGGCGCCGGCACCAGCTCGGCATCGGCGAAGTCGGGCGAGAAGCTCTTGATGTAATAGGCCAGGTCGGAGATCTGCTGGTCGCTGAGCTTCGGCCAGGCCGGCATCGACGAATACGGCATGCCGAGCCGGATGATGCCGGTGATGTCCTGGTGCATCGGCAGGGCGCCGTTCGGCGTCGTGCGGACCTTGAACTTGCCGCGGGTGAAGTCGCGCGGCATCGGGCGCAGGTGGAGGGCGGCGGGGCCCTGCCCGTCGCCCTTGTCGCCGTGGCACTGCGAGCAGTTCCTGTCGTAGAGCGCCTTGCCGCTCTGGCGCTGGGCCTCGGTGCCGAGGTCGGGCCCCGCGGCCGCGGCGGGGCGGACCCCGGCGGCGGCCAGGGCGAGGCTGAGCGCGAGGGCGGCGGTGCGCGCGGTCATTGGCCGTGCACCTCCTCCTTCGCCCGCGGCTTGTACCCGGTGAAGTCGTAGACGAACAGGACGGCGTCCCACATCTCGTCCTCGGTCAGGAATTTCTCCCAGACCGGCATGGCGCTGTCCCAGGGGCCGCCCTCGTCCGGGAGCCCCGGCCCGCCCTTGGAGATGCGCCAGAACAGGAAGGTGTCGCGCAGCATCGGGATGGTCCCGGGGTCGGTGAAGTTGGTCGGGATGGGATTGAGCCCGTGGATGAACATGCCGTTGCCGCCCATGTCGTCGCCGTGGCAGAAGAAGCAGTTCTGGTAGTAGACGCGCCGGCCGTTGGCGAGGTGGGTGCGGTAGCCGTCCGGGTCCGACTCCTGCAGGGCGGCGTACGGGTTGCGGGTGCCGTCGAGGTCGATGCTCTTCTCGTGCACGGTGATGAGCGACGGCGATGCCGGGTGCACCGTGCGCGAGAAGAACGGCGCCTGCAGCGGCGCGGTCATGCGCGCGTAGACGGCGGCGGCCGCCGCGGCCGGGATCAGGAGCGTCACGGCCACCAGCAGCGGCATGAAACGCGGCTCGGTCATCAGGCGCAGGAGCGGCCGCGACACCTCCTCGCGCCGCTCGCGGCTCGAGGTGACGTAGGCGGTCACCGCCAGCAGCGCGACACCCATGTAGATGGTGATCACCGACACCGGAATCGGCACGATGAACCCGAACCGCAGCGCGGTGTAAAACGCCGCCAGCCAGGCGATTGCCCAGGCGAGGAGGCCGATCCTCAGGACTCTGAGGACGATCATGACCGCGACGATGCCGCCGAGGACGAGGAAGTTCACGGTTTCGTTCCGGCCGCCGCCGGGGCGGCGGTTGTCGCGGCGGCCTCGCCGCCGGGCGCCCCACCGTTCCAGCGATGCTTCGTCTGCAGCGTCACGGTCGGCGTGCCGCCGAGGGTCTGCAGATAGGCGATGACGCACAGGATCTCGTCGTCGGAGAGCCCGATCGGCGGCTTGTTGATCACCGGCATCCCGGGATTGAACCCCGGCACGACGAAGGCGTTGGGCTCGTACATCGAGTGCGCCAGGTACTCGACCTCGCTCAGGCCGGGCTCACGGGTGCGGGCCCGCGAGGCGACCCCCTCGAGATCGGGGAAGCGCAGCATCCCCTTCTTGCCGATGGTGTGGCAGGTGAAGCACAGGCCTTTGCCCTCGGCGATCTCGCGCCCCACCTTGACCATCTCCGCCGTGCCGATGTCCTTCCTGATCTCGACCTCGGCGGGCGGGAGGATCTGCTTCTGCGGCACCATCTGGCCGACGTAGGCGTAGAACAGGGTCGTGCCGACGACCAGCGCCCCGAGCCGGGCGATCAGCGGCACGCGAAAGGTCATGGCGTCACCTTGCCGGCGGGCGCGTTCGGCTCCCAGTCGTTCTTGTCATGCAGGCTCGCGAGCCAGAAGACGAAGCCGATCAGCAGGAAGAAGGCGATGACCGTCCACGACACGATGATGGTGGCGTCGCCGAGCGTCGGCGTGTAGGCGTCGACCGATCGGTCGCGCATGACGCCGTAGACGTGCCAGTGCTGGCGCAGGCCCGAGCGGACATACCCCATCAGCCCCATCAGCCAGGTGAAGGTCACGGCGATGAAGATCAGGACGTACTGCGAGATCGCCGGGATGCGCCCCCAGCGGACAGGGGCGTCCATCCGGGCGCCGCGGAACAGGAAGATGTCGATGACGGTGATCGACGCCATCGCGAACAGCACCGACAGCACCTGGGGGACCGACAGTCCGATGCGCACCGTCGCCTCGACGAAGTAGCCGTAGATGCCGAGGGCGATGACGTTCACCGCCGCCAGGGCGAAGATCGACAGCTGGGCGATGTTGCCGGTTCGCTTCCACGACACGGTGGCGACCTTCCCCGTCCGCCGGTACAGCAGGAAGCTCATGAACGTCGTCAGGATGAGGATGTTGACGGCGGTGTTCTTCGCCGACATGACGCCGAGGTAGCCGAGGATCGGGTGGGCCGACCCGCCCATCGCCCGCACCTCGCTGACGGTGGCGATGATCGACCGCGGCGTCGCCCAGATCATGAAGCAGACGGCGATGCCGATGAGCAGGTACTTGATGAATTTCTGGAAATGCTGGGTGCCGTCGATGCGGCCCATGCCGAGCCAGAGGTAGTAGTTCACCGCCAGGAACAGGTTGCCGATCAGCACCGCCTGGATGATGAACAGCCATGAGAAAGCCCCGCCCATCATCGTCAGGCCGAGGGTCTGCGAGAAGGCGTAGATCTCCTTTGCCAGCCAGTAGCCGGCGAACGGCAGCGGCAGGAAGCCGGCGATCGCCACGAAGTTGCCGATGTACCCCATCCAGTCGTAGTGGGCGCGCTCTTCGTCGCTCGTGGCCTGCAGAAATTTGAAGGCGGCGTACGCCGACGCCACCGAGCCGCCGAAGGCGATGTTGGCGATGAAGCGGTGGATGTTGATCGGCATCCAGGTGAAGTTGTGCACCGCGTCCCACACCGAGATGACCGCGCCCTTTTCCGAGATGCCC
>Ga0210377_10000381_pt1 | contig 42305 bp, 31 predicted proteins | sample PLM4_65_b1redo_FD_155480 | JGI IMG/M metagenome (GOLD analysis project Ga0210377, IMG submission 155480) | Groundwater sediment microbial communities from an aquifer in East River, Colorado, USA - PLM4_65_b1 redo | ecosystem: Environmental > Terrestrial > Soil > Riparian zone | place: USA: East...
CCGGCGCCTCCCGTGCGCGTCACCTGCTCGGACTTCGCCTCGTCGATCAGCGCCGGGTCGATCAGCAGCGACTGCCCGCTCTCGAGCGAGATCAGCGCCTTGCCGTTGGAGACCGTCCACTTGGCTTTGGCCTTGTAGACGGTCCCGTTTTTCAAGATCACGAAATACGTCGCGAACGCGTGCGCGGCGACGAGTAAGAGGAGGGCGGCCAGGATCAACGGCTTCTTCATGCGGTCTCCCTGGTCATTCCGAGCGGGAGCGAGGAATCCGGGCGGGGCTTCGGTCTTGCCACCTACCGGATTCGTCGCCGTCTTCGCGGCTCGGAATGACATGTGGAATCAGTCGATTATACTCACCCCCAACAGCGGCCGCTCTCCGGCGGATTCCGCTCCACAGCAAAGGGACTCTCGAGATGCTCATCGTGATGGAGGCCGGCGCACGGCCCGAACAGATCGAAGCGGTCGTCCGCCACATCGAGAAGATGGGGCTGAAAGCGCACCCGATTCCGGGCGCGCAGCGCACCGCCATCGGGGTCACAGGACGTCAAGGCGCGAAGGATCCCGGGATCGTCGAGAACTTCCCCGGCGTCAAGGAAGTCATCCAGGTCTCGCACTCGTACAAGCTCGTGAGCCGCGAGGCGAAGCCGGACGACAGCGTGATCAATATCGGCGGCGTCGACGTCGGCGGGCGCGGGGTGGTCGTGGTGGGGGGGCCGTGTGCCGTGGAGTCGCTCGAGCAGACGCGCACGATTGCGGAATCGATCAAGCGCGGCGGCGGACAGCTCTTGCGCGGCGGCGCCTACAAGCCTCGCACCTCTCCCTATTCGTTCCAGGGCCTCGGCGAGAAGGGTCTCGAGATTCTGGCGCGCGTTCGCGAGGAGTTCGATCTGCCGATCGTGACCGAGGCGATCGATGAGCCGACGGTGAATCTGGTGGAGCAATATGCCGACTGCATTCAGATCGGCGCGCGCAACATGCAGAACTTCTCCCTGCTGAAGAGCGCCGGCCGCGCGCGGAAGCCGGTGCTGCTGAAGCGCGGCATGTCGGCGACGCTCGAGGAGCTGCTTCTCTCAGCCGAGTACATCATGTCCGAAGGGAACTACAACGTGATCTTCTGCGAGCGCGGGGTGCGCACGTTCAGCGATCACACGCGCAACACCCTCGATCTGTCGATCGTGCCGGCCATCAAGCGGATCAGTCATCTGCCGATCCTGGTCGACCCGAGCCACGGCACGGGCAAGCGCAACAAGGTGCTACCGATGTCGCGTGCCGCGATCGCGGTCGGCGCCGACGGCGTGATCGTTGAAGTGCACCACAAACCGGAGGAAGCGCTCTCCGACGGACCGCAGGCGATTCTTCCGGCCACCTTCGCGCAGCTCGTTCGCGAGGTCGATGCGATCGCGCAGGTGCTGGGACGGTCGTTGCAACCCAGCCTTTCGCTATCCTGAGCGAAGCGAAGGATTTCCGGTGCACCGACGCACATCAACGCAAAGGCGTCGCCTGGTCCAACAGCTACGTTCGTGCACCGGAGACCCTTCGGCGTCTTCGCGCCTCAGGATGACGACGACTTGAGAAGAACCAAAATCATCGCCACCCTCGGGCCCGCGTGCAGCAGCGAGGAGAAGGTCAACGAGCTCCTCTCCTGCGGTGTCGATGTGTTCCGCCTGAACTTCTCGCACGGCAACCCGGCCGAGTGGACCCGCATCATTAGTCTCGTGCGCAAGGGGGCGGTCACCGCCGGCCGCTACATCCCCATCGTCGGCGACATCCAGGGGCCGAAGCTCCGCATCGGCGAAGTCGACGGCGTGTTGCACCTTCAGGACGGCGCGACCTTCATCATCACCACCGAACCGATTCGCGGAACGGCGCAGGCGGTGTCGACTCCATTCACGCCGCTGCCGCGCGAAGGGAGGGTCGGACAGCGCATCCTCATCAATGATGGGCTCGTCGAGCTGGTCGTCACCGGCGTGGACGACAAGAAGGTCATCACGCGCGTCGTGCACGGAGGTCCGATCTCCTCGAAGAAGGGGATGAATTTTCCGGATACCGAGCTCACGATTCCGGCGATCACGGAGAAGGATCGCGAAGACGTGAAGTTCGCCATCGAGCATCAGCTCGACTACATCGCCGCATCGTTCGTGCGACGCCGCAGCGACATCGAGGAGCTGCGCGCTCTGCTGGTGAGCTACGGCGGGGAGGAAATGAATGTCATCGCCAAGCTCGAGAAGCCGCAGGCGATCGACAACCTGCAGGAGATTCTCGAGGTCAGCGACGGCGTCATGGTCGCGCGCGGCGACCTGGGCGTGGAGTTGCCGCCCGAGGCCGTGCCGATCATGCAGAAGCGGATCCTGGCGGAGGCGAGCCGGTGGGGCCGCTTCGCGATCACGGCAACACAGATGCTCGAGTCGATGACGACGAACTCGCGGCCGACGCGCGCGGAAGCGTCCGACGTCGCGAATGCGATCTTCGACGGCAGCGATGCCGTGATGCTGTCGGCGGAAACGGCATCGGGCGCCTATCCGGTCGAGGCGGTGCAGATGATGGCGCGCATCGTCAGCGCCGCCGAGGCCGAAGCGCTCGTGAATCCGTACATTCGCGCGCCGTTCCGCAAGGTGAGCGAGTCCGACGAATTCACCGACGCGCTCGCGGGGGCGGCAAACTACGCCGCCGAGCAGATCGATGCGAAATTCATCGTGGTATTCACGCAGACTGGCGGCGCGGCCCGGCTGATGTCGAAGTTCCGGCCGCGCGCACCGATCATCGCATTGACGCCGTCGAGCTGGGTGGCTCGGCGCATGAACATCCTCTGGGGCGTCCAGCCATATGTCCTGCAGCAGGTCGGCGAGTACCACGAACAGATCGTCGAGCGCGTCGACGAGTTCCTTCTGCAGAAAGACATCGTGCGAACGGGGGACCGGCTGGTGATTCTGATGGGCTCGCCAATCTATCAGCGGGCGAAAACAAATCTGTTACGAGTCCACCGCGTTCGTTAACAGGGGGGCGGAAGGGGTGCAGGATTGGCTGGGGTTTTTCCAACGGTATGGTTGACTTTGCCGGAATGAGGTTCGTAGACTCGCGTCTGCGATAGAGAGGAGGTCTATGCGTCGAAACCGGGCTCTCGCGTTCGCTGCCCTCATCGCCGTCTTCGCCGTTCCGGCACGACCACAAGCGCCATTACCGGCCTTCGTGCAGGTCCTCGGCAACGTGACGAACGCCGCGAGACCTGTCGCCAACGCGCTGGTGATCGCGCTGAACCTCTCCAGCTTCGACGCCATCCAGACCTGGAGCACCGCCGACGGCAGTTACACGCTGCCGCCGCTCGAGAGTGGCATCTACAAGATCATCGCGGTGAAGCAGGGATTCGGTCCCGCGATCGCGACGATCCTGCCGACGAATGCGAATCAGCGCGTGAACCTCGCGCTGGGCAACGAGAAGAAGGGCCGGAAAAGCGCGAATCAGGAGATGTGGGAGATTCGCGGATCGCTGCCGCAGGACATCCTGCGCGAGCTCGATCAGGCGCTCGAGCCGCCGCAGGTCGCGTCGTACGAGGTGCCGCGCATCCGCGGCGAGCTGATGTCGATGACGGCGGTTGCGGGAGAGACCTCCGCGCCGGCATTCGCGCAGACCGCGCTCGGCGTGCAGAGCCGTATCGGCGAGAGCTGGCAGCTCGGCATCCGCGGCAATCTGCATCGCGTCGAGAACCCGATGGACGCGGCGGCCTTCGGCACGCCGGCCGCGCAGTCGAGCGTCATGTCGATGGAGCTCCGCTCCTCGCCGACCGATTCGTATCGCGTCGCGTCGACGAAGAGCTCGTGGCGCTATCGCGAGCCGATCAGCACCGAGAGCGGTGATGAAGCGGACGTGCGCGCGCACAGCCTGGAGTGGGAACACGGCGGCGCGCGCGTGCAGGTGCGGTACTTCGCGCAGCAGAATCTGTTTCGATCGAGTCCGCTCGGATCGGAGCTGGTCGAGATCGGTGGAGACACGACCATCCTGCAGACGCGCCGGAGCGACATCGGCGTTTCGCTGCGCGTGACGCAGGAATCGCTGCGCAACGTGCAGACCGCGCCACTGCGCACGGCGGACCTGACGGCGAATGCGAGCCTGGCGCTCGTGCCGTCGTTCACGGTGCATTACGGCGTGTCGAGCCGCATCGGCGTCGACGGGGCGGCCTGGGCGCCGCGGACCGGTGCCGAGTGGAAGGTCACGAAGAAGACCTCGTTCGTGATCGGCGCCATGCACAAAGTCTCCGAGCCGCAGCGCAGCGTCATGCTGCCGGAAACCGTCACCGGCGCCGATGAGTCGCACGGATTGCCGCGCTACTCGTATTCGTTCGGCATCGTCTCGGGCGACGACGATGCGAACCGCCTGTCGGCGATCGCCACAGTCACCGCGCTGGATACGCCGCTGCGCCTCGTCTTCACCGACGGATTCGAGCAGTTCTGGGACGGCCTCTACGTCGAGAACGGCGATCTGCGCCGCGACGTCCGCGTCAACTATCGCCGCGAGCTCGGCCGCGTGATGGCGATCGGCATCTCCACGAGCGCGGGATCGGCGACGCCGGCCCACTCGATGCTTCCGATGACCGCGAAGGCCTACATGACGGGCGATCTGCAGTCGATCTTCTATCCGACCGGAACGACGGTGGCGATCTCCTATCGCGAGATCCGGCAGCCGCAGACGACGACGCGCAACTACAAGAGCGAGCGCGTGAACGTGCGGATGGCGCAGTCGCTCCACCTCCCGCTCGACCTCAAGCTCCTCCTGGGCATGGAAGTGGCGCGCGCGATCAACTCGCCGTTCCTGCTCGATACGCTCGAGCCGCAGGGCGACTCGCGGAAGTACATCGGCGGCCTGGCGCTCAACTTCTAAACAGGCCGAGGAACGCCGGCCTCCGGCCGGCTGGTTCGGGTGGCGCCGCCGAGACGGCGGCGGACCAGCCGGCGAGACGCCGGCGTTACGGCTCCTCGCCGATCAACCCCGGGCGGATCTCTTCCACCAGCTTCGCGAAGCGCAGCGAGATCCCCTTCGTCACGACGATCTGCTTGAGGTAGTTCAGTGACGTGACGGCGGCGGGGATGCCGGAGAGGGCGGTCGGAATCAGCGCCAGCCGGGCTGCGAGCTGCACCGTCTTGTCGACGGCCGTGTATTCCGTGGACATGAAGTCGCTGCGCGCTTCGCTCTGATAGGCGATGGCGAGGAGGTAGATATCGGCGACGAGCTCGCGGAAGCGCATCTCCGCGCCCCACGCGAAGCACTCGCCGCGCCGCACGTTGTCGAGAAACTCGGCGGGCGAGTCGCCGCGCGAGACGGTGTGGACCTTTGCCACGTGCTTCAGCGTGTGCGCGTCGGAGCCGCCGACCATGGAGATCCGCCGTCCGTGCTCGTGTTTCACCGTCGTCACGAGCTGCTGGACCATCTTGTTGTGAAACGACGCCATCGCCCCGTTCAGCACCTCGAAGATGTCGAACATCTCGAGCAGCTCGGCGATGTACTTTCCCGCCACGTTCTTCATCCGATAGTTCTGAAAGAGGTGGTTGATCCCGAAGATGATCCGCTCGGACTTCATGTAGGGGACGAGCTCGCGGATGTTCCGGCGCAACCGCTGGATCTCGCGATGCTGCGCTTCGGTGATCGCCCAGGCGCCGATATGGATCCGCTGCCCAGTCTCGGGGAAGTACGTCTCGACTTCTTCACCGATGAAGAAATCCTTCAGATCAGGGTACTTGTTCAACAGGTAGAGCGCGCCGTCGATCGAGTCGTGGTCGGTGAGAGTGACGAACGACATCCCTCTCTCCTTCGCGATCCGGTAGACGTCCTCGGGAGCGTTGTAGCAGTCTCGAGTATTGGCGCGCTTGAAGTACTTGAAAATCGAGAACCGGCTGTGGCAGTGGAGATCGGCCCGCTTCAGAGTTGGGTCGCTGAGAACCTCCGAAGCAGGCTGCTCGCTCATTGCATGATTGTTCAACGTCATCGCATTTTCTACAATTCGCGTGCCTGCGTACAGGGAGATAGATCGTAGATCGTGGATCCTGGGTCGCAGGTGACCTGAATCAACAACCTGCGATTCTGCGATCGACGATCGACCATCGGACCGGAATGGCCCAGACAAAAAGCGGCAAGCCGCCGAACCCCGACAACGTTTCCGAGTGGATCGACCTCGAGGTTCCGAGCCGGCTGCCCATCATTCCTCTCGTTTCGTCCGTCCTCTTCCCGGGCGGCGTGCTGTCGCTGCAGGTGGGAATCGACCGTAACGTCCGTCTGCTGAAGAACCTCCCCGAGGATCAGAACCTCATCGCCGCGTTCTGCCAGAAGAGCGGCGACAAGGAGAATCCCCGTCCCGAAGACCTTTCCCACATCGGCGTGCTCGCCGCGATCGTGCAGCGGCTGCCGCTTTCGAGTGATCGCTACCAGCTGTTCCTGCAGGGCAAGCAGCGCGTCGAGCTCGTGCAGATGCTGCAGAACGAGCCGTACTTCGAAGCTCGCGTTCGCGAGATCCCGCCGAAGCCGATCCCGAAGGGCGTCAAAACCGACGCGCTGATGGCGAAGGCGATGTCGCTCTTCGAGAAGCTCGTCGAGAGCGACTCGAAGTACAACAACGAGGCGCTGAACATATTGCGAATGAACATCAGCGAAGGGCCGGACACGTGCGCCGACCTTCTGGCGTCGTTTCTCAACCTGGCGCTCGAGGAGAAACAGCTCCTGCTGGAGACCGTGAATCCGATCGAGCGCATCGAGCTGATCATCGAGTCCATGCAGCGCGACCTCGGCAAAGCGACGGTCGATCGCGAGCTGCAGAAGCAGATTCAGTCATCGATCAACCGGCGCGAGCGCGAGAACTACCTGCGCGAGCAGATGCGCGCCATCCAGGATGAGCTGGGAGACACGAACGCCGCGGAGCGTGAGGCGGACACCTATCGCGATCGCGTCGAAACGCTGCCCATCGCCGAGGAGCACAAGCAGACGTTGCGGCGTGAAGTGGCGCGGCTGGCACAGCTCTCGCCCTCGTCATCCGACTACTCCGTGATCAAGGGTCACCTCGACACGGTGTTCCAGGTCCCCTGGACCGAGAAGACCGAGGATCAGCTCGACCTCAGGAAAGCCGAGGAGATGCTGGACGAGCGTCACTACGGCCTGGAGAAGGTGAAGGAACGCGTGCTCGAGTTCCTGGCCGTGCTGAAACTGAAGGGCGATCTGAAGGGACCGATCCTCTGCTTCGCCGGACCTCCGGGCGTCGGCAAGACCTCGCTCGGTGCGGCGATCGCCGACGCGCTCGGCCGCAAGTTCCTGCGCATGGCGGTCGGCGGCGTGACAGATGAATCGGAGATCCGCGGCCATCGCAAGACGTACATCGGCGCGATGCCGGGCAAGTTGATCCAGAGCTACATGCAGGTCGGCGTGAACAACCCTCTGATCATGATCGACGAGATCGACAAGATCGGGAAAGACTTCCGCGGCGATCCCGCGTCGGCCCTGCTCGAGGTGCTCGATCCGAAGCAGAATCACGCTTTCGTCGATCGCTATCTCGAGATCCCGTACGATCTGTCGCACACGCTGTTCATCGCGACCGCAAACATGCTCGACACGGTCCCCAGTCCGCTGCGCGATCGCATGGAAGTGATCCGTCTGTCCGGCTACACGGAGACGGAGAAGCTGCACATCGCGAAGAATCACCTCATCAAGGACCTGCTGGAGAACCACGGACTGGGCGCCGATCAGGTGACGTTCAGCGATGATGCGATTCTCACAGCAGGTCCCGACTACACGGCCGAAGCCGGCGTTCGCAATCTCGAGCGCAAGCTGGCCACCGTGATGCGGAAGATCGCGCGCGACGTGGCGGGCGGCGACGGCACACAGGAGCAATACCTGGTCGAGCAGAAGGACATCGAGGGTTACCTCGGCCTCCCGTCGTTCGAGCACGAGTTCGCGGAGCGGACGCCGGAGATCGGCGTCACCACCGGACTGGCGTGGACGCAGTTCGGTGGCGAGATCATGTTCATCGAAGCGACGCGCATGCCGGGCGCCGGCCGGACAACGGTGACAGGACAGCTCGGCGACGTGATGCGCGAGTCGGTGCAGGCTGCGCACTCCTACGTGCGCTCGAAGGCGAGCGAGCTGGACATCGCGGATCGCATCTTCAGCGACTTCGACATCCACATTCACTTCCCGGCGGGCGCTGTGCCGAAGGACGGGCCGTCCGCGGGTGTCGCGATCGCGACGTGCATCGCGTCCGTGATGGGCGAACGGCCCGTGCGGCACGACATCGCCATGACGGGCGAGATCACGCTCCGAGGGAAAGTGCTCTCCGTCGGCGGCATCAAAGAGAAAGTGATGGCCGCCCAGCGTGCCAACATCAAGACCGTGGTGCTGCCTGAAGGGAACCGCAGGGACCTGACCGAGGTGCCCGCGGAGGTGAAGGAAGGGTTGACCTTCGTCTTCGCCGAGCGGGTCGAAGACGTGTGGAAGGAAGCGCTCATTCCGGTGCTGGTCGTGCGCGCACGTGATCGGAAGTACGATGAGGCCGAGTATCGCGCGGAGCGGGAGAAGGGCGAGCGGGCCGGGCGCTGATGAGACGCGGATGCTTCAATAACGTCCTCTTTCTGGTTCTCATGGTTCTCGCCTTCGGCGGCAGCACCTACTTCTGGTTCAACTTCTTCATCAAAGGGAAGTCGCTGCCGACGCCGGATCTCGTCGGCAAGTCGGTTGCCGAAGCGCGCGCTCTCTGTTCCGACCTCGGCGTGAGCCTGCGGATCGACGACAGCGCGCGGCGGAACTCCGACAAGGTGCCGGCCGGATCCATCGCCTGGCAGAACCGCACGCCCGGCGCGACCAGCCTGATCAAGCGCGGCACCACGATCCGCGTCGAGCTCAGCGCCGGTCCGCTCGTCCTGCGCGTGCCCGATCTCAGCGGTCAGAATCCGGGGACCGCGCTGCTCCGCCTCGGACAACAGAATCTGAAGCTCGGCAATCTGTCGTACGTCGACACCGACGCACGCGGGATCCTGGCCGCCGATCCGCCGAAGGAGACCGTCGTGCAGGCGCAGACGCCGGTGTCGCTGCTGGTCGGCGTCGGCCCCTCGCTGCCGTTGTTCGTCATGCCCGATCTGATCGATCATCCGCTCGACCAGGTCCGGCCCGTGCTCGAAGGACACGGCTTGAAGGTGGCGACGGTGAAGTTCGAGGCTTATCCCGGCATTCGCGACGGCATCATCATCCGGCAGTATCCGCTGCGCGGCGTGCCGGTCAGCGGACGCGATGCCATCAGCGTCGTCGTCAGCAAACAGGAACAGACAGGTATCATCGATCAGCCGCCACAAGCGCCGGTGACGACAACGCAGTAATCTCCAGAAGAATGATCCAGCTCGCACCCTCACTGCTCTCCGCCGATTTCTCGCGACTGGCCGACGAGATCGCCAGCGTCGAAGACGGCGCGGACGTGCTGCACCTCGACGTGATGGACGGACACTTCGTCCCGAACATCACGTTCGGGCCGGCCATCGTGAAGGCGTGCCGTGCGCATTCGAAGCTCGCGTTCGATTGCCATCTCATGATCAGCGAGCCGCAGAGGTACATCGAGCGCTTTCTCGAGGCAGGCGCGGACATGATCTCCGTTCACGTCGAGACCGAGCCGCACCTGCAGCGCGCTTTGCAACTGATCCGTGACGGCGGCGCGAAGGCGGGGATCGCGATCAACCCCGCCACACCGGCCGAGGCGCTGTCGACGGCGATCGAGTTCTGCGATTACGTGCTGGCGATGACCGTGAATCCCGGCTTCGGGGGACAGAAGTTCCTGGAACCTGTCGTCCCCAAGATCCGTCAAATTGCCGGTCTCATTCGACAGAGGGGGCTTCAGGTCGTCATCGAAGTCGACGGCGGGATCGATACCCGAACGGCACCTGCGGTCGTCGCCGCGGGCGCGACCATTCTGGTGGCGGGATCGGCGGTTTTCGGCCAGAAAGACCGGGCTGGTGCAATGCGGGCGATACGGGACGCTGTTGAGGGCGTGAGAACGTAAGAACCGAATTGAGAATTGAGAATTGAGAATTGAGAAAACTTAGGGCTATCGCGGCAGTGCTCGCAGTGCTGGCGGCACTCACAGCCTGCCACCACGGACCGAAGAACTACCGGCCGGTAGTGAATCCTGAATTCGAGAACAAGACGAAAGAGCAGATCTTCGCGAGCGCGGAGGATCTGTACAACCGCCACAAATGGGCGCGGTCGCGGTCGTACTACTCGCACGTCTACGAGAGCTACCCGAACGACCCGCTCGGCCGTCGCAGCCTGCTGCGCATTGCCGACACGTATTTCAATCAGGGCGACGCGGTGAACCTCGTCGAGGCGCAATACAAGTACCGCGACTTCATCAATCGCTATCCGGGGAGCGATCGTGCGGACTACGCGATGCTGCAGATCGCGAACGTCGCGTTCAAGCAGATGGAGAAGCCGGATCGCGATCAGCAGAAGACGCGTGAGGCCATCGACAAGTTCAACGAGATGATCCGAACGTTCCCGCGCAGTTCGCTGCGTCCGGAAGCGGAAAAGTATCTCGGCGAAGCGCTCGACCGGCTGGCGCGCCACGAGCACCTGGTCGCGCGCTTCTACATCAAGCGTAAGAGCTGGGCTGCCGCGGTGCAGCGCCTGAACTTTCTGGTGGAGCAGTATCCGAACTACCACGATCGCGATGCCGTCTTTTACGACCTCGCCACCGCTCTCGATCGCCTCGGCCGCACCGGCGAAGCGAGGCTGTATTACGAGCGCGTCGTCTCCGAGTTCCCGAAGAGCGACTACGCAGGCAAGGCGAAACGCCGGCTCGATCAACTCAAAGCATGAAAAGGCTCGGCTGCATCGCGCTGGTCTTCGCCGCCGCGTGCAGTTCGGGTGGCAATGCGAAGTCTCCGGCCGCGGGTCCGCCGCCGGATGCGCAGCTCACGCAGCTTCAGACGTCGATGACCGAGCTGCTCGAGCGCCTCGACGTGCTCAACGATCGGATGACCCGTCTCGAACAGGCGCAGGCGGAGATCTCCAGTGGGCCGCCGTCGCCATCGCCGGCGCAAAGCGCCCCAGCGCCCCACCACGCCCCCCCGCCCCCGCCCGCCCCTTCCTCGGCGGTTGCCGGTGCCCAGATGGCCGACGCCTATCGCAACGCGATCGTGTTATTCGGCAGGAACCGCCTGGCCGAGTCGCGGGCGGCGTTCCAGAGGGTCTTGGACACGGATCCGCACGGCGAACTGGCCGACAACGCTCTCTTCTGGATCGGCGAGACCTACTACTCGGCCGGCCAGTACCCTGACGCGATGCGCTTCTATACCCGCGTGATGCGAGACTTCCCGGATCAGAACAAAGCGCCCGATGCGATGTTCAAGCTCGCTCTGGCGTACGAGCGGACGAGCGATCTGGGGCTGGCCAGGAAAACGCTCGAGGAAGTCATCAAACGCTATCCTTATTCCGCCTCGGCGGCATCGGCGAAAGCGGAGCTGAAGCGGATCAAATACTGAGCGCGGCAGCCGTTCGCTACAATACGGCATTCATGGCTGACGAAACCGAGACCGGCGCGAACCTTCTGGCGAAGAAGGACTACGCGCGGGCGGTGCCTCTGCTCAAACGCGAGCACGAGAAATATCCGTCGAATCCGCGGATCCGCCTGCAGTACGCGGATGCGCTGGCCGGCGCGGGCTCGGCGTCCGAGGCGATGCAGCAGTACGAGGCGACCGCGAAGTACTACGAGGACAACGGCCTCACCGTGCAGGCCATCGCCGTGCGGAAAAAGGCGGAGAAGCTCCATCCCCCGGTTGCGGCGAAGGCCGCCATCACGCCCGGCAAGTCGCAGCCGATGTTCGTCGACCAGCGCGTGCCAAAGAGCCCGCTGTTCGAAGTGTTGAACAACGAGGAACGCGGCGCGCTCATCCGGGAAATGGACCTCGAGCAGCACGAAGAGGGCGACATCATCATCTCGGAGGGCGATGTGGGGTCGTCGATGTATGTGATCGCCGCGGGCGAGGTGAAGGTCTACACGCGCGCGGCCGGTGGCAGCGGCGCGTCGGTCTACCTCGCCAAGCTCGGGGAGGGCGACTTCTTTGGCGAGGTCAGCGTGCTCACGGGCAAGCCGCGCACCGCGACGATCACCGCATCGCAGCGCACGGAGCTCCTCCGCCTCGACAAGGAGAAACTCGACACCGCGCTCGCGAAGTATCCCGGCATCCGCAAGGTGCTCGACGATTTCTACAAACGCCGCGCCGCGCACACCGTCGAGGCGATGATCGAGACGCTCAAGAGGAAGTGACTGGTGTCCTGGATCGCCGGAATCAGTACCACCTGGCTTGGTCTCGACGTCGTGAGCTTTGTTGCGCCTCCTCAACATAGTCACCGCTATGTCTGCGTCGGCGCGCCTCGCTCACGCCGCCGATCCCTGCGCCATCTGGTACCGATTCCGACGATCCAGGACACTGGTGGCTGGTGGCTGGTGACAGGTGCCTGGTGACTGTTCTCCCGATCCGAAAATACGGTGACCCAGTCCTCCGCCGGCCCACCGAGCGCGTTGAGCTCCTCGATGCCGATCTGCAGAAGCTGATCGACGACATGGTCGAGACGATGCATGCAGCGCCCGGTGTCGGTCTCGCCGCAAATCAGATCGGCGTGTCGAAAAAGCTGATGGTCATCGACCTCTCGGTCGGGAAGCGTCCCGGTGAGCTGCACGTCTGCATCAATCCCGAGGTTGTGGAGAGGGAAGGCGAGATCCGCGAGGACGAGGGATGTTTGTCCGTTCCCGATTTCGTCGAGGAAGTGACACGGCCGGAGCGTGCCAGGCTGCGCTATCGCGCTCGTTGCCGTTGCGAGCGCGAGATGTGGGGGGAGGGACTGATGGCCCGTGCGATGTGCCACGAGACGGACCACCTGAACGGGACGCTGTACGTCGATCATCTCCGCGGATTCAAGCGCGATCGGATTCTGAGGAAGATCGCGAAGCTGGCGAAGAACGGGATGTGGTAAGAACGTTGACCGTTGACCGTTGGCAGGGCGGAGCATCGCCAGCGTCGAACGTGAACCTGCGAACCTCCGCCTTGACAACGGTTAACGGCCAACGGTCAACGAATCGACATGACAATCCACCTCGCAACCGTCACGGAGATCGAAGAGCTAGCGCCGAAAGTGCTTCAGCTCACCGTCTCGTTCCCCGGCGCAGCCTTTCGATTCCAGCCCGGGCAGTGGGTGAATTTTCACTTTCCGCAGAGTTTCTCACGCGCGTACACGATCGCATCCGCGCCGGAGAGACCCGAGGCGCTCGAGTTGTGCGTGCGGGTGGGCGAGGGGAAGGGCGGAGCCGCGGTTCGAAAGCTCGAAGCCGGTTCGCCGGTGACCATCGACGGTCCGTATGGCGATTTTCTTCTACCCGACGCCGATGATCGTGACGTGGCATTTCTCGCCGGAGACACGGGTATCGCTCCGGTGCGGAGCATCGTTCTGCACATGCTCGCGGCGAAGGACTCGCGCGCGATCGCGGTTCTGTACGAGCCCGATCGTCGCCACATCCTCTACGCCGCCGATTTCGATCCCCTGGCACGCGCAGGAGCGATCGTGCACGAGAGCGGGCGTATCGAGACGCTGATCGATCGTAATCTCAAATTGCTTCTCAGATCGGTGATCATGGCCGCCGGGTTCGATCCGTTTCTCGAACGCGCACACCGCGCGTTGATGGAAGCGGGCATCGACGCGTCAGCGATGATCACGGAATCGTTCGGGCCGTGGCCGTGAAATGGTTGACGGTGGACGGTGGACGAGGCCCTCTTTCGTGAACGCTCGGCCGGCGCGTTGTGGCTTCTTTTCGTTGACCGTTGACCGTTGACCGTTGTCGAGGCGGTGATTCGCCAGGATCTCGCGAGGCTCTCGCGAAGCAGGGCCTCGTCAACCGTCCACTGTCCACCGTCAACCGAGAACCTTCACGCGATGCCGCCGAATCACGGACAACGGTCAACGGTCAACGAAAGCAAGCCACGCAGCGCAACCCATGCGTTTGCGAAACAAGGCCTCGTCCACCGTCCACTGTCCACCGATTCAACGCAGCCAGCCTGGCAGAACGCCCTGGCGGCGCGCGTCTTCTTTGAACTGCGCGTAGGCGCGTTCGGAGCGCGTGACCTCGAGCTCGGCGTACGGGATCTGCTCGAGCGTGGTCTGCAGCACGGCGGTGTCGTACGTGAACTGGCGTGGTTTGTAGCCGAGAGAGATGAAGCCGGCGATGCGGGAGCGGAGCTCGCCGACTCGGCGCTCGAGCAGGTTGAGATTCTCCTTCGCCTGTCGGATCGCTTCCTCGTAGGAGCGCGCGCGGGTGCGCCACGACCATTCCTCGCTCTTCTCGGCCTGCACCTCGGCGCGGGTGGGCGGCTCGGGGGGTTCGAGCAGAATCTGATCGGGCGCCGGCTTGCCGGAGTGATTCATCTCCAGTTCGCGCAGCAGTCGTTCGCGTTCGCTTTCACTGACACGCAGCTTGAGGCGTTCGGCGGCGGTGATCGCGCGCGGTGCCGCCTCGGTGCGAGCGACGAGTGCCGGCCTCATTGCGGCGCGAGTCTCCTGCACGTCGATCTCCGATGCGCGCAACGTGTACAGAGCGCCTCCGGCCTGCCGGAACACGAGACGGTCGCTCTCCTCGCGGATCGTCCCCTGGACGGCGATGCGTTGCCCGGAGCGCAGAACGAGCGTGGGTACGTCCGCTGGCAGATTCACCGTCGTCAGCAGAACCAGGCTCGCCAGTATGCTCATCAGGTACCCCTCGTGTGCCCAAACAGCGGTGCAGCGGGTGGATATTACGCCGGGAGCTAATCAGAGTCACTACACTGCTCCGGATGCCGAACTTCTTTCATCTGACGCTGAGCGCGCTCTACCACATCGCGCTGGCCGTCTGGCTCGGCGGCGGCATCGCGCTCGGCGCGCTGACGGCGCCGGAGCTGTTCCGGCAACTTCCGCGCCCGCAGGCGGGCGGCATCTTCGCGCCCGTTCTGCGGCGGTTCGCGCGCGTGCGACTCGTGGCGATCCTCGTCGCGATCGCCGCCGCCGCGACGAAGCACTTCGTCTGGGAGAGGCACGCGGCAAACCTCTGGATCGTGATCCGATGGACGGCGTTGACGTTCATGGCTGTCGCCGTTCTGTACGAGATCGCCGTGCTGCAGCCGGCCATGGAAAAGCTCCGCCCCGAGATCGCTGGAGCGCCCGAGAACGACCCGCATCGCGCCCTCTTCGGTCGCCTGCACAAGCGGTCTGAGGCGCTGCTGAAGGCGTCGCTCCTGGCCGCCGTCGCGGCGATCTTTTTCAGCTAGAATCCGCCCCAATTTGACATGGGAAGTAGCGTCTCGCATCTTCCTTGGGTCGTTCTCGCGTCGTGCAGCGGCCTGCTGTATCTCCTCTTCGACGCCGCCCGCTACTTCGCACAGCAGCTGGGACCGGTACGGCTGCGCCGTCTGAGCGGGGATCCTCAGTTCGAGGGGACCACGAGTTGGATGCAGTACAACGCCGAGGATTTCCACCTCGTCAGCGGCGCTCTGCTGCAATTGGCGCTCGTCGTCGCGGTCGGCTCCACAGTGATGACCGGCGTCGGCGGGACGGTCGGCTGGAGCGTCCTGATCGCGGCGGCGATCTGGTCAGCCGCCGTCATCATCTGGAAGTTCATCCTGGCCCTGATTCCGGAAGACATCTCCGAGCGCCTTCTCCGCGGGCTGATTCCGTTCTCCCGCCTCTTCTACTACGCATTCTGGCCGGTTTTGTATCCCCTGCGCCTCCTGCTGGCGCGGATGGATCGGGAGACGGCGCTGGAGGAAGAAAACGAAGAAGTCACCGACGAAGAAGTGCAGGCGTACATCGACGTCGGTGAGGAGGAAGGCATCATCCAGCCGTCGGAAGGGAAGCTGCTGCAGTCGATCGTCGACTTCGGCGATCGCGTGGCGCGCGAGATCATGACACCGCGCATCGACGTGCTGGCATTCAACGCGAAATGGCCGCTCGAAGAGCTCGCGAAGATGTTCAGCGAGTCGAAGTACTCGCGCATTCCGATCTTCCACGAGAGCATCGACCAGATCGACGGGATCGTCCACATCAAGGAGATGTTCGACGCCGTGCTGAAGGGCGCGCCCAAGACCGTGGCCGAGCTGGCGCGGCCGCCGTACTTCGTCTCGGAGACGAAGAAGGTATCCGAGCTGCTGCGGGAGTTCCAGAGCGAGCACCTGCAGGTGGCGGTCGTCGTCGACGAATTCGGCGGCACCGCCGGCATCGTGTCGGTCGAAGACATCATCGAGGAGATCGTCGGCGACATCTCCGACGAGCACGAGGACGAGGAAGCGACGATCGTCGACATCGGTGATGGCACGTATCTGGTTTCGGGTCTTCTGCGCGTCGAGACGCTCGAGGAGATGCTCGGCGCTCAGTTCTCGGGAGCGCACTACGAGACCGTGGCCGGCCTCATCTTCACGACGCTCGGACGGGTGCCCGGCGCGGGAACGTCGATCGTGAAGAACGGCTACCGCTTCACCGTCGAGCGCGCGGATCGCCGCCGCATCTACCGCGTCCGGGTGACAAAGGAGCCGGACGGGGGGGAGGATGAGACGTGGCAGTGATGGAAAGCAGAAAGCAGAAAGCAGAAAGCAGAAAGCAGAAAGCAGAAATGATCCCGGCTGACATTTCTGCTTTCTGCTTTCTGCTTTCTGCTTTGATCACCTAATGAGCGACGAACAGAGCAGCTCGGCGAAGCCGCGGAAGCAGAGATTCGGAACGGTGGCCCTGGTCGGCCGTCCGAACGCCGGCAAGTCGACGCTTCTCAACCGCATCCTCGGGCAGAAAGTCTCGATCGTGTCGGACAAGCCGCAGACGACGCGCAATCGCATCGTCGGCATCCTCAACGACCCGCGCGGCCAGATCGCGTTTCTCGACACGCCGGGCATTCACAAGCCGCTGCACAGGCTCAACGTCCGGATGATGGATCACGTGCAGTCGAGCTTCGGTGAGGCGGACGTCATCGCGCTCATCATCGATGCCACCGAGCCGTTCGGGAAAGGCGATCAATTCGTCGTCGATCTCCTCCGCGGGCAGAAGGAGAGGAATCCGGAGTCGAAGCGATTTACGATCCTCAACAAGATCGACCTGTTGAAGAAGAACAGGCTTCTCCCGCTGATGCAACAGTACGGCGGTCTCGACCTGTTCGACGAGATCATCCCGATTTCCGCGGAGAAGGGCGAGGGCGTGACCGAGTTGCTCGATCTGCTGTTCAACACATTGAAGCCCGGCGAGCCGATCTACCCGACGGAGGACTACACGACGCAGCCCGAGCGCTTCTTCGCCGCGGAGATCGTCCGCGAGAAACTCCTGCAGCACACATCCGACGAGCTCCCGTACACCACCGCCGTCACGGTCGAGCGGTTCGAAGAGGGGAAAGACATCATCCGGATCTACGCAACGATCCACGTCGAGCGCGATTCGCAGAAGGCGATCGTCATCGGCAAGCATGCCGACATGGTGAAGCGCATCGGCACCGAGGCGCGACTGGAGCTCGAAGCGATTCTGGGGACGAAGATCTTTCTCGACCTCCACGTCGGCGTGAGTGAACGATGGCGCGAAGACGAGCGCTTCCTCGGCGAGTTGGACCGGCCGCTCGATTGACTTGCCAGCAGTGTAGAATCCGCGCAAATTCGAAGTCAGGGGCTCCACGAGAAGGGAGAGATCGATGCGTTACCGGATACCAGTTTGGATTCTCGTTCTCACTCTCGCGTCGACAGCGCTGCTCGCGCAGCAGACGGGCTCGATCAGCGGGAAAGTCACGTCCGACAACCAGCCGCTGCCTGGGGTCACGGTCGAAGCGCGGTCGAACGTGCTGCCGCAGCCTCGCACGACCGTCACTGATGGCAATGGCGAGTACCGGCTGCCGGCGTTGCAGCCGGGCTCGTACATGCTCACCTTCACGCTTTCCGGTCTTCAGACCGCGACCCGCAGAGCCGAGGTACTCCTGGGCCAGACCACGGCGGCGGATGTGAAGATGGGCGTCGCCGGGGTCTCCGAGAGCATCACGGTCACGGCCGAGAGCACGCTCGTCGACAGGGAGTCGACGGCCATTCAGACCGGCCTCTCAACGAAACAGATTGAGGCCTTGCCGGTCAGCCAGGAATACCGCGATCTCATGAAGCTCATCCCTGGTGTCATGTACACCCAGGAGCAGGTTCGCGGCCCGAGCGCCGGCGGCAGCGGTCAGGACAACGTCTACCTCTTCGACGGTGTCAATGTGACGATGCCGCTGTTTGGAGTCCTGGTCTCCGAGCCGGCGAACCATGACATCGCACAGGTGAACATCACCAAGGGCGGCGCCAAGGCCGTCGACTTCGATCGCGCCGGCGGTTTCGAGATCGATTCCGTGAGCAAGTCGGGAACGAACAAGTTCTCAGGTCAGGTCACCTATCAGGTACTCAACCACGGCTTTATCGCGGATCAAAAGGGGACCGTTGATGCGCGATTCGACCAGGACCGCGACTGGACGACGGTGAGTCTGGGCGGGCCGATCCTGCAGGATCAGTTGTTCTTTTACGGCTCCTATTACCGTCCCGTTTACTCGCGCAACAACCAGGCGAATCTCTATGGTGCGGTGCCCAGCTACAAGAGCACGCGGAACGAGGAGTTCGGAAAGCTGACCTACACCCCGAGCCAGTCGTTCCTCTTCAACGGCAGCTACCGGAATTCACATCGCCTGGAGACAGGCGATCAGTACTCGTCAACGCAGGCCGGCTCGACCGGCACCGGGTACGACACGAAACTCAAAATCGGGACACTGGACGGTTCATGGGTGATCAACCCGAAGAGCTTCGCAACGTTCAAATACACGGACTTCAGGAATCCGGGAACGGGCCGTCCCGATCATTTCGCCAGCACGAATGTCTCGACTGCTCTCGGAACCCAGTTGGATATCAACAACCTCGACCAGCTCGGACTGCTGACCGTACCGACTGTCATCGCCTCGAATCCAACACAGGCCGCGTTCGTTCAGCCCTACATCGACAAGTACGGCTATCTCCAGAGCGGTGTGCGCACGGGCGGTGGCCTGACCGGATTCGGACGCTACTCGGCCAACGACGATAGCTTCTTCCGGAAGAACGGACAGGTCGGATTCAACTACACGCTGGGCACCGGCATCACGCACGACCTCCACTTCGGTTATCAGCGATACAACGATGAAGAAGACCTCTCCCGGGCTTCGAATGGCTGGGGCAGCCTCACCATCCCGGGTGGGAGCATCAACTGCTCGGCGGCCGTATGCGGCGGCACCGCCAAGCCGGTGTTCTTCCAGGCCGTCGTAGCGCAGCAGGGACTCGGGTTAGCTCCGGTCATTCACTCGGAATATCACTCGCAGAACGTCGAGCTGAACGACACGATCCACATGAACAACTGGTCGTTCAACGTCGGCGTGCTGGCCAGCAATGACACGCTGTATGGCCAGGGGCTGACCGAGGCCGACAACATCGCCGGCTTTGTCAAGTCGCCTGGCACGAAGTACAAAATGCACAGCACTCCGTTCAAGGACATGATCCAGCCACGTCTCGGTACGACCTGGGCCTACAACGGAACTGATACGGTCTACGCGAGCTACGCTCGTTACTTCCCGGCTGCGAATTCTGATGCCCGCGCCGCCGCCTGGGACCGGAATCTGACCACGGACATCAACGTATATTTCGATGCAACCGGCAAGCTGATCGGAATCGATCCGGTCGCATCGTCATCCGGCAAGCTGTTCGTGGACGGCATCAAGCCCCGCCAGACGAATGAGTTCCTGGTGGGAACGGCGCAGCAGTTTACAAACACGTGGTCCTCTCGCTTGTACGGGCGCTATCGAAAGGGCACCCATTTCTGGGAAGACACGAACAACAATGCGCGGACCCGCTTCGGAGCCGGAGTGCCTGGAATTCCGCAGGAGCTTTTCATCCCCGATCTGGCGCAGCGGCTCGCCGCCATCGGCAGCGGATCGACCTACGTCATTGCCGAGCTGGATGGAGCCTTCACGAAGTACTACGAACTCTCCATGGAGTCCGACTGGCACGGCAGCAAGACATTCCTGCGCGGCTCCTACACGCTCAGTCACTACTACGGCAATTTCGATCAGGACAATGTCACCGGCATCAGCAACGATATGTCGGCATTCATCGGCTCATCGAATATCGGTGATGGTGCAGGACGGCAGCTCTGGGACAACAAGTACGGCGACCTGCGCGGCGACCGGCGCAACGTGCTCAAGCTGTACGGCTCATATCTCCTGCCGTGGAAAGCCAGCACCGGCGCCTTCTTCGTCTATCAGTCCGGCCAGCCGTATCAGCTGGAGAGCTACCTGCCCTATACGGGCCTGACGACGTCGACCAACGATAGCAATCGCTTCTCAGAACCGGCAGGCAGGCGCAAGACGCCGGCACATCATCAACTCGATCTGAACTACACGCAGAACTTCCCGTTGCCGCGCGGACTCAACCTGCAGTTTCTCGTGGACGTCTTCAACGCTTACGACAAACAGACCGGTTACGACTTCGAGGAGCGCGTCGGAACTCTGGGCAAATGCAACACGTCGAACTGCATTGACACGGGACTCGCTGCCCAACCCTCGGTCAACGCTCCTTTTGCTCGGCATTTCTATGATCCGCGGCGCTTCCAGTTGGCGGCGCGCCTGCAGTTCTGAACACACCCCACTGTTCAGGGATGGCCCGGCGGCAACGCCGGGCCTTTTCATTTGATGAACAGCCGTTCGCGCTCGATCAGCACTCGAGTCGTCGCGTCGGCCCGTTGCCGCGCCCGCTCGATTCGCGCCGCCTGATCCGGTTCGTCGAGCAGGACGCTCACCTGCGCGCGTTTGAACAGCGCCATCGCGTAACCAGGATGTGAAGGCGGAACGCGGTCGAGTGCGTCTTTCGCCTCCTGCAACCGGCGATCGGCGAGATAGAGCACGCCGAGCTCGAGATCATGGGTGAACTTCGTTCCCTGCAGGGTGCGCGCTTGTTCGAACGACTGGATCGCATCCGCGGTCCGGCCGAGAGTCATTTCCATCTCCCCGAGGCGCGCGAGCTCGGCGCCGGATGGGGACCTCATCGCGTAGATCTTCTGCCTGAGGCGGACCGCTTCCTCGATGCGCCGCTGACGCTCACGAGTCACCGCGAGCGCCTCGAGCGCCGGGAGTCGATCCGGTTCCTCTGCCACGATCTGCTCCAGCATCGGCACCGCACGTTCCCACTCCCTGCCGCGGGCGTAGTGCAGCGCGAGATACGTTCGGACGTCGCGCGAGCCGGGTGCGATTGCTTCCGCTTTGTTGAAGGCATCGAGCGCCTGTCGCTCGTGACCGAGCGCCGAGTGCGCACTGGCCAGTCGAAGCGCGGCGTCGAGGTTGTGCGGGTCCTTCTTCCGGATCTCTTCGAGGAGCGGAATCGCTTCGGCGTACTGGTTGCGGACGAACAATCCCGACGCGCGATCGAGGATGGGAAACAGCGACGCCATGTCCGCGGGACGCGGCGCGTTCTTGCGCACGACGGGCTTCGTTCCGGAGCTGACGTAGCCGAGGCTCGCGAGCTTGCGCTGGGACTCGTCGTCGAGGTTCGAGGGCTTCGCCGCGTCCGCCGACGGAATCGGGTAATCGCGCAACGCCGCGCGCGTTTCGCGCGAGAGGTTCGCCGCTGCCGACAGATCGTGCATCTCCGCCGGATCTGCGATCACGTCGTACACCTCGGTCCGTCCGGCGAGGATCGTCTTCAGCTTCCCTTCGACTGCCATCACCTGCGGCTGCCATCCGTAGTCGAGGAACGGTTTCATCGATTCGGCGAGCAACACCTTCTCGTGCTGCGCGCGGAGACTCTGTGCTGCATCGATACCGGCCCAATCGAGAATCGTGTGATAGACACGCCGCGTGCTCACCGGCTCGTTCGACGTGCCGGCAGCGATGCCGGGGCCGGCGATCAAAAGCGGCACGCGCATCGTCGCCTGGTACAGAAGGTTTCCGTGCTGCGCCTCGCCATGCTCGCCGAGGCCTTCGCCGTGGTCGCTGACGAGGAGGATCGCCTTCGTGCCGGGCGCGCGCTCGTCGAACGCCTGAATCAGACGGCCTAGCTGTTCGTCCATTGAGGCCACTTCGCCGAGGTACGGGTTCTTCGCGAACCGCGTACGATACGGCTCCGGCGGCGTGTACGGGTAGTGCGGGTCGTAATAGTGCACCCAGAGAAACGTCGGCTGCTGTGACGGTTGCGTGAGGTACGCGACTGCGCGATCGGTCGTCTCTTTCGCGGCGCGCTCCGCGCGGTCCTTGCCGAAATCTTCGTCATACACATCGAACCCGCGCCCCAGACCGAAACGACGGGCAAGCGCGAACGCGGAGACGAACGCCGCCGTGCGGTACCCGGCGCCATGCAGGCGCTCCGCGATCAGCGGCTGATTGTCGGGGAGGTAGCGCGCGTTCTCATGGACGCCGTGACCGCCCGGATAGAGGCCGGTCATCATCGAGCAATGCGAGGGGAGAGTCTGCGGCACGGTGGCGTAAGCCTGGGCGAAACTGAGACCACGGCTCGCGAGGGCGTTGAAGCTGGGCGTGGCCGGGCCGATCGCGTCCGCCCGCGTCGTATCGAGCGTGACGAGCAGGATCGACGGGCGGGGAGCGGCGGGCGGGGGCGAGGGGGGCGTGCTTTTGGCGCAGGCGGAGAGGAGAAGGATCGCCGGGATGAGTGCGCGTCGGAGCACGGACGCTCATAACGTCGTCGATGAAGGCGGCCATTTCGATGCCTGGTGTGGCGCCGCCGACCCGCGGCGGCGCTCCCGCGCCGCTGAGCCGCCGAGGTCGGCGGCTCCCACACAGATTTTCGCCAAGTGATGGGCATCACCTGCCGGTGTGCGGCTCATCGCGATCCATTGTTTACTCGGGCCGCGACAATCGCGCCGGAGGAAACATCGATGTTCAGGATTGTCGAGGCGCGATTCCTCGGTCCCAACGTCAAGCAGTTCGAGATCGTTGCGCCGCGCGTCGCAAAGTCGCAGAAGCCTGGGCAGTTCGTCATCATCCGCCTCCACGAGCGCGGCGAGCGCATCCCGCTGACAATCAAGGGTTCCGATCCGGTCAAGGGAACGATCACCCTGGTCGTACAGTCGATCGGAAAGACGACGATGCTCATGAACGAGCTCGTCGCCGGCGACGCCATCCTCGATGTGGTTGGTCCTCTGGGCAAGCCGAGCGACATCGAAAAGTACGGAACTGTCGTCGTGATCGGCGGCGGCGTCGGCACCGCGATTGCCCTGCCGACCGCACGCGCTCTGCGCGAAGCCGGCAATCACACCATCGCCATTCTGGGCGCGCGCACGAAAGACCTCCTGATCCTCGAGGACGAAGTGCGAGCCTCGAGCGACGAGACGTTCATCATGACCGACGACGGAAGCTACGGCGACCGCGGCCTCGTCACCGATCAGTTGAAGAAACTGATCGCGGCGCGGCCGGTCGATCTCGTGTTGGCAATCGGTCCGATTCCGATGATGCGCGCCGTCGCCGAGACGACGAAAACAGCGGCGATCAGGACCATCGTCAGCCTCAACTCCATCATGGTCGATGGCACCGGCATGTGCGGAGGCTGTCGCGTCGTCATCGACGGCAAGAGCGCGTTCGCCTGTGTCGACGGCCCCGAGTTCGACGCGCACACGGTCGACTTCCAGGTACTCGCGCAGCGCAATTCGATGTACCGGGACAAAGAGAAGGAAGCCGCGGAGCGTTTCCAGGAGCATCGTGAAGAAGAGCTCGAGCTGATTCGAGGCAGTTGCCGGCTGCGGGAAGCGGAAGCCGCGCTGGCCGAAGCGGGAGACCACGTCAGTTATGCCTAACACAGTGCCCAACAAAGAGCGGATGAAAATTCCGCGGCAGCACATGCCGGAGCGCGATCCGGCCGTCCGCGCGCACAACTTCGAAGAGGTGAACCTCGGCTTCGATCCGGCAAAGGCGGACATGGAAGCGATCCGCTGCCTCGCCTGCGCGAAGCCGACGTGCACGAGCGGATGTCCCGTCGCCGTGAAGGTGAAGGAATTCGTGGCGCTGATCATCGAAGGCGACTACCTCGGCGCCGCGGCGAAGATTCGCGAAGACAACGTGCTTCCGGCGATCACCGGGCGCGTCTGTCCGCAGGAAGAGCAGTGCGAAGGCGACTGCCTCGTCGCGAAGCGCACCGACTCGATCGCCATCGGTCACCTCGAGCGGTTCGTCGCCGATTACGAGCGCGAGACCGGCCAGATCGGCATCCCGAAGATCGCGCCGCCGACCGGCAAGTCGGTCGCGATCGTGGGCAGCGGTCCGGCGGGACTCAGCGCAGCGGGCGATCTCGTTCAAAAGGGCCATCGCGTGCGCGTGTTCGAAGCGCTGCACGAGCTCGGCGGCGTGCTCGTCTACGGCATCCCCGAATTCCGTCTGCCGAAGGCGATCGTGAAGCAGGATATCGACGTGATGCGGAAGATGGGTGTCGAGTTCGAGACGAACGTCGTGGTCGGAAAGACAGTCACGCTCGACCAGCTCATGAAGGACGAGGGATACGACGCAGTGTTCGTCGCTACGGGCGCCGGCCTTCCGCAATTCCTCGGCGTTCCGGGCGAGCACCTCAACGGCGTGTATTCGGCGAACGAGTTCCTCACGCGCGTGAATCTCATGCGCGCATACCGCTTCCCGGATTACGACGAACCGGTGTACGACTGCGAAGGACGCGATGTCGTGGTCGTGGGCGGCGGGAACACCGCGATGGATGCGGTCCGCACGTCGCTGCGCCTCGGCGCGCGCAGTGCGACGCTCGTCTACCGCCGCAGCGAGCAGGAAATGCCGGCCCGTGCGGAAGAGGTGAAGCACGCGAAGGAAGAGGGCGTCGCCTTCCGCACGCTCACGAGCCCGGTCGAGCTGGTTGGCGATGAGCTCGGCTGGTTGACCGCTATGAAGTGCGTACAGATGGAGCTCGGCGAGCCTGACGAATCGGGCCGCCGGCGGCCGGTACCCGTTCCGGGATCCGAAGTCGTGCTCCCGGCGTCCGTTGCGATCATCGCGGTCGGGACGTCGGCCAATCCTCTCGTGCAGTCGACCACGCCGGATCTGAAGACGAATCGGAAGAACTACATCGAGGCCGATCCGGAAACGTTGAAGACGTCGAAGCACGGCGTTTTCGCCGGCGGCGACATCGTGACCGGCGGCGCGACCGTGATCCTGGCCATGGGCGCGGGACGCAAGGCGGCGAAGGCGATCGATCAGTTCCTCGCGACCGGGACCTGGTGAGTGCTGAGTCCTGAGTGCTGAGTGCTGAGTCACGCCCTCCAGACTCAGCACTCAGCACTTACAATCCCCGGATGCTCAACTACATCTGGTTCGCTCTGATGGCGATCGCTCTCGTCGTCGCCATCTTCACCGGATCGGCGGCGGGCGTGACGAAAGGCGCCGTCGATTCCGCGAAGACCGCCGTCGAGATCGCGCTCGGCCTCGTCGGCATCATGACGCTGTGGCTCGGGATCATGCGCGTCGCCGAGGCGGCGGGGCTGATCTCGATGCTGGGGCGTTTGCTCCGCCCGTTCAGCCGTCTGCTGTTTCCGCGCATTCCCCCCGAGCATCCCGCGATCGGGGCGATGATCATGAACATCGCCGCGAACATGCTGGGGCTCTCGAATGCTGCGACGCCGTTCGGCATCAAGGCGATGGAAGAGCTGCAGACGCTGAATGACGAGAAAGAGACCGCGTCCGACGAGATGGTCACGTTCATGACGCTCAACACGGCGGGCATTCAGTTCATCCCCGCCACGATGATCGGCGTGCTGTCGGCAGCGGGATCGAAGAACCCGACCGCGATCATCGCCACGACGATCATCGCCACGTTGTGCGGCGCGGTGGCCGCCGTGAGCGCTGCGAAGATCCTCCAGCGATTCTTTCCGAAAGGGGAGCGCGCGCAATGATCCGCACCGCGCTCGAGCAGATCTCGCTGTGGGCCATTCCCGTGCTCCTCGTCGGCATTCCGCTCGTCGGAATGATCAAGAAGGTGAAGGTCTACGATGTCTTCATCGAGGGGGCGAAGGAGGGATTCCAGGTCGCGGTGCGCATCATCCCGTTTCTGGTCGGGATTCTCGTCGCGATCGGGATGTTCCGCGGTTCGGGCGCGATGGATCTGCTGACCGACGCGCTGCGGCCGGTGATGAACGCGATCGGCTTTCCGGCGGAGCTGTTTCCGCTCGCGGTGCTGCGTCCGCTCTCCGGCAGCGGATCGCTCGCGCTGACGACCGACATCGTGAAGCGCTACGGTCCCGATTCACTGATCGGACGCACGGCGGCCACGATGTACGGCAGCTCGGAGACGCTCTTCTACGTGCTGGCGGTGTACTTCGGAGCGGTCGGGGTGAAGCGCACGCGGCATGCGATCCCGTCGGCTCTCGCCGGCGACGTCGTGGCGGCAATTGTTGCCGTAACTATTTGCGCGTGGATGTTTTAGAGAACCCAGGCGATACAATCCGGGCAAAGCCCGACGACCATGATCTGCCCTCGATGCGGTGTGGATAACGCGGACGGTGGGACGACCTGCCGCGGCTGTCAGCGGGACCTCTCCGAGCTCGGTGCGACGGTGGCTCGGGAGATGACGATGGAGCAGACCGCGCCGGAATCGGCTGGCGATTCCCGTGCCTCACGACCGAAATCGGGCTCATTCGAGACCGGCAAAGACCTCAACCAGCGCTACCACATCGTCCGACAGCTCGGCGAGGGCGGGATGGGCGAGGTGTATCTGGCCCAGGATCGCGAGCTCAATCGCGACGTCGCGCTGAAGGTCATCCGCATCGACCTCGCGCAGCATCCGCAGATCCTGGAGCGCTTCCGGCGCGAGATCCAGTTGTCGAGCAAGGTCACGCACAAACACGTCCTCCGCGTCTACGACCTCGGTGAAGCGGCCGGCGTGAAGTTCCTGACGATGGAGTACATCGACGGGTACGACCTCGCGTCGCTACTGCGGCGCGAGGGGAAGCTGCCGATCCCGCGCGTGCTCACGATCTTCCGTCAGATCTGCGAAGGTCTCGCCGCGGCGCACGACGAAGGCGTCATTCACCGCGATCTCAAGCCGCAGAACATCCTCATCGACCGCAACGGGCGGGTTGCGATCGCGGACTTCGGACTGGCGAAATCGTTCGAGCAGGTCAGCCTCACCGAGGCCGGCAAAGTGATCGGCACGCCGCACTACATGTCGCCGGAGCAGGTGAAGGGAGTCGCGCTCGACCATCGCACCGACATCTACTCCCTCGGCATCATCCTGTTCGAGATGCTGACCGGAAAGCTGCCGTTCACCGGCAGCACGCCGTTCGAAGTGATGATGCAGCGCGTCAATCGGCCTTCCCCCCTGGCGAGCGATCACAACCCGCAGATCCCGCCGTATCTGATCAAGGTTCTGCAACGGTGCATGGAGCGGGATCCCGGTCTGCGCTATCAGTCGGCGGCGGAGATCCTGCGCGATCTCGACGCACAGACGTTTCACAGCACGATCGGCTATCGCGTCCGGCAGAACAGGCGCGTCAGCGTGGTCCTGGCCGCGGTTCTCGGGATCGTGCTCGTTGCCGGCGGCGTGACCGCGTGGCGGACCTTCCGGGCCACGAAGCAGCGTGCAACGGAGGCAGCGCACAAACCGGTGAGCGTGCTGATTGCCGACCTGCAGAACAACACAGGGGACGCAGTTTTTGATGGAACACTCGAGCCGATTCTGACTCTGGCGCTGGAGGGCGCAACGTTCATCAACTCTTACAACCGCGCGCAGGCGCGCAGGATCGGCGGGCAGCTCCGCCCGAACGAGACCGCGCTCAGCGAGCCACTCGCGCGGCTCGTCGCCGTCCGCGAGGGATTGAACGTCGTCGTGGGAGGAACGATCGACCGCGACAGCGATTCGTACCGACTCGCGCTAACGGCCGTCGATCCCACGAATGGAAAACCGATCCAGAAGAGCGAGGTCAGCGCGAGCACGAAGGAACAGATGCTGACTGCAGTCGGCCGCGCCGCTGCCGATCTGCGCAAGGCTCTCGGCGACACGACGCCGGAGTCGGTGCAGATCGCGGCGGCGGAGACGTTCAGCGCAGGCTCACTGGAGGCCGCTCACGAGTACGCGCAGGCGCAGGATCTCTTCTACCGCGGTAAGTTCGACGACGCCGCCACGCACTTCGATCGTGCCATCAAGCTCGATCCGAACCTCGGACGCGCGTACGCCGGTCTCGCCTCCGCGTACGCGAACATGGGCCGCAAGGGCGATGCGGAGACGTACTACAAGCTGGCGATGTCGCGTATGGATCGCATGAGCGACCGCGAGAAGTACCGCACCCGCAGCGGCTATTACCTGATGACGCGCAACAACGCGCGGGCAATCGAGGAGCTGACGCTGCTCGTCAATCAGTATCCGGTGGACATGGCGGGACTGAACAATCTCCCGATCGCCTATTTCTACAGCCGCGACATGGGCCGCGCCATGCAGGAATCGCAGCGCGTCCTCTCCGTCTACCCCAAGAACTACGTTGCCAGGAACAACGCCGCGCTGTATGCGATGTACGCGGGCGAGTTCGCCGCCGCAGCGAAGGAGGCGCAGACGGTTCTGACGATGAATCCGGGGTACCTGAAGGCGTACGTCGCGATCGCGCTGTCGCAGCTCGGTCAGAACGACCCGGCGGCGGCGACGCAGACGTACAACCGCCTGGCGTCGCAGAGCGCCGCCGGGCGGTCGATGGCGGCGAATGGTCTCGCCGACCTGGCGTTGTATCAGGGGCGCGCCGCGGATGCGGTGCGCATCCTGCCGGAGGAGATCGATCGCGACCTCGCGGACAAGCGCGTCGACGCGGCGAACCGGAAACTCGCGATGCTCGCCGCTGCACGACTTCAGGTCGGCGATCGAAAGGGCGCGATTGCAGCCGCCGAAGAGGCAGCAAAGAATGCGGCGACCAGCCGCGACGAGCACACGCTCTACACCGCGGCTCACGTGCTGCTCGAAGCGGGGGAGGAGAGCCGCGCGCAGGCGGTCGCGTCGCAGTTGAGCGCGGCGATCGAGCCCGAGCCGCAGCTCTACGGCAAGCTGATCGAAGGTGAAGCGCTTCTACGCCGCGGCAGCACGCGCGACGCACTCGCTCGCTTCGAGGATGCGAAGCGCCTCGGCGACGCGTGGCTCGTCCGCTTCAATCGCGGCCGCGCGAACCTCGAGCTCGGAGCATTCACCGAAGCCGGAGCGGATCTCGAGGTGTGCCTCAAGCGCCGCGGAGAAGCGACAGCCGTCTTTCTCGACGACGTCCCGACCTTCCACTACTTCCCGCCTGTCTACTACTACCTCGGCCGCGCGCAGGAGGGACTCGGCAGCGCCGGAGCGGCGGAGTCGTACAAACAGTTCGTCGCCATCAAAACGAACGGCGACGGGGACCCGCTCGTCGCGGATGCCCGTCGCCGTCTCGGTGCGGCGAAGTAGCGTCAGGGGACGAACACCGGAACGATCCATCGATCGTCCCAGCCCCATCCGTTCGGCGCATTCGTCATGATCAGTCCTACCGGAATGCCTTGCGGTGAAGTCGCTGTGATGTTCAATTCGTAGTCCTGACCCGTCGCCGACGGTCCCAGGGGATCGAAGATCGTGGACGAGGTGCCGGTCGTCGTCTCCGACACCGGCGTGGCGATCACGTTGCGCGGGCAATCCTTGACGTCGATGCGGTACGAGTAGACCGCATCCGGAATGTCGATCGCTTCCCACGTGATCTGCGTCGGGTTCGCGGTCAGCGTAGCCGGGCAGGCCAACGGTACGGTCATCTCGACGTCGTTGTCGTGCGGCGACGTCAGATGGATGAGCCGTCGCAGCATGACGATGATCCCGCCGTCGGATCCCGACACTGAGTCGAACGTCGTCCAGGAGTAGAAATCGCCCGGGTAGTTCACGCGCCCGTCCAGATCCTCGTCGCTGACGACTTCCACGCCGAAGTTCCCTGCGCGCAGCCCCGACATGATGAACGTGCTCCCGCCGCTCCACGTGATCGTCGGCAAAACCTGCAGGCCGGTGTCCTCGCTGCGAACGAAGAACTGCGGAGTCGAGGAAGGTGTTCTCGACAGCCCGTTGTACGTCAGCGTGGCTTGCACGGTGAACGTCTGCACCACGTTCAGTGACAGCGAAGCGGTCGCGCTCTGCGGTGTGGGATAGGCTCCGTCCTGCACGCGCACAACGAAGCTGTATTGGCCGATCGTCGTCGGCGTTCCGCTGATGACGCCGTCTTGCGAAAGCGAGAGACCGTCGGGAAGCGAGGAATCGACGAGGCTCCACGTGTACGGAGCCACGCCGCCCACCTTTGTGACCGTCGCGGTGTACGGAACGTCGGCACCGGCGTCTTCGAGCGTCTGCGGCGGAATGCCGAGGCGGTTGATGATACGGAACTGGATCGTCGACGTACGCGTGGCAGGCGTGGGCGTGCGTGAGTCGGTGACGGTCGCCGTGAACGGGAACGAGCCGAGTTGCACGGCGCTACCAAACACGTGGCCAGTTGGGAGTAGCGTCAATCCGGCCGGCAGGCCCTGTCCACCGGAGAACGTCTTGTTGCCCACGCCGCCGATCGTCTCGATCGTAGCGTCGTAAAACTCGGTACCGAGTAACGCATCCGGGATCTGTTTGGTGATGATGGCCAGCGACACGGTCGGCGTCGTCGCGCCATCGTCTGCATCCAGCGTATTCACCGAATGCGCGACGACGACCGGAGCCACGAACTGAGATGCGTCGAGCGTCAGCCCCTTGTTCACCGGATCGATGAGCCGCACGGTGATGTATCCCTTCTCCTTCGGTGCAAGCCACAACGTGGCGTTCTTCTCGCTCGGATCCGTGAGGGATGGATCGAAGGCGTCAGAGATGATCGTCGTGAAGTCCGGGTCGTTGATGCTGGCCACGATCTGCCGGTGGTGCTCGACGCCGAGGTTGCAGTCGCGCGCGATCGGGGTGTCGTAGACTTTGTGCAGGATGAGCTGGCTCTTCGTTACGTTCGGCGGCAGAGGTGCCGTCTGCACGAGTTTCACCGTGTAGCCGCCGGTCGTGTTGCCTTCGTTGTCTGCCGGCCACGTCGTGTCGGTGACCGAGCCGTTGCCGATGTCCGGATTGCCGATATCGGGGTTACCGATGTCGGGGTTGCCGATATCCGGATTGCCGATGTCCGGGTTACCGATGTCGGGATTGCCGATGTCCGGATTCCCGATGTCGGGATTGCCGATGTCGGGGTTCCCGATGTCGGGGTTCCCGATGTCCGGATTCCCGATATCAGGATTGCCGATGTCGGGATTGAACACCTCGGCGTTTCCAATGTCGGGATTGCCAATGTCGGGATTACCGATGTCGGGGTTCTGCGGATCGGTGTTGAAGCCGACGACGCTGGAGAGGCCGCCCGGCACTTCCGCTCCGCCCGCAGCGGTGATCTCGGTGATGTTGACGTCGACGCGGGCGTGCGGCGCGCCGGTCACGAACACGGTGCGCGTGGCGGTGGAGTGCGGAGGGATGGCCACGTCGATCGACGACACCGTGGCGTCGAATTGCAGGAACGATGCGGTTCCGCCCTGCGGCTGCTGCAGGATGGTCAGCCGATATGCCGCCAGCGTGTCGCGCGCGTTCTGCACGAACACCGTGAACGCACGCATGATCGTGCCCAGCGGTTTGGCGTTGCCCGGCGAGCCGGCAAACATTCCGTCCGTCACGCGCGCCGTGTAGATGTTCTGATTGCGGCTGCCCGTCGCGTCGAGCACGGGATTGGTACAGGGCGTCGTCTGTTTCGTCGGATCGAATTTGCTCGTGCCGCCGAGAGCGGACGAATTCACCGGCGTGTACTTCGTCCAGTCGGGCGGAGAACCGAGCGGCGGCCGGACGTCGCGATTGTCGGTCCACACGACGTGCCGGACGCGCGAGGGCTTGCTGGCCACCGTTTCGGTGACGGCCTGAGGGGCGCTCGCCGAGGCTGGGCCGCCGCCGGCGTAGGAAGCAATATCGATGTAGTCGCCGAAAAACGGGACCGTACCCTGCCGGAACATCGGGAGGTTCGGCGGGTTGATCTGCAGATCCTGGATGATGTTCGACCCACCCCAGCTACCGAACTTGTAGCGCGACACTCGCGCGGTCGTGAACGCGGGCATGAGGCCGCCGCTCGAATCGGCGGCGAAGACCTCCAGCGTGTGGCGGCGGAGCAGCGTGATGTTCGGATCCGGCGAGATGTCGGCGATGAGGTTCCAGAACACGACCGACGGCTGTCCGAGAAAGAGGTTTCCGACCAGCCTCCGGCTCTCGTCGTAATAGCCGAGCGCGTTCGGCGTGTACGTGCCGACGCTGTGATCCTGCTTCAGGTCATACCAGGCCAGCGTCAGGATGCCGTCGGCGAAGGTCATCGCCGGCATGAACTGATGGCCGCGATCCGCCAAGGGAGCGACCTCCACCGTCGCGGTCCACGACAGGCCGTCGGTCGAGTTGATCATGACGAGCCGGCCATCGCCGTTCACGTTCCGCTGCGACCACGCGATGTAGACGCGGCCGTTGCCGTCCATGGCCATCGCCGGATACGCGTTCGTCCGGATGGACGCGGATCCGGTTCCCTGTTCGAACGGCGTGATGTTCGCGACCGCCGTGCCCTTCGTGAACGTCTTTCCGCCATCGCTCGACTTCGCGAGAATGATCGAGTTCGGATCGTTGCCCGCGGCGAACCGGCGCCAAGCGACATACACCGTGTTCGAATTCGAACCGGCGACGATCGTCGCTCCCTGATTGATCGGGAACGTCTCGCTCAGTTTGACCGGCGATCCCCACGTCGCGCCGCAGTCCTGCGAGCGTGCGAACATCATCTTCGTCCGGATGTTGTTGTCGCCCCCGACGAAGACCGTGTAGGCGAGATAGAGGTTCTGCGCGGGGAACGTCTGCCCTGCCACGGTGCACTGCAGACCGTTCGGTTTCGGGTCGACCGCGAACCACGGCTTGTCGATGAACTGTCCCGACGTGCCTTGCTGGAGCAGCTTCGTGTCGAGATAGACGATCGGATCGCCCACTTCGGAATTGTTGTTGTCGATGAAACGCGCGACCCAGACGCCGCCGAGCGGATTCGCGCCGCGGTTCAGCACGATGCCGGTCGCGTAGAACATGCCGTTGTTGCCCGCGCGTACGACCGGATCCGCGGCCGCTTGAAAACCCTTCAGCGGCGAGGTGCTGTTCGTGAGCTGCGGGTAGCCGTCCAGAAGCGTGCTCCACCACCTGTTGCCGCCATCCTTCGACTTGAAGATGCCGATCCAGGCGTCGCCTGTCTCTTCCTCGTCGGGACGCGAGGGCGCATTGAAGGGGATGTCGACGCTTCGATAGTCGTTTGCCGCCGCAAGCAGGTGCAGCGGATTGCGTGTCGACACCGCGATGCTCGGCTCGTTCTGCTGTCGCAGGAACGGATCGCCGCCCGGCCACTGCTGGCCGGAGACCATGTTGACGTTGCGCTCTGCGAATTGCGCGCTGACGATCGGCACCAGGAGCAGCAGTGCCGCGAACACGACGAGACGTCGGAGTGTAGCCATGGAGGGTCTCCTCAACACTGTTGGACCGACAACGTTATTGGGAGGAGTGATTCTCCGGTGGCTCACACGGCTTGTCAAATCTGGTACTGGAAGGAATTCCATCCATTTTCCGGATCGGGCAGAGATCAGTCGTGCTCCCTGGAAGGAGCTAGGCTCGCGCTCGACGGACTCGATGCGACGTAGAGAATTCCGCCGACGATCGCCGCGATGGCCGCGGCAGTCAGACGGCTGACGTCGAGTGTGATCACGATGAGAAGCGACACGAGCACGCCGAGGATCGGAATGAGCAGCCCGCCTGGAAGGCGCCAGCCTGAACCGAGGCGTCGCAGTCGCGGCAATGCCGCGCACGTGAACAGATACGTGGCCAGTCGCGCCACTGCCGAGAGTTTCGCCATCGTCGCGAAACCGCCGGCCAGAGAAAGAATCAACGCCACTGTCACGTGAATGATGATCGCCACCGTCGGCGTGCGATAGCGGGGATGGATGAAGCTGATGAAGCGCCACCGGCGTTCCGAGAAGATCGCGTACAGCATGCGCGAGCCCTCGAACACGGTGCCTGAGTTCGTTCCGGCCATCGACAGAAGCGCGCCGACGGTCACGATGACCGCGCCGGCGGTCCCGACGATTGCGGCGGCGGCATCGGCGATCGGTGTCTCGGTCTTCGACAGATCGCCGAGCGTCGCCATCGCGCCGAACTGCGTCAGAACGTAGATGAGCGCGATCGCGAGAATGCCTGTCAGCAGCGCGGCCGGCAGATCGCGCCGCGGATTGCGATATTCGCCGGCCGGTCCGGCGACGTTCTCGAAGCCCGCGTAGGCGAACAGCATGAAGAGCGCCGCGCTGTTCCAGTCGGTGCCGGGACCAGGGATCGTCATCGAGCCCGGGATCGGATTGTGCCGGAACGCGATGAGCGCGATGAAAATGAATCCGATCAGCGGGATCAGCTTGCCGAGCGTGAAAACGTAGATCGACGCGGCGCCGTAGCGCACGCCGGCGTAGTGGATGCCGCCCAGGATGACCAGTGTCCCGATGATCACCGCGGCGCGCGGCGCACCGGCCCCGAGCACCGGAAACAGGCGGGCCAGCGACACGACGAACCCGTTCGAGAGCGAGGCGAGGGAGGTGACGCGCGCCAGCCAGTTCATCCACCCCGTCTCGAATCCGAGGAAGTCACCGAACGCGGTGCGCACGTAGAGGTACGGCCCGCCCGTCTGTGTGAAGTGACTCGCCGCCTCCGCGAAACAGAGCACGAGAATGAAGACCGGAACGGCGAAGATCAACGGAGCCCACAGCGAGAACGGACCGAGCAGCTTGAACGTCTCCGTGGGCAGCAGGAACACACCGCTGCCGATGACGGCGTTGATCGTCATCGCCACCAGGCCCCACAGGCCCACAGCGCGAACGAATTGTTCCGTTGATTGCTCGGTCATCTTCGATTCGAAGACAGGGTCGGGAAATGTTGAATGTTTAATGTTGAATGTTCAATGTTGAATGTGCTCCTGATTTCAACATTCAACATTCAACATTCCTCGTCTCTCACTTCCGGTACCCCTTCCCCCGCAGCACCCGCCCGCCGGCCGCCCCGGTCATCGCTCCATCCCGCAGCACTGCCACCCCGTTCACGATGACATCGCTCACGCCCTCGGAGAAGTGGTGCGGGTCCTCGTAGGTCGAGACATCGCGGATCTGCGCCGGATCGAAGATCACGATGTCGGCCTTCATGCCCGGGCGGAGAATGCCGCGATCGTCGAGGTGAGTGCGATCGGCGGCCTGTGAGGTGATCTTGCGCACCGCTTCTTCGAGCGTGAAGAGTTTTTCGTCACGCACATAACGGCCGAGAACGCGCGGGAAGGTGCCGTACGCGCGAGGGTGAACCGCCTGCCCGGCTGCGCGCGCTTCGGCGGTCGGCGCGCTGGAGTCCGCGCCGACAGAGACCCAGGGCTGCTTCAGCGCGTATTTCACGTCGTCTTCGCTCATCGAGAAGAAGATCACGCGCGGCGAATCCTTCGTCCCGCCGAACAGACGCATCATCGCTTCCTCGGGCGTCATTGCCATGTCGTCCGCGATCTGCTCGATGTACTTCTTCTGAAACGGCGCGAGAGCGGGATTGTCGATCTGCGCGACGTAGATTCCGCGCTGGCCCCGCTTCGTGAACTGATTGCGCAACGCCTCGGCGATGCGCGCGCGCTGGTCTGGATCGGTCAGCCGCTTCTGGAATTCGTCGTAGCCGCCTTCCATCGCCCAGTCGGGTGCCAGCGTGCTCAGCCCCGTGCCCGACGCGGCGTACGGATACACGTTCGCCGCCACATCGATTCCCTCCGCGCGCGCGGCCTCGATCCGCTCGATGACGTGCGGCATCTTTCCCCAGTTGGCGCGGCCACCCACTTTCAGGTGCCAGATGTTCACCGGGATCTTCGCTTCACGCCCGATGCGGAACGCCTCGTCGAGTCCCATGTCGATGCGATCGCCTTCGTCGCGCATGTGCGTGAAGTAGACGCCGTCATACTTCGCCGCCACGCGCGCCAGATTCACGATCTCCTCGGTCGTCGAGTACATCGCCGGGAGGTAGATGAGCGACGTCGATAGACCGATTGCGCCCTCGCGCATCGCCTGATCGACGATTTTCTCCATCTCCAGCATCTCGGCGGCTGTCGCGGGGCGATTCACATCGCCGATCACGATCTCGCGCGGATTTGACGCGCCGACGAAGAGCGCGAAGTTGATGGAGGGGCGTTTCTGCTGCAGGCCGTCGAGGAACTCGCCCAGGGTGCGCCACTGCTCCTCGCGTCCCGGTTTCGGGATGATCGGTCCCGGCGAGTGGCCCTCGGCCGTGACTTCCGTGGTGACTCCCTGGCGGACCTTCGCCTCGAGCTGCGGATTGTTCAGCGCCGTGTACTGCGACTGGCCGAGGAGGTCGATGAAGCCGGGGGCGACGACGCGTTCATGCGCGTCGATCGTCATGCGCGCAGGCTCGCGGTCGAGATCGCCAATCGCGACAATCGTGTCACCGCGCACTCCGATGTCGCCGCGATACCACGGCGCGCCGGTGCCGTCGACGATGCGCCCGTTCGTGATCTTGAGGTCGAGTGGCATTTGCGATTTTGTAGTCGTGCAGGCGGCGAGTGCTGCGCAGAGGGCGAGGATCGCGGTTCGGGCGCAAGCACTGCGAACTGCAACCTGCGATCTGCGAACTTTCAAATGGTGCCCCTCAACAGATCCTGCAGCGTCTGCCGCTCGCGCACGAGCTTCGCTTCACCGTCATCGATGACCACCTCCGGCGGAAGAAGCCGCGCATTGTAGTGCGAGGCCATCGAGAAGCCATACGCTCCGGCGTCACAGAAGGCGAGCAGATCGCCGACATTCGTCGGGTCCATCGGCCGCGTCATGGGCGTTCCGCTGGCGTCCCGGGTGAACACATCCCCTGACTCGCAGATGTTGCCGGCCACGATGAGCCGCTCGCGCATGGCCGGCTCATTGAACGTCTCCCGAAGGGATGCCGCCGAGCCGCGGCTCGCGTTCACGATGTGGTGATAAGCGCTGTACTTCGATGGCCGCGTGAGGTGATTGAAGCCGGTATCACAGCCGATCCACGTCCGACCGGAGCTGATGCGCTTCGAGGTGACGCGCGCCAGGAGCACACCCGACTCGGCCACGACGTAACGCCCCGGCTCGAGAATCGCCGTCAGCTTTCGCTCCCGGAAGAATGGACCGGCGATGCGCGCGAGCGACGATCCGTACTCGGCGATCGGAAAGTCGCGATCTCCCGGGCTGTACGGAACCGAGATGCCGCCGCCGAAGTTGATCCACTTCAGATTCGGGAAACGCGACGCGGCCTGGAGAAGCCGGCGCGCCGAGGCCAGAAGCGGCTCGAGAGTATCGATGCCGGAGCCGATGTGGGCGTGCAGGCCCACGACCTTCCGGCCCGAGTCTTCGACGACCATGCGGGCCTGATCGATCTCGGCGCTGTCGATGCCGAACTTCACGCCTTCACCGGCGGTGACGACGTCGGTGTGATGGCCGGCGCCGACATCGGGATTCATGCGCAGGGCCACGTCGTTCGGCAGTCCGAGCGCAATCACGCGATCGACCTCCGACATCGAGTTCACGTTGATGACGATCTCGGACGAGCCGATGGAGCGCAGATCTTCATCGGAGACGTTCGAACAGGTAAACCAGATGTTCGACGGAGCGAATCCGGCGTGGCGGGCGAGAAAGATCTCGCCCGGCGAGACCGCATCGCAACCGAATCCCGCCGCACGAATCCTGCGGAGAATCGCGTCGTTCGAGTTCGCCTTCATCGCGTAGAACGGGCGGAAGGGAAGGCTCCCAAACGCGCGCTGCACGCGCTCGATCTGCCGCCCGATCACCGCCGCGTCGTAGATGTAGACGGGCGTGCCGAACTGTTCCGCGATGGCCGTCGCTGCGACGCCGTTGATGTGGAGAGTGCCGTTGATGTACTGCATCGAGGAGCGCGAATAATATCGAAGAAGCTCTCAGCTCTTAGCTCTCAGCTCTCAGGAGCGCGACCTTCCTGAGATCTGAGAGCTGAGAGCTGAGAGCTCTAATGCGATAATCAGTCATGCAGCAATACCTCAGGCTGGTCCGTCATATCCTCGACCACGGCGCGAAGAAAAGCGATCGCACAGGCACGGGCACGCTCAGCGTATTCGGTTATCAGATGCGGTTCGACCTCGCCGCGGGTTTTCCGCTGCTGACGACCAAGAAGCTGCATCTGCGCTCCATCATCTACGAGCTGCTTTGGTTCCTGGCGGGCGACACGAACGTCCGCTACCTCAACGAGAACAAGGTCACGATCTGGGACGAGTGGGCCGATCCGAACGGCGAGCTCGGTCCCGTTTACGGTCATCAATGGAGATCGTGGCCCGCCGCCGACGGCACGCCGGTCGATCAGATCTCGAACGTGATCTCGGACATCAAACGGAATCCCGATTCGCGCCGCCTCATCGTCAGCGCGTGGAACGTTCCGGACATCGACAAGATGGCGCTCGCGCCGTGCCATGCGCTCTTCCAGTTCTACGTCGCCGGCGGCCGGCTATCCTGCCAGCTCTACCAGCGCAGCGCCGACGTCTTCCTCGGCGTGCCGTTCAACATCGCGTCGTACGCGCTGCTGACGATGATGGTCGCGCAGGTGTGCGACCTCGAGCCGGGGGAGTTCATCCACACGTTCGGAGACGCGCATCTCTACTCGAACCATCTCGAGCAGGCGCAATTGCAGCTCGAGAGAGAACCGCGGCCGTTGCCCACGATGACGCTCAACCCGGCCGTGAAGTCGATCTTCGATTTCCGCTTCGGCGACTTCACGCTCGAGAACTACGATCCACATCCGTCGATCAGGGCGCCCATCGCCGTATGACGCTGTCGATCATCGTCATCCTCTCGACGAACAACGTCATCGGCCGCGACAACAAGCTTCCGTGGCACATGCCGGCGGACCTGAAGCGCTTCAAGAACCTGACGATGGGGCACCATCTGCTGATGGGGCGGAAGACGTTCAACGAGATCGGGGAACCGCTTCCGGGGCGGATCAACGTGGTGATCACGCGCGATCCGAACTTCACCGCGGAGGGTGTCGCGATCGCGCGCTCCGTCGACGAAGCGATCAGCAAGGCCGAGGCGGCGGGCGATGGGGAGATCTTCCTCGCCGGGGGCGGGGAGATCTTCCGCCAGGTCATCCACCGCGCCGATCGCATGTACGTGACGCGGATCCACGCGGAGATCGAAGGCGATACGTCCTTCCCGGAGTTCGACGACGTCAACGAATGGCGGCTGGTGGACGCGGAGCACTTCGAGGCGGACGCGAAGAACCAGTATCCGTACTCGTTTCTGACGTACGAACGCGTTGGCTCGGGCGAGCCTGTCGACGGCGAGTTTCGGGAGCAGGGATGAGGCCGAATTGAGAATTGAGAATTGAGAATGGGGCGGCGCCGCTCTCAAATTCTCAATTCTCAATTCTCAATTCTCAATTCGTATGTACCTTCGACTGCTCCGCCACAACCGTGACTTCCGCCTCCTCTACGTCGCTTCACTGATCTCCCACGGCGGCGACTGGTTTCTGACAGTCGCTCTCCTCGATCTCGTTCTGCAGCTCACCGGGTCGGCGACGCTCGCGTCGCTGATGCTGCTCTGCCAGAGCTTGCCGATCTTTCTCTTCGCGCCGCTGGCGGGGCATGCGGTCGACAAAGTCGACCGTCGGAAACTGATGATCCTCGTCGACGTGATGCGCACCGGCGCCTGCCTTGTTCCGCTTCTCGCGCGCACGCCCGCGACCCTTCCTTTCGCGTACGTCGGCGTGATCCTGATCTCGATCGGATCGGCGTACTTCGAGCCGGCCTCGCAGGCGGCGCTGCCGAACATCGTGCGCCCCCGGGAGCTGGGACCGGCGAATGTGCTGATGGGAGCGACGTGGGGGACGATGCTCGCGGTCGGAGCGGGGCTCGGTGGGCTCGTCACGGCCAGGTTCGGGCGCGATGTGTCGTTCATCGTCGATGCAATGAGCTTCCTGGGGTCTGCCGGAATCCTCTGGCTCATGCGCGCGCGATTCTCGGAGGAGCGGAAGGATCACGATGATCATCCGCCGTTGATCGATTCGATCCGGCAGACGCTGAGGTACGCGCGGGAGAATCCGCGCGTGCTCGCGCTGCTGACGTCGAAAGGGGGTTACGGATTGGGCGCGGGCGTCGTGGCAATGCTGTCTGTCTTCGGGAAGGAAGTGTTTCACGCGGGGGCGTTCGGCATCGGGCTGCTGTTCGCGGTGCGAGGCGTCGGCGCGCTTATCGGACCGTTTCTCGTGCGCGCGCTCTTCGGACGCGACGAGGCGATGTATCGCTCGATTTCCTTCGCGGTGCTGATCTTCGGTCTCGGCTACATCGCGCTCGGGTTGTCGAAGGGCCTGGCGATGGGCGCCGCGGCGGTGTTCTTCGCGCACATCGGCGGTGGGGCGCAGTGGCAGACCTCGACGTACGGACTGCAGCGCGAAACGCCGGACTGGATCCGCGGCCGCGTGTTCGCCGCCGACTATGGCTTCCTGACCCTCACGATGAGCATCTCCAGCGTGATGGCAGGGATTGCCGCCGATCGATTCGGGGCGGTGATCGCGACGGTCGGAACGGCGTCGATCTGCGTGCTGTGGGCGGCGGCGTGGGGGACGTGGACATGGAGGTTGTGGCGGTGAGTCTGCTAATCTCCGCGCCTCATGATCATCCGCTCGTATGACGGAAAACAGCCGCGGTTGGGGCAGCGCGTGTTCGTCGCGGACAACGCGGCGATCATCGGCGACGTCGAGGTCGGCGATGACGCATCGATCTGGTTCGGCGTGGTGCTGCGCGGCGACATCTTCCATATCCGCATCGGTGCGCGAGCGAATGTGCAGGACAATTGCGTGCTTCACGTTGAAGCGGGAACCGATCCGGCGATCCTCGGCGAAGAGGTCACGGTCGGCCACTCCGCGGTCGTGCACGGCTGCACGGTCGATCGCGGCTCACTGATCGGCATCGGGGCGCGTGTGCTGAGTGGTGCCCACATCGGCGAGAGGGCGCTCATCGGTGCAGGCGCCGTCGTTACCGAAGGCATGCACGTGCCGCCGAAGACTCTCGTCATCGGCGTCCCGGGGCGCGTAAAGCGCGAACTGACGGCGGACGAGTTGGCGCGCCTCGAGCGATCGTGGAGAAACTACGTCGCCTTCAAGGATGTCTATTTGAGAGGATGAAGTGCGACGTCATCCCGAGCGAAGCGAGGGATCTCGGCCGCGTAAATTCGAGATTTTCGCTGCAGAGATTCCTGGCCGGCTTTGCGGCTCGGAATGACGTGACGCGCAGTGATGATGAAGACTTCGGAACGCATATTTGCGGGCACACTCCGAAAGGAGAACGCCGCCCAACGCGTCACGCTGGCCGGATGGGTGCACAACCGGCGCGACTTCGGTGAGTTGATCTTCGTCGACCTGCGCGATCGCACCGGCATCTGTCAGATCGTCGTCGATCAGAAGCGGGCCACCGATCCGTCCGTCGTCGCCGCGGCGAAGGAGATCCGCCCAGAGTACGTCGTGCAGATCGAAGGCGAGGTCTCGGCGCGATCGGAGTCGCAGCGCAACCCGAATCTGCCGACTGGCGAAGTCGAGGTGCTCGCCTCATCGATCACGATTCTCAACCGCGCCGACACGCCGCCGTTCGCGCTCGAGGATCCGACGAATGCATCCGAGGAGCTGAGGCTGAAGTACCGGTATCTGGATCTGCGGCGGCCGTCCCTGACGCGGAATCTCATGCTGCGTCATCGGGTGACGTTCGCCATCCGCGACTACATGGATGGCAACGGCTTTCTGGAGATCGAGACGCCGATCCTGACCAAGTCGACACCAGAGGGGGCGCGCGACTATCTCGTCCCCAGCCGCGTGCACAATGGAAACTTCTACGCGCTTCCGCAATCGCCGCAGATCTTCAAGCAGCTTCTGATGGTCGCGGGGATGGAGCGTTACTTCCAGATCGCGCGCTGCTTCCGCGACGAGGATCTGCGCCGCGACCGTCAGCCCGAGTTCACGCAGGTGGACGTGGAGGCCTCGTTCATGGACGAGGAGTTCGTCTACGCGCTCATCGAGGGGCTGTTCGCGGAGATCTTCCCGCTCGCGGACATCGCGGTAAGAACGCCGTTTCCGCGGATGTCCTGGCAGGAGGCGATGGACCGGTTCGGCATCGACCGGCCGGATCTGCGCTTCGCCATGGAGCTGATCGACATCGCGCGTGCGGCGAAGG
>Ga0210377_10000382_pt1 | contig 42243 bp, 39 predicted proteins | sample PLM4_65_b1redo_FD_155480 | JGI IMG/M metagenome (GOLD analysis project Ga0210377, IMG submission 155480) | Groundwater sediment microbial communities from an aquifer in East River, Colorado, USA - PLM4_65_b1 redo | ecosystem: Environmental > Terrestrial > Soil > Riparian zone | place: USA: East...
TGCTTCTTTCAGGATGTTTACGATCTGGCTTTCTGAAAACTTCGATTTCTTCATGTGGATCTCTCCTAGCTCTATTTTGCCACGAGTTTTCCACTTTTCACTGGTATGATTTTACGGGAGGGTTACCCCCGTGCTCTAAGCATCCATAAGTATAAAAGACGGCGATGAGTTACAGACTTTATAAATAACTCCAAATCTTCTGCAGAAAATTCATCATTAGTTGACTGTTGTGATAAAGTAGAATTATCTTGAAACGTTGGGGCGTCAATTAGTGCAATCTCAATGATATGGTGTTTTTCAGAATCAAACTTTATTGAGAAGCCAGTTAGCGTGCCATGCTGAATTTTGGAAATAGTATTTTGATTGTAAATTATTGCTGTAGCCGTGATGATTGATGTGTCTACTGCCGTGAGAGATAAGCATCTTCCAATATCAAGATAGTCATTGGCGTGATCGTACATTTCACAAATTGAGAGTGTGTCAATTCTTTTAGAGTTTACTGCATCAATAATATCAAGTAATTCACATGGGCAGCTTCCATGTACAAGGAAGTCTGATTCAAAGTCGAAACGGTCAAAGGGAATGAAGAGAAAGTAGAATGACATTGATAAAGTATTCCTGAAGTTGAGAACAAAGACAAATAGTTGGGTGTTATGCAGGATGGTTCTGTATAATAGCTTGTAGGCAGAATTATACGTCCACTTATCGCCTTGAATATTCCTGCTCTTCAATCATCCTAAACTCATACATCACGGTATTGCCATCCGCGACTTGTCCGCCTGCGGCTTTATACAGTTTATTTGCTGGTTCGTTATTGCGATCCGTAAGCACCCAGGCATTCACACAGCCGAGTTTTCGTCCCAGTTGCAAAAGTTCATTCATGATGGCTTTACCGACGCCTTTGTTTTGATGCGTGGGTGCAACCCCGACTTCGTTGATCCATAATTCGGTGGGCTTATCGGGATGGACGTAGTGAACTGCCGAAGCGAAACCAATGACTATGCCTTCCGATAAAGCGACGACGATATGATGACGCGGGTCCGCGAGAAATTCGCTGGCAAGCTTTTCGTCAACGGGGTTGTCGAAGACATCGTCTGCGACATTCATCAAGAGTGGGAGATCTGAACTTGAGAGGACTTTTATAGTGATCATAAATGTTTCTCTATGTATGGTAGGGGCGACCCATCATTGTTGATAAAGAATTTTGCCCTGAAAGGCGGGTCGCCCTTTGCGAGTGTAATTCCAATATCAGGGCGACCTGTCCCTGCCCAATCATATTGAATTGAAATTACGATTGTTCACATCGACACGGTCACGAATAAACATGGATGGGTCGCCCTACATACCCTTATCCATCCATCGGCTCCAACTTGATCTTGAAGCCAAGTTGCCTGAGGACGGTCACGCCGTTTTCTTCACCCCAATGCTCGACGATTTTGCCGTCTGCGATGCGTACGATGTAAATCCCTGAGAGGTCGATGTGTTTACCAGTGGGTGGAATGCCGTAAAAATCTCCGGTGTGCGTGCCGGTGATCCTCACACGCGCCACCACTTTATCGCTCTCGGCGATGAGGTCTTCGATGGCGGTGTGATAATCGGGCATGCCGGTCAGCGTTTTCTGGTGGACGAGTTTTGCACCTGCCAGTCCACGCGGCATGGAGGCGATCATGTTGGGCGTCAGCACATCCGCGGCGACCACTTCGTCCAGCGCGTCGAAGTTGGCGGTGTTGTAGGCTTCCTGATATCTGCGGACAATGCCCTTGTTTTCTTCAACAGACATGTTGCCTCCTTAGGCTAGCAACTCTTTCAACTCGGTTGACTCTTCAGCAGAAAACGTCCAGCCGATGGTGGCGGCATTGGCTGTCACTTGCTCGGGGTTCGTCGCACCCGCTATCACCGAAGACACCAGCTTATTGCTCAGCAGCCAAGCAAAGGCTAAATCATGAAGCGTGCGTCCACGTGAGTCGGCGAAGGCGCGGAGCTTATCCAATTTGTCGAAGTTGACATCCGTCAAATATTTTTGCACATACGGGCTGCGCTCGGCGCGTGATCCGGCCGGGATCGGTTCACCGCGTTTGTATTTTCCGGTGAGAAATCCGCCCGCGAGCGGAAAGTAAGGCAGGATGCCGATGTTCGCCCACGCACAATACGGCACGAGTTCGCGTTCGATCTCGCGCTCGAGCATGTGATAGTGCGGCTGGATCGTGACGAACTGTTCCCAGCCCAGCATCTCGGCAAGATCGTTACTGCGGCAGAGTTGCCACGCTGCAAAATTGGATGCGCCAACATAACGGACCTTGCCCGAACGGACGAGATCATCGAGCGCGCGCAGTGTCTCCTCGATGGGCACCGCTTCATACCATGTGTGAATTTGATACAGATCAATATGATCGGTCCTCAACCGACGCAGACTCGCCTCCACCGCATTCAAGATGTGATAACGCGATGTGCCTTGATCGTTCGGTCCATCGCCCATCGGGTGACGTCCCTTGGTGGCGATAACAACTTTATCCCACTGACCAGCGAGTGCTGTACCAACATACTCCTCCGAAACACCTTTGCTATACACATCGGCTGTGTCGAAAAAGTTGATCCCTAGATCCAATGCGCGATTGACGATGGCTTTTGTGCCTTCCTGATCCACCACGCCGCCAAATTGATTACAGCCAATGCCGATCGCTGATACTTTTACACCTGCCTTGCCGAGATTACGATATTCCATTTGAATTCTCCAGTGATATGTTGGTGGTTTTGATTTATGTCACTCTGAGCGAAGCGAAGAGTCTCTACCACAACGAGCGAGACTCTCACCTGCACTTGCGTGCGGTGCAAGTGTCAGTCGCGAATACGCTCCCTCAGAGTGACATCACGGTATTCGTTTTCTTCTCTGTTCGTTCAAATACGCGGTGAAAAAGGAAAGCCCCGCACCGACAAATGTACCTATAACGACCATGATCAAAATGAGGGCGATGGCTCTGGTCCATTCATCGTCTTGAATGGGTCCCATGAATGGCGTGATGACTCCGAACAACACACCTTGTAGAAGTCCGAATAACCCACCCGCGAGCGCGGCTTCGGTCAATCGACGGGAGGATAGCTGGCTTCTTGAACGCGCCGCGCAAATGTTCCCAACACGTAATGCGATCAGCCACGCCAGCGGTGTGACACATATGACTCCGGGTTGACCCGCAAATGTGACCAGCAGGACAACCGCCAGCCACGGCACAAATTGGCGGAGTGGGGTTTCGATCATGACTCGGAAGTCAAAGCTACTGAGGGGAGATGAGGTTGTCATGAGACCATTTCTTTCTCAGAATTCAAATAGGTTTCAAGATATGCACGCGTCTTTTCCCGATTTGGAATTGTTTCATGCGTTGATAACTTTCATGCGCTATCTTTTGTTCCTTATCGGAAACGATGGCGACAATGCTGGAGGATGACAAGACATTTAGCAGTGTGTTGAGCATAGACCAGACAGGCTTTGCGGTTTCAGTAGAACTGTCCGTTTGCCATTGCGAATGTTGTCCATAGGGGATATCCGTGAAAACGATATCTACAGACTTGCCTGTTATATTTTCGAGAAGCGTTTTGCTGTCGAAGATATTCGTCTGAAACACTTTTGTAGTTATGTGATGGGCTTTGTTCAAAGACGCAATTCGGTTTTGTAAAACGTGTGAACTTGCCAGCGCTTCTTTATGAGACTCTTTCCCATATAGCCTCAACATTTCGGAGATTTCATGCATGCGGTTGTTTAATCCCGAGATATTTAATAATCCCAGATTTTGCTTTGCCAATGCAACCGCTTTTTCATCCACGTCTGAACCGACCAACTTCTGGATTTTCTCGCCGTGCAAATAGCCCAGCACACTCAGGCTATACCCCGCGCCGCAACATGGATCATATAGTGTACATGGGCTGGCAATTTGATAGATTGCTTCTCGGATGGCGAGACACTGTTGAAATATTTCGCTGGATAATCTGACAGGGAAAGCAGGATGCCCCGGCAGACTGTAAAACACTCTGCCGCTGGATAGATCTGAGTAATCAAGACGTTCTTTTGCATACTGATATTGCATCTTACAAATTATATCCGCGTGTGCCTATAAATATTTTTGAACGGCATCGAGCAACTTCCCCAAATACGGCGTGCCTTCCACTTCTACCGCGGCGAGATAGCCATATACACGCCATAGGTCACGCCTTTCATAAAAACCAGAGTCGATTGGCAGCTCTTCCTGATAGCCAAGAAAAACATCCTCAGGCATGGGATGAAAATAATCAACATATGCCAGGTCGATCTCTGGATGACCATAGTAAACAGCCGGGTCGATCACGACCGCGCCCTCTGCAGTGCTGACAAAGTTATGATGTTGCGCGTCGCCATGCAATAACGTGGGTTCGACTTCTGGTCCGCATAGTTGGGGCAGGCGTGCGATCAATTTCTCAACTTGCTTGATTGCAGTCGTTGGCATGTTCCCTGCATTGATCGCGCCCATCAAACGCGGCCAGAGTCGACGCTCGGCGTAAAATGTCGCCCAGTCACTTAGCGGTCTGTTATCTTGATAGAACGGACCAAAGTAACAATGACTGTCCAAGCCGTATTGTGGACCCTTGGTGCGATGGATTCGAGCAAGCGTTTGTCCAATTTCCCGCCATTGTTTGGACGTTCTTTCTACAGCGGTAACTGCTTCAACCACCATGACCACTCTACCCTCCAGTGCGACATTGCCGATCGGGGTTGGTATCAGGACACCTGAAAGTTCAGATAGCAGTTGTAATCCTTTCAGTTCGAGTTCGAATTGTTCAAGTCCGTTCGCGGCTTGGCTGAGTTTTACAAAGACAGAATACATGCCATTTGAAAAGATGGCAGATGGATGGGAAGAAAAATCACGCATGTCTCTGAATTGCTTTATATTCCATCTTTGCCCAATATGTTCAGAGACAAGTTGTTCTATGGGGATTCGCAGAGAATCGTCCAGCAACGGGATGAGCGGTGAGCTATTTTGTGGATCAAAATCTTGATAATCTGGAAATGATAAGCTCATGTTTGTACTTTCTATTTATAGTTGTTTCAGCCATGCATCTGTTTCGCGCGGATGTTCAAATCGAATCAATTTCAAGTGCTTATTTTCTGGGAGTTCCAGTAGTACCGGATATTCGCGCCTTCTGCGCCAATAAGTTTTGAAGAGCCAGTGATACAGTGATTCATCTGACCATAACCTGAAATGCATCCAAAGATTTTCGTAATTGGTGCCCCATAACAGTTCCTGCTTCCACCAGCGGGTGAAGGTGCGGCGGGTGAGTTGCCAGAAAATTCTTGGCAGCGAATAATCGAGCCAAATTAAAATTTCCGCTTTGGGCCAAACGAGATCGCGGACGATATGATAGTTGCCCGCCACAACCCAACCCGAAGCCTGCGTAGCGGTTCTGACGCGTTCACGAAATATCTCGAGCGGTGCCTCGGTCCAGTTGGGTTCCCAGTGTAAAGCATCAAGGTCAATGTAGTGGAGATCGAATCGTTTCGCGAGTTGTTCCGCCAGTGTGGATTTACCGGAACTGGTCGAGCCGATGATGACAATACGTTTATAGGGGAGTGGGGGCATAGGGAATGTAACGCTCTTTCAGGGGCTAAGCCCCTGAAAGAGCAATAGACAGAGCAGGTCTATCTCACATAGATCGGATTGCTATAGATCCAGCCGCGTTTTTTGCCAAGGAAGTTGCGATACACTTCCACGCGATAGACGCCCGGTTCGGTGGCGGTATAGGCACAGGCGTGATTTTTCTTCCAGATCCCGATTTGTTTCCCATCTTTGAGCAGACGAATCTCTGCAGGTTCTGGCACATGTGCTTGCAACGTCACGCCACCTTTGACGGAGATCTCTTCGCCCATAATCACAGATCGTTCAAGCCCTTTTGCTTTGAAGGTAAAGCCGCGTGTAGGTGCAGGGAGATCGTAGGCAACAAAGCAACGTCCTGCTGCGAGAGCCTCATAGATCATCTTTTTGTCAGTGGGCACATCGCCTGTCAGCGGCTCTGGAATAAACACATGGGTATTGATCGTCTTAAAGTGAAATTCATATGGGAAGATGATGCGATGGATGGGTCCCATGTGCAGGTTCAGGGCGTGGGCATCCGAACCACCAATGGCAACAACGGGTCTGCCACTTGCGAGCAGATCGTCCCAACGTTGCACGGTTTCAGGGATCGGGTGATGCCCGATAAACTTTGGAAAGAATGCATAAAATGCACCATGTAGTTTGGTGGGCACAACAGTCTTGAGTTCGCTGAGCCCGTTCCAGAGTTCGATGCCGGTATAGTTTTGGACAGTCCAATCTTCCCAAGAGATATCAGTTTCGTTGAAGGCTGGCGCTTCCGGGTCTTTAGGATGCGCGATAAAACAAATGCCGCCAGCATCGCGGACGCCGTTAATGAGCGTTTGCGGATCATCGGCGAGGGATGCCAGGTCACGGTTGGCGTTGAAAACCAGGAGATGGTTTTTTTGCGGCACCCGGTCCTGGTCGTGGATCTCCTCTCCAACCAGAAGCAGGACCCGGCTGGGTCCGAAGCGGTAGTAGCCTTCCATCCCCTGGACGAGCGTATTGTGATCCGTCACAATGACCGCGTCCAACCCGGTTTGGATGGCAGCTTGGGCAATATCCTTATGGGTTCCGCTCCCGTCTGAGTAGCGTGTATGCATATGTAAGTTAACGACGATTTCGTGCATGCGACCTCAATTTGACTTTTCCTCTCCCTAGCAGGTATAATGTTCCCGCTTAATAAAAGGAGGCTCGTGTAAATGGTTACCTATCTGAATATCGCATTGATTATAATCTCGGTCCTGCTCATCCTGAGCGTGATCCTGCAAAGCAAGGGCGCAGGCTTGGGCGGGTTGAGTGGCGCCGACACCGGAGCTGTGTATACGGCTCGTCGTGGTGTGGAGCGCACCTTGTTCCGTCTTACGATCATTTTGAGTGTCATCTTTTTTGCAGTGGTGCTTACACTCGTATTTCTCGTAAACTGATCAATGAAACCTGACCGAAAGGCGCGTTTGTTCCGCGCGGCGCTGTCCGCCTGGAGAAGCGTGCCTTTCTTTATTTCCCTATGAAACAGTTACGCTGGCAGATCCTGGTTGTATTGGTTACATTGGTGATCGTGGCTGTCCTATTGTTGAGTACGCAGTCACCCGCGATCGGTAATGTGATTGAGGCGCAGCCTGAACAGGGGGGTGTTTTTACCGAGGGGTTGGTCGGCTCACTTGGACGGCTTAACCCCCTACTGGATTGGAATAACTCAGCCGATCGTGATATTAATCGCCTGCTCTTTAGCGGGTTGATTCGTTTTGATGAACGTGGTTTGCCGCGAGCAGACCTGGCTGAGTCCTGGGGTTCTACACCGGATGGCACGGTCTATAATTTCGCACTGCGACCGAACGCGATCTGGCATGATGGGACGCCCGTGACCAGTGACGATGTGATCTTTACCATCGAGATGATGAAGAGTGCGGGTTCGTTGTATCCACAGGATATCAAGGATCTCTGGAGCAAGATCGAAGTCACGAAGTTGAATGATAAGAATATCAAGTTCACCCTGCCTGAACCCTTCGTCCCATTCCTGGATTATCTGAATTTTGGAATTGTGCCGAAGCACCTGCTTGAGTCTGTTGCGCCGGACCAAATGGCAAGCGCTGATTTTAATATCAAGCCCATAGGTACGGGTCCTTATAAGTTTGACCGTTTGTTGGTGGAAGACCAACAGATCATCGGCGTTGTATTGACCGTGTTTGATGGCTACTATCGCGCGCCGTCTTTTGTGGAGCAAGTGGTGTTTCGCTATTACCCCACCTCGGCTGATGCGTTCTCGGCATACGAACAGGGCGATGTGTTCTCGGTGAGTCAGATCACACCTGATGTTTTGGGCAAAGCGCTCGAAGAGGTCAATCTCAACACCTACACCAGCCCCATGCCGCAAATGGGTTTTGTGCTGTTCAATCTAAATAACCCTGAAGTAACTTTCCTGCAAAACACAAATGTCAGGCGTGCGCTCATGTTGGGTTTGAATCGCACGTACATAATTAATCAATTCCTGCAGGGCCAAGCTATTCTCGCAGACGGACCGGTGTTGCCGAATTCATGGGCGCACTACGATGGCATGGAAAAATTCGGTTACGATCCTGATGCGGCGATCAATCTTTTGAAAACCGAGGGCTATGTCATCCCGGCGGGTGGGGGTGATGTGCGCGCGAAGGATGGTACAGCGCTCACGTTTACCCTGTCTCATCCTACTGATGCGTTGCATATCCAGATCGCGCAGGCAATTCAGACTCAATGGGCGTTGATCGGAGTCCGCGTGGATTTGCAAGCCATGCCCTATGACCAACTGGTCTTGAATACGCTCGCTTCTCGCGACTATCAGGCTGCTCTGGTGGACCTGAACCTTTCCCGCACCCCCGACCCTGACCCGTATCCGTTCTGGCATCAAGCCGAAGCCACCGGCGGACAGAACTACTCGCAATGGGACAATCGCGCCGCGAGTGAATATCTTGAGCAGGCGCGCGTCACAGCTGATAGCGCCATGCGTGCCAGGTTGTATCGCAACTTCCAGATCGTCTTTGCCAAGGAATTACCAGCCTTGCCATTGTATGTCCCGGTCTATACCTATGGCGTGGACTCACAGGTGCAGGGCGTGCAGGTTGGCGCGTTATATGATCCCAGTGATCGTTTTGCAACATTTACGAGTTGGTACCTGCTCACACGCCGCGCGCTGGAACAACCGATCATCACTACATCTACACCATAAACAAACCAGGCTCTCTGCGGGGCTAAGCCCCGCAGAGAGCCTGGAAGTAATTTTAAGGAGAATATTTCCATGACCGATGTAAGAGAAGCTGCACTTGAATACGCTCATCAGAATAACGAGCGTTTCCTGAATGAATTAAAAGAATTTCTAGCGATCCCTTCCATTTCCACGAGTCCGGAATACAAACCTGATGTTCAGCGTGCCGCTGAATGGGTTGCCGAGCAACTCCGTTCACTGGATATGGAGAATGTGCAGATCATGCCTACAGGCGGGCACCCGGCTGTGTATGGCGAACAGTTCAAAGCTGGGAAAGACGCGCCGACCGTCCTCATTTATGGACACTATGATATTCAACCTGTCGATCCACTGGAGTTGTGGACGAGTGATCCGTTTAAGGCGGAAGTCCGCGGTGAGAATTTGTATGCGCGCGGTTCCTCCGATATGAAGGGACAGGTTATCGCTTCGCTCAAAGCGGTCGAGTCGATCGTGCGCACGAGTGAACTGCCCGTCAACATTAAGTGGTTGATCGAAGGCGAAGAGGAAATTGGTTCGGAACATCTCGGTGAGTTCATCAAGAAAAATGCGAAGATGCTCAAAGCAGATTTTTGCATCAATCCCGATGCCGGTATGATCAGTGCCAATGCGCCGACGATCACCTACGGTCTGCGCGGATTGGCTTATTTTGAACTCCGTGTGCATGGTCCCAACAAAGATTTGCACTCCGGTCTGTTTGGCGGCACGGTGCATAATCCTGCGCAAGCTCTGGCTGAATTGATCGCCGGTATGCATGACAAAAAAGGACGGATCACGCTCCCCGGTTTTTATGACAAGGTCCGCAAAGCCAGCAAGGCGGAGCGCGCCGATATTGCCCGTCTGCCAACTACCCCCAAACATTTTCTCAAGCAGACCGGCGTCCGCGCGTTGTGGGGTGAACCCGATTACTCGCCTGAAGAACGCGTCAGCATTCGTCCGACCTTGGAAGTGAATGGTTTGCTCTCCGGTTTTACGGGCGAAGGTTCAAAGACCGTTCTGCCGGCGTGGGCGATGGCGAAGATCTCCTGCCGCCTCGTGCCAGATCAGGATCCGAATGAAATTTACAAGTCCATGATGCAGTACTTGAAGAAGAACGCTCCCAAGTCCATCAAATGGGAATTGAAGAATCTGCATGACGCTGGCACAGCCATCACCTCACGTGATAGCGTGGGTGTGCGCGCCATGGCAAAAGGATTGGAGCAGGTTTGGGGCAAACGCCCGTTCTTCAAGCGTGAAGGCGGCTCGATCGGTGTGGTGGTTCAATTGCAAAAATATGCCGGTGTCGAATCGGTGTTGACTGGCTTTGGTCTGCCCGAAGATAACGCTCATTCCCCCAATGAAAAACTGCATCTGCCCACCTGGAACAAGGGCATCGATGCGTTTATCAATATGTTCTATAACGTTGAAAAATAATTTGTAGGGGCGAGGCTGCTTAGCGTCTCGCCTCATTATTGGATGACACACATGGGGCGGGGTTTCCCCGCCCCTACGAGATTGGAATTCATGGAAGACAAAATCATTTCTTACGGTGGACAAGCCGTTATCGAAGGCGTCATGATGCGCGGGCGAAATTCGTTCGCTATTGCCATGCGCGCACCGGATGGCAACATTGTGGTGCATAAGGAAAGTCTCGCGGCAGTCTATCGTTCGTGGATCACAAAGATCCCCTTTTTGCGCGGTACGATCCTGCTTTGGGATGCGCTCGGTCTGGGCATGAAAGCGCTCACGCTTTCCGCGAATACTCAAACCGGCGAAGAGGAAAAACTGGAAGGTCCGGCGTTGTATCTCACGCTCGGCACTTCTCTGGCGGTTGGCATTGGGCTGTTCATTCTGCTCCCTGCCAGTGTGGGCGGCTGGGCAGAACATTCGCTCGGCTGGCAAAACCTGGCACATAACCTCCTTGAAGGTTTGATGCGTTTGATTTTGTTGGTTGGCTACATCTGGGGGATCGGCTTCATGCCCGATGTCAAACGTCTCTTCGGTTATCACGGCGCAGAACATAAGACCATCAATGCCTACGAAGCGGGTGCGGAACTCACGCCGGAGGTGGTGGCAAAATACCCCATTGAACATCCGCGCTGCGGCACAGCCTTCATGCTCACGTTTGTTTTGCTTTCCATTCTTGTCCATAGTCTGTTGGGTGATATGACGTTCGTGTGGCGGCTTGCCAGTCGCATCCTGCTGATTCCAGTTATCGCAGGGCTTGCTGTGGAGTTCATCCGCTGGACCGCCAATCATTTGGACTCAGCCCTCGTGCGCCTCTTGATCAAGCCGAATCTGGCTCTGCAATCCCTGACCACGCGCCAACCTGACAACTCCATGCTCGAAGTCGCGATCGAATCCTTCAAGACCATGCGTCAGGCTGAACAGGAAGTTGTGGTTTAACAATCTTCCACTCTGCTGAAATAACTCTGGAATCGGACAGCTTGCTGTCCGATTTTGTTCTTAATCATGCCATGGAACAAAAAAGTCCTCAATCGAGTTATTATTACCAGACAATCCGTATGAAAACGCGAAAACCTGTAAGAATAATTTTCTGGATGTTGATGCTGTTTAGTTTATGTGTTGGCGGCTACCTACTCTACGACCGTGGACGCCCCGCGCCGGTCCCGTTGAAGCAGGAGCTTTATGAAGGTGTCACGTATCGGCGGATCGTTGAATACCTGCCGCGTCCGCTGATCGCGCATGTCATCAAAATAGATACAAAGACAGCCAAACTTGGTTTTCTAGTCACGCCACCTGATTCAAAAGGGGACACGCCCTTGAACGCGCGCACCACTTCACAATTTCTGGATGAATTCGGTGTGCAGATCGCGATCAACGGCGATGGCTTCACGCCTTGGTGGTCACGCAGCCCCGCGGACTATTATCCGCACGAGGGGGACCCAGTTATGCCGTGGGGCTTGACGGCATCAAAAGGTGATACCTATACCGAAGGCGTCCCCAAAGAGATCGGTGTCGAGCCGACGCTATATATCAGCCGCAGAAATGCCTTGTCTTTCAACAGACGCCCAGACAATGTTTTCAATGCTATTTCAGGTGATCGCATGTTGGTTGAAAAGGGGAAGGTTGTTGATGGGTTGGATGACAGTGAACTTGACCCGCGCACGGCAGTTGGACTCAACAAGAACGGACGTTTTCTGATTCTGATCGTAGTCGATGGTCGCCAACCCTTTTACAGTGACGGTGCCACCTTTACGAAACTTGCCGAGTTATTGATTGCACAAGGTGCAAATATTGCCATGAGTCTCGATGGCGGCGGGTCGTCCACGCTGGTGATCGAAGGCGAAAATGGTGAGCCAGTTGTTATGAATTCCCCGATTGATAATTACATCCCCGGTAGAGAACGTCCCATTGCGAATCATTTAGGGATTCGTATTAATCCGTAACGCGGACACTTGCACCGAACGCAAGTGCGGTGTTGCCAATCCGCGCCACGATTAAAATGCGATCTCCCCGATCTGTTCAAAGTTGACATCGAATAATTCTTCCGCTTCCATCTCCGCCTCAGCTTCATCCACATCCCCTGCGCGGACTCCACGCTCGCAGTATGAGCGATAGAGGCAGAACATGCACTTCGTCCTGTCATCAGTGAGCGGGTAGGAAGAGGCGGTCTTTATTTCATCCGAAAGTTTTAGCAGCGTATCCCAATCCCGTTTGTATTGCGCGGACGTGTACGCAAAGCGCGCGGGCTCATTGGGAAAATCCGAGAACCAATAGACCATCTCGATCTGTTCAGGCTCAAAGGGTTTGTTGTGATTGAGATGCGCCCCCGCATGGACAAGCAAAGCGCGATACACACGCGTTTGCATGCGTGCCGCCAGCCACTCGTTGCGCGGACGTTTGCGATACGTCTTCCAATCGTAGATGGTGACTTTGTCCTTCTCGATGGCGATGAGATCGTATTTCGCGAGGAGACGAAAACCTCCAAGCGGCGCGGAGAGGGTGGCTTCTGCATATAGACCTCCGAGGTCTTTAAGACCTCGGAGGTCTGGAGCGACAAGAAAATTCTCCCACCACCTCTGTAAATTCGGTGTATTTGCCACCTTGCTGATTTGCTCTGCCGGGATGCCGATCAAATACTGTTGCACCAGCCGGTGAAAATATTCACCCTCCTGCTGATGCTTCTCATTCTCTAGCGTTGGCTCAGACTCGATGGCAGGATACGACAAGCGATCCACATACCGCAATTGGAAGCGACGCGGGCAGTCCACATAATCTTGCAGGGAGGATTGGGAGAGGGTGGTGAGGGATGTTGGCATTTCTTGAATTATAGCATTTTGATTTTGTCTGTATAATATTGAAATAAGCAGAAACCATGAAAGATCCGATAGCACAAACACAAAACGGAAAGTCTACTTGGTCAAGGATGATGTTGTTGACATTGCTCCTGGCTTATCTGTTCACCATTAGTGCTTGTCGGAAATCCGGTGAGCCGAGTGACAAACAGATCGAAAGAGCCAAAAAAACTGTTTCCGAAATTCGCGTATCCCTTTATACGCCTGATGATGCAGAGTTGCTGGCAGAAAAACTCTATCATGGTTCGAATCCAGAACTCTATCCAGGATGTGCATCTGGGCATATTTACTTAGCCTATCATTCTCCCAAGCCCTTTGATGAAATATTGGACAAATATCGGACAGGCTTACCCAAGGAAGGCTGGGAACCAAGGCTGGGATACCCTCATGATGATCAGAATTTTGATTATTTTCAAATAGGAACCCAAACAATCTTGTTAATAGATTCTTATCCTATTAGAGAGGATCTATTAGTTGTCCCTACGCCAATCGATCCGAACGAGCAACAGGACACTATTTACTACATTCAATTGCTATATTATGAGCCTTCTATAAGAGAATGTAGCGAAATGTAGCAAGTGAAGAAGCACCATTCCAGAATACCAATGCTCCACTTCGTGTGTCAGCGTTCACTTAAACAGTGATGTGGTACTTCAACAAATACAGGCTTCCGAGTTTTTTGCGAAGTATCCCCGAAGAGGACAAAACTCGGAAGTCTGACTTATCTCACTGATTACCGCTCACTGTTCACTACGTACTTCTTCCCGTTCTTTTCCTTCGCTGCCTTGATAAACCCAACAAACAATGGATGCGGCTTCATCGGGCGTGACAAAAATTCAGGGTGGAATTGGCTCGCCACCATGAACGGATGATCCTTGATCTCGGCGATCTCAACCAACTTGCCATCCGGTGACATACCCGAGAAGACCATGCCGCCTTTTTCAAAATCATCTTTGTAAGCGTTGTTGAACTCGAAGCGATGGCGATGACGTTCAGTCACTCTTTCTTCGCCGTACGCCGCTGCAGCTTTTGTACCTTCCTGCAATTCACAGGGATAGAGTCCAAGACGCATCGTTCCGCCCAGGTCTGTGATGGAGCGTTGGTCGATCATCAGGTCAATCACGGGATATTCCGTTCCGCGGTCAAATTCAGAAGAGTTGGCATCTTCATGATTTAATACCCCGCGCGCGAAGTCAATACACATGGTCTGCATGCCCAAACATAAACCAAGATAGGGCACTTCCTTCTCGCGCGCATAGCGTGCTGCCATAATCTTGCCCTCAATCCCGCGTGATCCAAACCCGCCCGGGACGAGGATCGCATCCGAGTTTTGGATGATATCCCAGCCTTTGTCTTTTTCAAGATCAGCCGAATGGACCCAGCCGATCTCCACTTCCACGTCGTTGGCGAGTGCGGCATGTTTCAGCGCTTCACGTACTGACATGTAGGCATCCTGCAATTCAACATATTTCCCAACCAGCGCAACTTTCACAGTGGGTTTTGGTTTACGCACGCGTTCCACTAATTTTTCCCAGGGTTTCATATCGGGTTTGTTGGTGGCTTTCAAGTTCAGTTTTTCAACGAGATAATCCCCTACGCCTGCGCGTTCCAATAATAATGGAACTTCGTACAGCACATCACTGGTCACCATCGGGACAACCGCTTTCTTCTCTACATCACAGAACAACGCGATCTTGTCACACAGGTCTTTGTCCACGGGGTAATCGGAGCGCGCGATGATCATGTTTGGTGAAATACCGATCGAGCGCAACGCCGCCACGGAATGTTGGGTGGGCTTGGTCTTGATCTCGCCTGTCGCACCGATATATGGCAGCCACGTCACATGGATGAAAAACACATTCTCGCGTCCCACCTCATTGCGGAGTTGGCGCAGCGCTTCGAGGAACGGTTGCGATTCAATATCACCTACAGTTCCGCCCACTTCCAGAATTACCACATCTGCTTCGGTTTCCTTGGCGATGGTTGCCACGCGGCGTTTGATCTCATTCGTAATATGCGGAATCACCTGGATCGTCCCGCCCAGAAAATCGCCGCGCCGTTCCTTACCAATGATCTCGGCGTACACCTGTCCGCTAGTGAAGTTGCTCGAACGGCTGAGGCGGATGTCAATGAATCTTTCATAGTGACCCAGATCCAGGTCCGTTTCTGCGCCGTCATCCAGCACATAGACCTCGCCATGTTGATACGGACTCATTGTCCCCGGATCCACGTTGATGTAAGGGTCCAATTTCTGAACCGCCACTTTGAAGCCGCGTTCCTTCAGCAAAAGACCCGTCGCTGCGGCTGTCACGCCTTTACCCACCGAAGAAACAACCCCGCCTGTATAGAATAGATATTTTGTCGTCATGTTTTACCTCTTTAAATAATTTGCGCAAACCGTTGCTCGATATGCGATTGGTATACAAAAGAAGATGGGGAGGGCGTTGAAGCCCTCCCCATCGGGGATTGCGTACTATGTGAATTGCATTTGGTATTTCGTTCTCATCCAACCAGCTTGACGAGATCTTCGGCAGCGCGCCGCATCTCGAGGAAGATCATGCCTAGTTTGGCGTCCTGACGCGCCAGTGCCGTCAGAACTGCTTCCTCTCCAATGGAGGTCAGCACAATCGCGCCTTTATTGCCCTTAATATAGACCTGTTCCAATCCTTTGCGTCCCAATTCGTTTGAAATACGTTCGCCCAGTGAAAGCATGGCGGCAGACATTGCTGAAACACGGTCTTCTTCGACGCCCTGTTGCAAGGCTGATGCCATGATCAACCCGTCCACTGAAACAACCGCCGAAGCCTCGATATCGGGCGCGGCAGCTTGCATATTGCGCAGGCGTTCCACCATCAGATCAGCGCGATTTTTTGACATAGAATTTCTCCTAATTGAAGTTAGCAAAGTGTACCATAATTCAAAGACTCTAGCGTCAGACAACGCGCTGTCCAATTCCATCACAAAAAGATTGTTGAATTTGACCAGCCCTTCCCTTCATGTTAAACTTGTTTGTTCGGCTGATGAAACTTCGCCTGCTTCTGCCCCTCGTTTTACTACTGATCGCCGCGCAGACTGCGCCGCCTCTTGCGATCACAGCTCCTCTGGCAGGGGATGTTTTGCGCGGCGAAATCACGATCACTGGCACGACGGATATCGAAAACTTCCTCTCTGCCCAGCTGGATTTTACATACGCTTCGAACCCAGCCGGAAACTGGTTCACCCTCCAAACCATTTCTCAGCCCGTGCTTTCTTCTGCCCTCGCCATCTGGAACACCGCCTCCATCAGTGATGGCGATTACATACTCCGGTTGCGCGTCAATCTGACTGACGGCACTTTTCAGGAGGTGACCGTACCCGTCAAAGTGCAAAACGACACGCCCATTTCAACGCCAACTCTCGAGCTGGCAACTGCTACACATGATTCGATAACCGTTCAGATTCCCACACCGTTCCTGCTCGCCGCCTCACCCACGCCGACGGAGGTTCCCCGCCCAACACCAAGCGCGCTCCCAACCAATCCGGTATCGTTAAATCAAAACGAGATCCTGATCAGCCTCGGCCGCGGCGCGCTCGTCATTATTGGGTTGTTTATCTTTGCTGGATTAATCATCCGTGTTCGTCGTTCTTAACTCTGGACTCGGACAGCTTGCTGTCCAAATTAAAACTTGGCACCTAAAACTTGAAACCTGGAACTTAATCAATGACTCCTGAGCAAACCTTCCTCCTCATCGGTCTCGGCAACCCGGGACGTGAATACAAAGATACCCGCCACAACTTCGGCTTTATGCTCATTGACCGTATCGCTGTCCGCTTGAATGCGCGCGGTATGAAAGTGCAATCGAAAGCCATCGTGATGACTTCTGCCTACGAAGAGCGTAAGCTGATCCTTGCCAAACCGCAGACCTTTATGAATCTCTCTGGTCAATCAGTGCAGGGACTCGCACACTTTTATAAAGTACCATTCACCAACATGATGGTGCTTTCCGACGATCTGGATATTCCCTTTGGCACGATCCGCATCCGCGCCTCGGGCGGACCTGGCGGGCAGCGCGGCTTGTCTTCCATTCTGGAAAAGTTGGGTACCAAGGATATCCCGCGTCTGAGGCTCGGTATCGGACGTCCACCTGGCAGAATGGACCCGGCTGCCTACGTGCTGCAAAACTTCTCGCGTGATGAAATGCAAACGCTCTCAGAAGTTTTAGATCACGGTGCAGAAGCGGTCCTTGCTTTTGTGACGCATGGATTGAACAAAGCCATGAATGAATTTAATGGTTCGGTGGAATCGTAGGGGCGGGGTCTCCCCGCCCTAATATGCCACATCACTCCGTTTATGAAAAAGAAACTGTCTTCTGCCATGACGCCATTTTATAAAAGCCTTTGGATATTCTTTGTAATAGGCTTGATAATAATACTGCTTGCGACAGACATGCCTTCATCCGGTAAAGGTATGTATTTCTTTTTCTGGACCATTGGTTCTTTCTTGCTTTGGGGACTGTATGGGAATTTAGCAACAGTTGTTATTGATGAGCGTTTTATTTATGTAACTCATAATAAGGATATGGCAATAATTCCAATTTCAGAGATAAAAAGCGTTCACCAAATTATCCTTTTGAGACATCCTGTTGTGATAATTGAATTGAAAAATTTGGCAAGGTTTGGTTCAGAAATTAGATTTATTCCGTACCAAGTTTTTAGATTGCCCTTTACAAACCATCCAGTGGTGGATGAACTAAAGTATTTAGCCAAAATAAAAATCAACTAACAGAATAAATGCAAACTATTCTAAATAAAATCCGCTCTCTCCCACAATATCAGCAATTGCTGAGTCAATTCCAAACCAACGGTGTGCAACATGGCTTGGGATTGCAACGCGCCGCGCGTTTGCCTCTCCTTGCTACATTGCTTGAAGATACGCAAAGACCAATCCTGCTAATCACAGACCGGTCTGACCACGCCTTGTCGCTGTACGATGAGTTGGGATTTTGGATCAAGTCACCGCGCTATCATTTTGCGGAACCGAATCCGTTGTTCTATGAACAAGCCGCGTGGGGTGTGACCACGCGCCGCGACCGTTTGCAAACGCTCACGGCATTATCTTCTTATCATTTGCCTTTTGCGCAGAAACCTGAAATTCCACCAGTCTTCGTGACATCTGTGCGTTCATTGATGACGCGCACCTTACCGCGCCGCGACTTTCTCAAAGCATGTAAGAAATTATCCGTCAATCAAACTATTCAACCTGATACACTTTTACGAAGTTGGGCAGAGATCGGCTATCAACGTGTTAACACTGTATTGGAGCCGGGACAATTCTCCAGCCGCGGCGGTATTCTTGATATCTGGGCAACCGCTGAAGCGCAGCCTGTGCGTTTGGATTTCTTCGGCGATGAAATCGAAACTATTCGCCGCTTTGACCCCGCCTCCCAACGCACGATCGAGAAACTCGAAGCACTGCTCGTTACACCTGCGCGCGAATATATCGCGACAGGTGAGCAGGGGACTGAGCTCTCTGAATTTCATATTCCGTTGCTGCATCAACAGCCTGCCAGTCTGTTGGATTATCTGCCTCAAAAAGCGATCGTGCTGATCAACGATCTTTCGGTTGTGGAAAGCATGTCTGCTGAAATTGAAGAGCAAGCAGTTAAGTTCAGGCAGGAGAGTATTGCAGAAGAGACATTGTCCGCTGATTTTCCTTTGCCGTATATTCCGTGGTCTGAGTTGCATGATAGTTTGCATGACCACGCCTCGCTGGAGTTCGGTTATTCGACGCGGAATGAATTGGATGACGATGGCAGCTCTCTTGCAGCGTGTTTTGGACATGATGAAAGATTCGGGGGAAGACTCAAGTCCTTTGTCGAGTATTTAACTTCAATTGTTGGAAGAGGCGAAGAGGTCATTGTCGTCTCGCGGCAGTCATCTCGTCTGCATGAACTTTGGCTGGAGCATCAGGAAGTGCTTGATGATCAGTCTGTATCAGGCGAAGTCGAGTTTATCGAGTCGTCCTTATCTGAAGGTTTTACGGTTAACAAGCTGCATCTCATCTCTGACTCAGAAGTGTTTGGTTGGGAGCGACCACAGCCGCGCACACGTCAACGTCCCGTGGCCGAGACGCCCGAGTCTGTTTATTCGGACCTGCAGGTGGATGATTATGTGGTGCACATCGATCATGGCGTTGGACGTTTTGGCGGCTTGGTGCAGCGCGAGTTGGATAATCATGTGCGCGAGTTTCTTGCGGTGGAATATGATGGCGGTGGTCAATTATATGTCCCTGTGCATCAAGCGGATCGTTTGACACGTTATATCGGTGCAGAAGGTGCTGTACCCGCGTTGGACCGTTTGGGCGGACAGGAGTGGCAGGAAAAGAAGGGGCGCGTCAAGGAAGCGGTGCTTGAAGTTGCGCAGGACATGTTGGATCTGTATGCGCGGCGTAACGTTGTCAAAGGTTATGCCTTCAAGCCTGATACGAACTGGCAAAAAGAATTGGAAGATTCATTTCCGTATGTGGAGACAGAAGATCAAAATCGCGCGCTGACCGATATCAAGCATGATATGGAAGCGCCGCGCCCGATGGATCGCTTGTTGTGCGGTGATGTGGGTTACGGAAAAACAGAAGTGGCGTTACGTGCCGCATTCAAAGCGGTGATGGATGGCAAGCAGGTTGCGATTCTTGTTCCTACAACTGTGTTGGCGCAACAACATTATGAAACGTTCATGCAAAGGCTGGCGGCGTTCCCGGTGAAAGTGGAAATGCTTTCACGCTTTCGCACACCGCGTGAGCAGAGTGTGATATTGCTCGCACTTGCGCTTGGTGAGATTGATATTGTGATCGGCACGCACCGTTTGATTTCTAACGATGTGCAATTCAAAGAACTCGGCTTGGTGGTCATTGATGAGGAGCAACGCTTTGGTGTGACTCATAAAGAGCATCTCAAAAAACTACGCACCGAAGTAGATGTGCTCACGCTCACTGCTACACCGATCCCGCGCACGTTGTATATGGCACTCACCGGTGTGCGCGATATTTCGAATCTCAATACGCCGCCTGAAGAACGTTTGCCGATCGTCACGCATGTGGGTCCGTATTCCCCGAAGCTGGTGCGTCAGGCAATTCTGCGCGAACTCGAACGTGGTGGACAGATCTTCTTTGTGCATAATCGTGTCAACACGATCGAGGCGATGAAGGCGCATTTGAATCAACTTGTCCCTGAAGCGAATGTGGATATTGGTCACGGTCAGATGCCTGAGACTCAACTGGCTTCTGTGATGCATCGCTTCAATTTGGGCGAGACGGATATTCTGCTTTCGACCACGATCATTGAATCTGGATTGGACATCCCGAATGCGAACACGCTCATCGTGGACCGCGCCGATACGTTTGGCTTGGCACAGCTCTATCAGCTGCGCGGTCGTGTCGGACGTGGAGCTGCCCGGGCGTACTCCTACTTTTTCCGCCACCGAAAATTGAGTCCCACACAGGAGGGTCAACAACGCCTCGAAGTGATCGCTGAAAACACACAACTTGGCGCAGGCTATTCCATTGCGATGCGTGATCTTGAGATTCGCGGTGCAGGCGACTTGCTTGGCACACGTCAGAGTGGACATATTCAAGCAGTTGGCTTTCATTTGTACACGCGGTTGTTGGCGGATGCAGTAAGACAGATTCGGCGGATTGAAGCATCTAGGCAAGATGGAGAAAAGAAAGAGGAAAGAGGAAAGATTGAGATTTCCTTATCGAGTCTCAGTCAACCAATTTCGATGCCGGTGAATGTGGATTTGCCTTTGGCAGTTGGCATCCCTGCGGATTACATCACGGATCAAGATCTGCGTTTGCGGTTATATCGTCGCATCGCGGATCTGCGTGATGAAATCGAAATTGATGCATTGGCTTCCGAGTTCAAAGATCGTTTTGGGGTATTGCCCGAAATGGTAGAGAATCTGTTTTACCAAATGCGTGTCAAGTTGCGGGCAGAGAAAGCTGGGTTGGCAGGTATTAGCTGGGAGAGCGGGCAGATCGTGTTACGGTATCCCGCTTCAGGGGATGATAAGAGTGGGGCGCGTCTGGCAGACCTGGGTCCAGGAGTGCGAGGCGGAAAGTCATCCTATTGGTGTTCGTTTGGGGAAATGTGGCAGTCACGTTTGTTGGAAACATTGGCGATACTATAAATCCATACATAGGTGTTGAAAGTGTAACCTTTTGGTGTTTGATTCCCTGTGCTGTGTCATTGTATAATTACAAAAGTGTAAGTTCGTTTTCTTCTTTTAGAAGGAGGTGCTTTGCTGGGCAAATCTCAAGGGGTTTTGTTGTAATGGCTATCTGATCCATATTTCCATACTTATGAGGAGAGTTGTATGAAGACTTCAGTACGTGTGTTTTCACTGGTTATAGCTTTGGTTCTTTTGATGGCAACTGCAGTTTCTGTAGGCGCCAAGCCCTCCGGCACTGTGAATGTCCAGATCCTGGCAGTGAACGACTTTCACGGGAACCTCCTGCCGCCGAGCGGTTCTTCCGGTCGTGTGGGTACGGTTGATGCTGGTGGAGTGGAGTATCTGGCAACCCATATCAGCAATTTGCGCGCGCTCAACCCGAACACCGTGGTCGTTTCAGCCGGCGATATGGTGGGTGCAAGTCCATTGCTCTCAGCGTTGTTCCATGATGAGCCTTCGATCGAAGCCTTTAACCTGATCGGTTTGGACTTCAACGCAGTCGGCAATCACGAGTTCGACGAAGGCTGGCATGAGTTGGTTCGTTTGCAGGAGGGTGGCTGTCACCCTGTGGATGGTTGTCAGGATGGTGATGATTTCGCAGGTGCGAACTTCCAGTTCCTGGCTGCGAATGTAGTTCGTCAAGATAATGGCAAGACCATCTTCCCAGCTTACAAGATGCGCTCCTTTGCTGGCGCCAAGATCGCTTTCATTGGCATGACCTTGGAAGGTACGCCCTTGATCGTAACTCCTTCAGGTATTGCTGATTTGAACTTCCTGGATGAAGCCGCTACTGTCAATGCGCTTGTGCCTGAACTGAAAGCGAAGGGCATCGAGACGATCGTGGTATTAATCCATGAAGGCGGCGTACAGGCTGCCCCCGCGCCGTATAGTGGCTGTGTGGGCATTTCTGGTCCCATCGTGGATATTGTCAACAACTTGGATGATGAAGTAGATGTTGTCATCAGTGGCCATACTCACCAGCCATACAATTGCGTGATTGACGGCAAAATTGTTACCAGCGCTTTCTCGTTTGGTCGTTTGGTAACAAAGGTCGATCTGACCATTGATCGCACCACCGGTGAAGTTGTTACGATGGCGGCCGAAAACAAGATTGTGACGCGCGATGTCCCCAAGGATAGTCTGTTGACTGCCTTGATCGACAAATACAATGCCATTGCTGCGCCGCTGGCGAATCGTGTGATCGGTGCCATTACTGCAAACATTACCCGCACGAATAATGCGGCTGGCGAATCTGCCCTTGGCGATGTGATCGCTGATGGTCAGCTTGAAGCTACCAATGATCCCGGCTTTGGGGATGCAGTTATCGCTTTCATGAACCCCGGCGGTATTCGCGCTGACCTCACCTATGCAGGCAGCTCTGCTGGTGAAGGCGATGGCAATGTGACCTATGGTGAAATGTTCACTGTTCAACCCTTCGGCAATAGCATGGTGACACTGACATTGACCGGCGCGCAGATCGAAAGAGTGCTTGAAGAGCAGTTTGCTGGTTGTACCTTGGGAACTGCCCGTATTCTGCAGGTCTCTGCAGGCTTTACATATACATGGAAAGCCTCAGGTGGTGTATGTGACAAAGTTGATCCGACTACGATCATGCTCAATGGCGTAGTGATCGATCCTGCGGCGAACTACCGTGTTACGGTCAACTCTTTCCTGGCAGATGGCGGCGATAGCTTCCCGACCCTCAAGCTCGGAACAGACCGACTTGGCGGTGATGTCGATACTGATGCATTCGAGAAATATTTCGTAGCGCATTCGCCCGTTGCGCCCGGACCACAGAACCGTATTACATTGATTCCTTAATTTAACAAGCACGACTTAAGATGAAAATGCAGGGCTGGTGACAGCCCTGCATTTTTGATTCCAAGGTTATTTTTTCATCGCCCGCGTTGCAAAATAATTGGGATGATATTTCCCTAACGGCGAATCGAGCATCACGTCTTCATAGAAATCTGTGATAACAAAGCCTGCGGCGCATTGACCGCCGATCAAGTCTGTGAGCGAGTGGCCAAATTCAAGCGGGGCGCCCTTACTGAGATATTCCTCGCGGTCTTCATCAGACAGACTCGTCATATCTGAATAGGGGATGGAGTATGCAACTTCTAGAATGCCTTCATCCATTTTGAATAGGTCAAAAATGTAATGAACCGGATTCATCGAACCGGTCATTAAAATGCCGCCGTGTCGCAATACTCGAAAACATTCCCGCCAAACCACGCGCACATCTTGCATAAATACCGTTGAGACAGGATTGAAGATCAGGTCAAAGGATTCGTCTGCGAAGATCGATAGATCTGCGGCATCGCCTTCCACCGTCCGAAGTGTGAGCGCTTCTCTCTCAGCCACAAGTTGATCCTGTTTCAATTGGCTTGGGGAGTTATCGAAGACGGTCACGTTCGCGCCGAGCGCCGCGAGCACCGGTCCCTGTTGCCCGCCGCCTGACGCGAGACATAACACATCCGCGCCTTTAAGCGGAGGAAACCAGCGCGCCGGGACGTAGATGTTTTCTGTAAGTAAGATACCAAATTCTCCATTTCGTGCCTTGGCGATAGTTTCTGTATCGACCGCTTTTGTCCAGCGATTATCTCCACTATCTACTTCTTTGTTCCATGCGTCGCGGTTGTATGAGCGAATGTCCATTGTGTTTCTCCGTTGTGATGTCTTGCGTGGATTGTAAAGGGTGGCTGAAGGCTTGTCGAGGCAGAGACAGGTTTCGGCTAAGAGTGAAGCGTTTAAAAAAGTTGGGACAGATCCATGCGTTAGATCTGTCCCAATGTGAGGAGGGGGTCCAGCTTATGTTAATCCGTTGTAGCTGGCTCTACAATTGGAGCGGGGGAGCGGTGTGTTTTATTGAGGACGATAAAGCCAAGCGTGGCGAGTATGCCAATGCCGCCGCATAGGAGCCATAAATTATTGGGGTTGGCGCTATCGAGGATGAGCCCTGCAAAGTATGGACCGATCGTGAATGCGATACTCCACGAAAGACTCGAGACAGCCATATAGCGTCCGCGCATCTCTTCGGGCGCGAAGTTTGCCACAACCGATTGTTGGAAGGGTGAGACGATCATTTCGCCGATGGTGATGATGATCATGGCGAGTGCGAAGAGTGCAATGCCAGAGACGACACCATACATCGCAAAACCGATCGCGTAGAGCAAGGAGCCAGCTGCCATCATTAGCATGGGTTTGTATTTCTCAAGGCGGCGCGCGAACCAGAATTGAAGCGCTACAACGATGACCGCATTGAGGCTTAACAATGCGCCAAAATTTATTTCGGACATTCCGTGTTGATCGCGCATGTAAACGCCGAGCGTTGAGTTCATGTTCATGTAGACGAGAGTCATCATAATGGTGACGCCGATGAATGCCACAAAGGGTGTGTCTTTGAAGACGCGTCCATAGCCTACGAAGGTCTGTTTCATGGTTTCGGGTTTGGCATGCGCGGATGTCTGTGGTTTTGTTTCAGGCAATGCCAGGATGACAATTGCCACCGAGATCAAGCTAATGACTGCGTCCACAATGAATAGCGTGAGATAGGAATTGGCGATGAGCAAACCTGCAATGGGCGGCGCGATGATCACTGCGATGTTGAAGACCACGCGGATAATGCCGTAGCCTTCCGCGCGTTTATTAGGTGGAAGCAGATCTGCGACGACGGCTTCGTGTGCCGGATGCCCGATGCTGGATAGTGTTCCGACCACAACGACAACCGCAATGAAAATTCCCATGGTGGGGGCGAAGCCCATGCCCAGCGCGCTGAGCGAGGAGAGTATCAAACTGGCGACGATCACTACTTTACGTCCCATGTGGTCAGTAAGTGCTCCGCCTAATGCACTGCCCACCATGCCTGAGATCGAGAAGACCGCGAAGAGCAGACCCACGGTGGACATCCCAATATCAAATTTTTGGGTGAGGTATAGCGCGAAGAATGGGTAGAGCATGAAGCCGCCGAGGCGGTCTATGAACACGATGATGTTGTAGATCCAAAATGCGCGGGGATATTCGTTATACACTGTTTTTGTTCTAGCCAGTAAAGCGTTCATTTTTCTCCAGATTGTTTTGTCTGCTCTTTTTGGGGCTAACCCCCAGAAAGAGTAATAACCAAAAATATTTCTAATGTGCAAGACCCTTGGTCTGGGTGTTATTGCAATTGGTGACTGGAACCTCATAGCGTTTGCGAAGCTGCTTACCAGTGGCGATCATCCAGTTGGCGAAGTTGAACATGGTCCGTTCAAAGCGATGGGGTTTGTAAGAGCGGGATTTAATCGCAAATTGCTCAAGCCGAATCTGTTTGAGTTCTTCAGAGATTCTTTGGCGGTTATATTCGGCTGTCAGTTCATTTTGAAAGTAGTTCATTTGATTCTCCTTTGGCGAAAACCATACGATCAGGTGTGACCCAGTAAAAAGGCATGGACTGCCTTGAGCGTTTTTTCAATTCGATCCTGATTGAGGATGTATACTTTTGCTCCGTTCTCTCTCCTTTCTTGTAAATAGCCTGTGGCTGTAAGCTGTGTCAGATAGCGCGAAATGCTGGGCTGGCTGAGGTTGATGGTCTCCATGATCTCTTGCGAGCGCATCTGACCGTTCTCCGCGATCATTTGTAAAATGTTCAGGCGGGTGTCATCTGCCAGCGCAGAGAGGCGCGCGACGATCTCTGTGCGGTCCAATTCAGGGATGTGTACTTCAGAACCTTCCGGCAGATGAGCACCAAAGGTGATGTAGAAATTATCCCGAACTTTGTCATTGCGGATGTAGGGTCCAAAGTGGGCGCTGGGGATGAAGATCAATTCTTTTGCGTTTTGGAGTTCGTTGCCCCATTTCATTTCGGTGTATTCCTTGCCCGTCACAAATTGGATCAATTCCAAACGCGTCATTTCGCTAACATCTATTTGATTGAACGCCCTGGCAGTTTCTTCCAACATGGGGCGGACCCGATTCCACTCGGCTTGCAGGTGATTTTTCCAGAACCAGCGGATGTGACCAGTAAGCAGTTGCTTGAGAGCCGCCGGGTCGATCACATATTCATAAGCGCGGGTTTCCATTTCTTCGTCAACGTGCTCTGCACCAAAACGGTGTTTTAGGAAACTTACGTAGGTGGTTGCGGAGGAAAGGATCTCATCCCAATCTACTGGGCTGTCCATCTCGTCCTGACATTCTTTTGTCATGCAGATCTTTGAATAAGCATCCAATAACCGTTGGCGAAAGGCTGACGGCGGGGTCGATTCCAAGCTGGCAATATAAGCCTCAAAAGTGGCTCCCGGCACGCGCGGCAGAATGGAGTAATGGAACCCGATCGTGACCAAATAATGCCTTGACCGTTCCTCATTTGACATGGATGCGCGTGTCTTTGTGACCCATTCATGGATTCCCGGGTCATCTTCTGCTTTTGAGATCAATAGCATCGTTCCAAACCCATTCATGGCTGGTTCAACCATTACGAGTGAAGTTTCGGTTTGGGTCTTTTCAAAGTCAAGCGCAAATGGGGACATGGTTTTTCTCCGGTTTATTTGATTATTCAGAAAATTGAATAATGTGCATATTTTAATGAGATTTGAGATTCTGTCAAGGTTCTTTAGAATGGACCTCTTGCGAAAGTGCTTTTTTAGCCACGGATTTACCCTTCGGGCACAATGTCACAGATTTTCACTATTTATTTAAAAATCCGCGGCAAAGAATTTGATCATGCCTCGATGTTGCAGACATGCAAGAGGTCAAATGAAAAATCCCCCGCCAATGATTTGGCGGGGGATAAAAATTCTCGCTTTTGCTAACTAAGGATTTGGTGAGGCTTGAATTGCCACGCCAACCCATGAAAAGACACGTTCATCGCTGATCGCACCAGCTGAAACGTAGATCGGCTGTCCTTGCTCATCCACGCCGTTCTGGCGGACGGTGGTGACCCACCAGCGAATTACATGCGCCAGATTATCGTTTGGTCGGAAGGATGTGGGCACAATGAACTTTGTGTCTGTCACATAATCTGTAAGGCGTTGTCCCTGACCAGATGTCACATCCAAGATCGTGACTTGGTATCTTTCATTATCACGTAAGGTGCCGATCGCAGCCCATTGTAGTGTGACCACATCATTTGCCAGAGTGAAAGCAGCGCCATCCGTAGGCAGAAGCAGGTTCGGGGCTGGGTAGGGAGGCGGGAGCGTCGCAGTGGGTGTTGGTCCTGGCGTGGCGAAGCGTTCACATAATGGAATGACGATCGTGGTTCCAACGAAAACGGCATCGGTCGAAAGTCCGTTATAGAATTTGATCGCATCCATCGGAACGTTGTAACTCAACGAAATGCTTGAAAGCGTATCGCCTGATTGAACTGTGTAGGGCACTTTTTCACAAGCCTGTGCGGTTTGTGTCGCTTCGTTCGGGACAGCAGTAGGTGGTGGCTTAGGTGTGGGTGTTGGGTACGGGATTTTCAGCGTCTGCCCGACAGATACAAAACATTCAGATGATAATTGATTCAATACGATAATGCTTTGTACTGAGATCTTGAATGTAGCTGAAATAACACCACAGGTTTCACCCGTCCGCACGATGTAATCAAAGGGTGGCAACGGAGTTTCTGTTGGTATCTCTGTGGAAGTGGGCTGTTCTGTAGCTGTGGGTGTGATCGTGGCAGTGGTGGTTGGTGACATCTCCGCAGTAGGCTCTTCCAGCTTGCCGCCGATGCCAGCTTGTAAACTGAAATAAACCACTGCCGCGCCGATCAAAAGAAGAATCACGAGCGCGCCCAATGCCGCTGGCAAACTGAGCGTAATCTCAGGCATACGGCTGGCTTGCACCGTTGTATCTGCTTTTTTTGATTTTGTAGCGGCTTTCGCTGTGAGTTCTGTTCCGCACACCAAACAACGGGTGGCATTTTCAGTCAGACGTGTTCCGCAAGTAGGACAAATTTGTGATTTTTGAGAAGAGGGTTCCTGGAGCATATCGGCAAGATTATACCATCGAACACTTTTTGGATTTTTCGCGGTCTGCGCGACATTAAAGAGACGTTTTCGCTCTCAAGCCGGTTCCAGGTGGATTGAGAGCGATCTTTCTACGCCTTGACCTGCTTCGCTCCGAAGAAATTGACTCCAGCCTTAGCCGCATAATCGCTATACCCGCCGATATATTCCGTGATCTTGCCATCTTTTAATTCAAAGATGCGATTGACGGTTTGATCGAGAAAATATCGATCATGTGAAATGACAAGCACAGTCCCGTTAAAATCATTCAGTGCATTCTCCAACACCTCGGCAGATGCAATATCGAGATTGTTCGTCGGTTCATCGAGCAATAAAAAGTTTGCACCCGATAACACCAACAACGCCAACTGGAGCCGACTCCGTTCGCCGCCCGAAAGCGACCCAACGCGCTGAGTCGCTTGTTGATAATTGAACAGGTAACGGGTCAGAAAAGAGACGGCACGTCCCTCGCTCATATTGCCAAAGAGACGAACAGTGTCGATCACAGTTTGATTAAAGTCCAATGTCTCGTGCTCTTGGGCGTAATAACCAACTTTCACGCTGGGTCCGATTTTGATCTCGCCCAATGTCGGCTCATCTTTGCCAAGCACCAACCGCAGAAACACGGATTTGCCCGCGCCATTCGCGCCGATCAGCCCCACGCGTTCGCCATGCCGGATAAGGATATTGATATCCTCAAGAATATCGCGATGCGAAAAAGACTTGGTAACTTGATCGAATTCCAAAACTTGATTCGAACCGCGCCAGCCGTTGAGCGCCAGATCCATTTTGCGGCGGTCAAGTACGGGACGCTCAATTTTTTCCATACGCTCGATACGCGCTTCCATGTTGTGAACACGCGTCGCAAATTTGTCGTTGAAGACTACCCACACTTTATAGCGTTTCAGCGCCATCTCCAAACGCCCGATCTCGCGTTGCTGGATTTGGTATAGTTCTTCCTGGCGCGCAAGCCGTTCTTCTTTGTCGATAATGAATTCTGTATAGTTGCCGAGAAAGGTTGTGATCTTGCCATCTTCAATTTCAGCAATGTGCGTGGCGACTGCGTCCAAAATATAGCGGTCATGTGAAATCAGTACCACCGCACCTGGATATTCAATGATGAGCTTTTCAAGAAATGCCTTGCCTGGCATATCGAGATGATTATCAGGCTCATCCAATAACAACACGGTCGGGTTTGCCAGCAGCAGCCTCGCCAGCCCGATCAATTTCTTTTGTCCGCCACTCAATACGCCGATAGGTTTCTCAAAATCGGATTCGGGTAAGCCCAGTCCACGCAAAATCTCGCGGACGCGTGATTCGTAATTCAACCCGCCCAGCGACTCGAACTCTTCCAGTAATTTATGTTGGGTATCCAATGTGCGTTCAAGTGCTTTCGGGTTGTTGTACACTTCGGGCTCGCCCAACTTGGACTCAACTCGATGTAGTTCCACGTCAATTTCAGCGACACGTGCATTGCCTTCGAGAGCCAGCGCAATGGCAGTTCTCTCCGGGTCAAATTCGGGATGCTGAGGCAAATAGCCAACTGTCACGCCTTTGGCGCGGATCACGGCTCCGCCTTTTTCTGGTTTATGTTCGCCAACGATCAACTTCAGCAGGGACGACTTCCCCGCGCCGTTCGGACCGATCAGCCCGATCTTCTGGTCATGCTGAATTTCCCAGTTCAGGTCACGGAAGATGGCGCGGGCACCAAGGATGATGGTTGCGTTTGAAACTGTGATTGAGATCATGTGTACTCCAATAATACTTTATTCCGGTGGTCGAGTAGCCCGTGTTCGTCGGGCGTATCGAGACCACCACTAACAAAAATAATTTTGCTTACAAGGTGGTTTCAACTGCTTGCGCTCAACCACCAGCACCGAATTTAAACAAAAACGCCGCAGGCGTTCCTGCGGCGTTAGAGAGAAAAGGAATGGGGTTATCTCTGGGCAACAGGCGCGATTCGAGGAAGCCCAGCGTTGTTAAAGCCGCGCATGCCGATGCACAAGAAAATGTTGCCAGATTGTTCGTATCTCATGGTGGCGGGATTATAGCATAAGTTTTTGGCGTATAATTCGTGTATATCATCACAAGGGACATTCATGACCGAAGCCAACCGACCTCTCCGCGTTTTTCTCTGTCACTCTTCCAACGACAAGCTAGTTGTGCGTGACCTATACCGCCGCCTCGATGCCGAAGGTTGGATAGATGTTTGGCTTGACGAAGAAAAGCTCTTTCCCGGGCAGGATTGGAATTTTGAAATTGAAAAAGCGGTAGAAGCCTCGCAAATCGTTCTGGTCTTTCTCACTAATAACTCGGTGACTAAAGAAGGCTATATCCAAAAAGAGTTGCGGCTTGTCTTGGATGTTGCTTTGAATATGCCTGAAGAGACGATCTTCGTTATTCCTCTCAAGCTTGAAGACTGTCCTGTTCCACGTCGGTTACAGACTTGGCAGTGGTTGAATTACTTTCCCGAAAGTGACAGAGACCGCGCTTATCAAAGATTGTTAGTAAGCTTAAAGATGCGTGCTGGACGATTGGGGATTTCAACAGTCAATCCTTCTGAAGAACAAGCCCGCATTGAAGCTGAGAAAATCAAACAAAAGGAAGCGGAAGACAAAGCCAGGAAAGAAAAAGAAACGCGGGATAGAAAAACTGCAGAAGATCGCGCTCGCAAAGAATCGGAAGAGCAGACTAGAAAAGATAAGGAAGCACGCGATAAAAAGAACGTAGAAGAGCGTGCCCGTAAAACCACTGAAGAAAAAGCCAGAAAAGAAAAACAAACTCGCGAAAACACAGAACGTGAAACTGTTGCAAAAGCCACGCAGGAAAAGTCGGAAAAATTAAAGCGTGATATAAAAATTGAACCGGTTGTTGAGAAACCCGTTGCAACAAAACCTGGATCAAGGAAACAATTTTTTGGAAAACTCCCATCATGGGGCATTGGATTGATTGCCTTTGCTTTTCTTGCATTGATTGTTTGGACTTTTTCATTAATCCCCCCTCCACTCGATCCTATTCAAACACCCTCTTCTGGATCGACTCTAACGCCATCAGCCACGCAGACGCCTGTTGTTAAACCAGCGACAAAAACGCTTGTGCCTGCAACAAGCACGGCGACTATTGCACCTACCCCAACATTTAGAATTTCTACCATAATCGGCAAAGATGGGGCGGTTCTTGTTTTTGTGCCAAAAGGCGAATTCACAATGGGGAGTAATAATGGCGAGGCAAACGAGAAGCCAGTTCATAAGATAACGTTGGATGCTTTTTGGATTGACCAAACTGAAGTCACTAATAAACAATACTCCATATGCGTCTCTGGTGGAGGATGCACTCGGCCGCGCAATACAAGTTCTGATACGCGTTCCAGTTATTACAGCGATTCTAAATTTGACAATTACCCTGTTGTCCATGTCTCATGGGATGATGCCGTTGCCTATTGCAAATGGGTCGGTAGAAGATTGCCGACAGAAGCAGAATGGGAAAAAGCTGCACGCGGTGTGGATGAGCGTAACTATCCTTGGGGTAATGAGGCACCTAATACGAACTTGCTGAACTATGATGGCAATATTGGTGATACAACAGAAGTTGGAAGATATCCCGACGGAAAAAGTCTTTATGGCGCATATGATATGGCAGGCAATGTTTGGGAATGGACGAATGATTGGTATAGTGAAACCTATTATCAGAATTCGCCTCTGCTGAATCCACAAGGACCAGATTCGGGTAATGCTCGGGTGTGGCGAGGCGGTTCATGGTATCACTACTATCGTAATGTTCGTTCTGCTTACCGTGTCTGGAGCGATTCGGCTTTCACGAGTGGCGATATTGGCTTTCGCTGTGCACGTTCTGAATAAATCCCTTCCACAAACCCCGCCTCTCTGATAGAATACATTCCGCACGCCGAACGCTTTGATCTTGTTCAAGAAAAACCCTCGGCTTTTCCCCGTCGGGGGTTTTTGTGTGTAATAACTACAGACTTCGAAAGTCTTTTTCGGAGTCTTCAAAATCTAATACCCTTATGGAAGACTTCCGAAGTCTTTACTGGAAGAAGAAAAATGATAACCGAACGAACCGACCTCCGTAACATCGCCATCATCGCCCACGTTGACCACGGCAAAACCACGCTCGTGGACGGGCTCCTACGTCAGTCACATACTTTCCGTGACAACCAACACGTGGAAGAACGCGTGATGGATTCGAACGATCTCGAACGCGAACGCGGCATTACTATTCTTGCCAAGAACACCGCGATCACGCTCAATGATCCCGTCACCGGCAAGCCGATCAAGATCAACATCGTGGATACCCCCGGACACGCCGACTTCGGCGGCGAAGTAGAACGCGTTATGAACATGGTGGACGGCGTACTCCTGCTTGTCGATGCTGCTGAAGGTCCGATGCCTCAGACACGTTTCGTGCTTAAGAAGGCGCTCTCCATGGGGCACAAGGCGATTGTCGTGATCAATAAGGTTGATCGCAAAGACGCCGAACCCGAACGTGTTCTCAACGAAACCTTTGACCTTTTCATCGAACTCGGCGCCACTGAAGAACAAGCGGATTTTCCCGTTATCTACGCCATCGGCATTGATCAGCGCGCCGGACTCACGAAAGAAATGGGTCCCGACCTTCAACCTCTCTTTGACGTAATTCTCAAACACATTCCCGCTCCCAAAGTGGATCTTGATGCGCCTCTGCAATTGCTTGTTACCATGCTCGGCTACGACGATTACCGCGGCGTCACCGCCATTGGACGCGTCTTCTCTGGTAGGATCAAAGCCAACCAGAAGCTTGCGCGCTTAACCACAGATGGTCGTAATCTCCCTGAACAAGCCAAATACCTTTATACATTCCAGGGTTTGAATAAAACTGAAATTACAGAAGCCAGCGCTGGTGACATTGTTTCACTGGCTGGTCTCGATGGTATTGCCATCGGTGAAACGCTCGGCGACCCTGCCAACCCAATTGCCTTGCCGACCATCAAAGTGGAAGAACCCACCGTCCGTATGACGTTTGGTGTGAACACCTCACCATTTACTGGAACAGAGGGCACCTGGAGCACTTCACGCAAACTGCGCGAGCGTTTATTTGAAGAACTTCGCACCAATGTATCGTTGCGCGTTGAAGAAACAGAATCGGCTGAGAACTTCCTTGTTTCCGGTCGTGGTGAGTTGCACCTTGGCATCCTCATCGAAACCATGCGGCGCGAAGGCTATGAGTTCCAGGTCTCGCGTCCCGAGGTGATTTTCCACAAAGCGGATGACGGCGCCTTGCTTGAACCCTATGAAGAAGTGCATGTTGAAACCAGCAATGAAACCGTCGGTGTAGTCGTGGAAATGCTTGGGAGCCGCAGAGCCAAAATGACCGAGATGCATGATGCAGGTCAAGGTATGACGCGCATGGTCTACATCGCACCTACGCGTGGTTTGCTCGGCTTCCGTTATCAGTTCCTGACTTCCACTCGCGGTGAAGGTGTCATGCACACTATTTTCCACGGTTATGATGAAATGGCTGGACCGATGTCCACGCGCACAACCGGTTCGCTGGTCGCATGGGAAGTGGGCGATACAACGGCGTACGCTTTGAAGAATGCTGAAGAGCGCGGCACGTTGTTTATCGGTCCCGGTGTTAAAGTCTATGAAGGCATGGTGATCGGTGAAAACACCCGTGGGCAGGATATGCCGATCAACGTCTGCAAAAAGAAACATTTGACGAATATCCGTTCAGCGGGCGGCGATATGGAAATCCGCCTCACTCCACCCCGCCGCATGTCTCTGGACGAAGCAATTGAATATCTCTCTGACGACGAACTGCTTGAGATCACACCCGAGTCTTATCGCATCCGCAAGCGCATTCTCAAAACAGATGATCGCGGCAAGCAGACCAAGAAGATCAAAGAACAACTTAGCGAAGCATAAATGCAAAACTCCGAGCTCACCAAGAGCTCGGAGTTTTTTCTTGTTCCGTTTACTTCCTCAACACGTAATCGATATCACAGCACTGCGTGTGAAGCCAGTTATATTGTAGACCTCAATTTGATAGAGAACTTTTTCCCCAGCAATAAAGGTATAAAGGTCTTTATAAGCCGTGGTATTGGCAGGTAACTCAATGACAGGCTGGTCGTTGCGGATCAAGCGATAGCCTGTTTCATTTGTGGCGTTGTCGGTCCACGTGAAAGATACATCCATCTGGCTGGCAACGTAATCGCAATTGAACTCCCATTTCACAGAAGGGGCTTGGGGTAGGGACATGGTTGGCGTCGGCGGCGGAGCGACGCTGGCGACCACCCAATAGCTCCCAGTGATCTCTGCGTATTCCCCCCAAAGCCAGCATTCACCGATTGGACTCTCGACGGATTTAACCAGCCAATAGTTTTCCTGTGGGTAGTGCCCGATGATCTCCACTGTGACACCTTTAACATAAGTAAATAAGATCTCATAATTTTGCCCGGGACCATTGCGGCAGTTGGTCTGTTCGCGCAGGGTAAGCATGGGCACAGAGTAGGTGGGTGTGATGGTGGCTGTTGGTCCGGCGGTGCCGATTGTGGCGGTGGCCTGCGGCACGGGCGAGAAGGTCGCTGTGATGGGAACATCGGCGCCGTTGCGTAAACCTTCCTGCAAGGTGGCGGCGATGATGGTCGCGGCTTGGTCATCAACAGAGAGAGTGGGTGCCGTGCCAGGTATGTTGCAGGCAAGCATGGTGATTAAGATGATCGAGATGAATGTGAGTTTTTGTTTGTGGTTCATTGCTTTCGTAACGCGACATTTTTGTCGCCCTTTTAATAACTGCGACATAAATGTCGCGACACCAAGGAAGGAAAATTTTATCGAAACAGAATCAGATATCGGCTGACGCGAAGCGTGAAGCGGATCCTCATCCTATGAAATTTTCTTATGTGCGCGTCCGCCGACTCTGAAATATTCCACACGTCCTTTGTTGTCACGAATAATGTCTGCAAGCGCGCCATTGTAAGGTTCGTCGAGCCCGATGAGTTTGTCTTGATCGTAAAAGGCAAAGCGCATCGGTGGCATGGCGGGGCCGGGTGGGGTTTCAGGCGTGGGGAAACCGCCGAGCGGGATGTGATGATAAACGAGATGCTTGCCTTTGACTTTGATATCGAAACATTCGGTGCCTATTTGATAACGCCCGCTGAACTCTTTAAGTTCCTGCGGTGATTCGAGCGGCTCGGGCGATTTGAGTTTAATGCCAAAATATAAATCGAGTGCCCACCCAAAGGTCTGAGCCGTGATGATGCCACCGTCGTCGCTGTTGGTGAGGATGGCAAGCGCGAAATCTTTTTCAGGGATGTAGAAAAAATACGCCTGTTGACCGTGTGTCGCGCCGCCGTGTGCGTAGGCAGTGAGATCATCTGCATAACGGATGAACCAGGTGATGCCCATGTCACCGCGCCCGCCCGCATTGACTTGTTTCTTGCGCATGGCTTTGAGTGTTTTGCGTTTGACGATTTTCTTGCCCGATGGCAATTTCCCATCGCCCATGTGAAAGCGTGCATATTTCAACAGGTCTTTGACGGTGCTGACGACCCCACCAACACCGTTACCTGCGCGTCCAATTGCCCAGGGACGAGCTACCTGCGTTTTATTGTCCTTGCGATAATGTCCAACGACAAAACGATGTGTGAAGAGAATATCGCTTGGGTACAGATATGTCATATTCAAGTCAAGCGGATTGAGTAGCATTTCCTGTAGAGCTTGTTCATAGGGTTTCTTCGTAACCACTTCGATCACACGTGAAGCAATGTTGAAGCCAGCATTATTGTATGACCAGATCTTTCCCAACGGTTGGATCTGTAGAAGTTTAGCGATGTCTTTTACCATTCTGTCGAGCGCATCGTCACCGTTGCCGAAGTCGTTGAAATAATCACCGACCCAGCCGCCGGTGTGGGTGAGCAAATGCCTTATAGTGGCTTTCTTTGCCACGCTTTCATCGTTGAGTTTGAAGTCCTTGATGTATCTGCGGACAGGCGCATCCAAATTCACTTTGCCTTGCTCGGCAAGCATCATCAGCAATGTCCCGGTGAAGGTCTTGCTGATGGAGCCGGTTTGCATCAATGTGTCGGGCGTTACGGGGAGTGGATGCTCCACGCTGGTCACCCCGAAGCCAGCCGTCCATTCCTTGCCTTTGTGGTAAATGCCGATGGAAACACTGGGGACTTGCAGGCGTTTCATCTCTTTCTGGATGCGTTTGCTGATGGTGTTGAATTTCGAATCGTGGGAGGGAGGTTTTGTGTTCATAGGTTGATTATAAAAGACCTCGGAGATTTTCAAAATCTCCGAGGTCTGGTTGTTTCTATTCTCCGTTACCCTCCATCCAAGTGGACTGGTATTCGGGTTTCTCGAATTCGAGCGCGTCCTTGGTCAGATGCAGGGGATAGAACGTATCCACCATCACGGCCAGTTCCTGTGTTTCCTTTTTGCCAATGCTGGCTTCGGTCATGCCGGGTTGCGGACCGTGCGGCAAGCCATAAGGGTGCAGGGAAATGTCGCTGCGGTCAATGCCTTTGCGCGACATGAAATTGCCTTCGGCATAATAGATCACTTCGTCAGAGTTGACGTTCGAGTGGTTGTACGGTGCGGGGATGGAATCGGGGTGGTAGTCAAATAAACGCGGCACAAATGAACAAACGACAAAGTTATGCCCGTCGAAAGTTTGATGCACAGGTGGCGGTTGGTGTACGCGCCCGGTGATCGGCTCAAAATCTTCGATGTTGAATATCCAAGGATAGAGATAACCGTCCCAGCCTACGACGTCAAAGGGATGATAGTCCAGAATGTGCTTGCTCAAGCGGTCACGCACTTTGATACGCACTTCGAATTCGCCACGCTCAGTGTGCGTTTCGAGTTCGTCTGGAATACGAATATCGCGTTCGCAATAGGGCGCATGTTCAAGCATTTGGCCGAAATTATTGCGGTAGCGTTTTGGCGGTTCGATCTGGGATGGATTCTCAATGGTGAAGAAACGCGCTTCTGTTCCGTCAATGTGCAGTTGCCATGTGGTCCCAAATGGAATCACAATGTAATCGCCTTTGCGAAATTTGAGATTTCCGAATTGCGATTTCAATATGCCACTGCCTTCATGAACCCACCACGTTTCGTAAGCCTGCGCGTTGCGGTAGAAATAATCCATGTTTTTGCTGGCGCGTGCTACACCGAGAATTACGTCCTTGTTGGCGAGCAATGGAATCCGCGCTGATACTGCATCGCCGCCGAGCGGAATGTCGGAAGTCTTGAAGGCGCGGTGACGGATCGGACCGAAGTCCACAGTTTCGGGCATGCGCGAGCCGATGTCTTCTGTCTGCTTGACGCGCGGCGGGATGAAGTTGTGATACAGAATGGATTGCAGGGAAGAGAAACCCTCCAATCCCATTAATTCTTCGCGATACAGTTCGCCGTTCGGTTTACGAAATTGCGTATGTCGTTTGTGGGGGATCTGTCCAAGTTTATGATAGAAGGGCATGGGTAACTCCTTATTTTTTTGTTATATCAGAAAATGCAACCACGCCAGTCAGCCCGTTCGCACGGGCATATTGAAGCGCGTGCGCTGCGTTCTGCGCAAATTCTTCACTGGAGATGGAAAGGTGGACGGACATGGAAGCCATGCCTATAAAAAGAGACATGTTGAGAGCCATACCGTTGTTATCAGCAATAATTTTCTTTTTGATGCGTTCGCAGGCAGTACGCGCTCCCGGCGCGCTCGTGGATGGCATCAGAATAAGAAACTCGTTATCCTGTTTGCATAGAATATCAGTTTCACGTAGGTCAAGGTGCAGCCTGTTCATAACAAAAAGCTCTGCATCGTTTCGGGTTTCCGGATGAGCCGGGTCTGTCTCAACGAGAAGGTTGAACAAGGTCAGGGAATCCCCATAGCGTCGCGACTTGTTCACTTCATGAGCCAACAGGGACTTGAATATATCAGGATGATATAAACCGTTTTCATGACCGTAAATATTTTGCAAGGCAGTGTTCCTCTATACCAATTTTTATTGTATGATTTCAGAAAATATCACTGCGGTTGTAAGTCGCTGGTCACGGGCATGTCCCATGGCTGTGGATGCCTGCTGCATGAGTTTGTGGCTGGTCAGCGCTGTTCCTTCGGGGATGGATGCCATCCCGACGAAAACCGTCATATTGAAAGACACCCGGTCATAGGTTTGGTGAGGCTCGTTGAATAACTTTGCCAGACGTTCACAAACAACGCGCCCGCCTGTTTCGTCTGTGGCTGGCATCATTACCAGGAACTCATTACCCTTGCGGCATGGAATATCCGTATCGCGGAGTTGTACATCCAGAATATTGATGGTGAACATCTCTGCGCTGTGCAGGATTTCTGGACGATCGGGATCGGTTTCGATTGCCAGGTGAATGAGTGTGAGCGGAGTTTTATAGCGGCGCGAACGATGGACCTCATGATCCAGCAGGGTCTGAAAGGATTCGAGCGAATACAGTTCAATTTCATGCGTGAGGATATCATTCATGGCATGGCTCCGTGATTACAGTGCAGATCGACCGAAGTTTAGAAAAGCATGGCTCTATTCATTGTAAGGCTCTTACGAATTTAGAATCTCTTATGGCGCAACAACGATGGATCGCACAAGCGCATCCAAAGCCGATAGGGAGGGTTGGAAATCGTCTGCCGCCAGCATGTTGAGTTTATCAGTAATATCCGTATAGTAAGTTTCATTGGGACCAGTGTCAGCTGGTATAGGAACGCCTCCAGCCGGAACGATGGCATCTGGTTTGTCGGTCTCGGCAAGGATAGGCGCAGTAATGGGCAGGATCGCGAGGATGTAGTATTTGCCATCACTGGTCAGCCCTTCAAAAAGATAGGTCAACTCGTGGTTGTTGATCGTTGCCGGATATTGAGCGTATTCCGCTAGAAAGCGAATCCCACTTCCACCTTGAAATGTGAGGACTTCCATCTTGGAAGAGATCAATTGCCCGGCATTGAAGAAAACTACACTGGGCATAAGTTCTTTGGATAACGGCGCACCTGTCGTGAGCATCTTGATGCGCTTAATGCTCTCTGCCACTCCAGGCTGAAGCTGTGCGTACGTCTCTGCAGGGTAAACAAAGATTCTGGGCTGATGGAACTTATCCTGTAGTTGATAGTTGGTCAAGGTAAATTTTAAGTAATCAGGCGCGATCTCCCAGGGCGTTGCGTTTGGATCTGCAACTGCGGACACCATTTCTGATAATGAATCTTGTGCCAATCCTTGTGGAATGGCGAAGGTGACATTGTTAAGTGTTACTATGGCACCAGGTACAGCTGGTATGGTCGTGGGTGTAACCGTTGCCGTGGGCGCTGCTGTTTGTATAACCGGGATCGGCGTGGCTTTTGCATATAAATTGCACGACAATATGAACAGAGTTAGCGCACCAAGCAGAAAGATCTTTGATTTCATTTTTTCTCCTTCAAGCATGTATTGACCTGGGTCAGACGCCTGAAGGTCCTACTGTGTTCCGCAAAATTCCAATTCGTTCGATCTCCAATTCAACGACATCGCCGGAATTCAGCCACGGACCCTGAAACTTTGTCAATTCGAGTAAACAGCCTGTACCGACGGTGCCTGAGCCAATAACATCACCGGGGAAGAGCATCGCTGAATCCGAGGCGCGCGCGATGATCTCGCCAAATGACCATTTCATATCTTTAAAATTACCGCGGGACATTTCCACACCGTTGACTCTTGCCATCATCGCAAGATCGTACACGCCCGGGCGCCCTTCTGCTCGATCAGCCAGCGCATCACGCGTGACGATGACTGGTCCAAATGCTGACGCAAAATCCTTGCCCTTGGCTGGACCAAGTCCCACTGCCATTTCTTTGCGCTGAACATCCCGCGCTGACCAGTCGTTGAAGATGGTGTAGCCGAAGATGTGTTGCTCGGCATCTTCGGCTTTGATGTTCATGCCGCCTTTGCCGATCACGAGAGCGACTTCCAGTTCATAATCCATCGCCTTGGTGTAGTGCGGATATGGAATCTCATCGTCATGCCCAAACACGGCATTCGGATTTGTAAAATAGAAAACCGGGAACTCATACCATTCCGGTGGCACATCGCGTCCGCGATTTTTGTTGGCGGTCATGACGTGTTGCTCGAAGGCGTAGCCATCACGCAGGGTGTTGGGCTTGAGTGGTGAAAGGAACTTGACTTCGTCAACGGAAAGCGAATCCCTGGAAGCCTTGCTTGCTGCTTCCGTTGTGCCTGCGGCGATCACCGCGTACATGTCGGGAAAGGGCAGGGTGTGGACACGATCCTCGATAACGAGAGCAGGTTGGGACGTAGCGTGATGCGTTGCTATAGTTGCAAATTTCATGGTGTAAGTCCAAAGTCAAAGGTCAAAAGTCGAAAGTCGCATGTCAGGTATTGACGCTTGACTTTCGACGTTCGACTATAAGTTTCCGCGTTTCTCTTGTTCCATTTCAATGGACTCAAACAAGGCTTTGAAATTGCCTTTGCCAAATCCTTTGGCGCCGTGACGTTGAATCACTTCGATGAACATGGTCGGGCGATCCTGAATGGGTTTGGTAAAGATCTGCAGGAGGTAGCCTTCATCATCGCGGTCAACGAGGATGCCGAGATCATGCACAGTTTTCAAATCCTCTTTGATGGTTCCCACGCGGTCTGGCAGGGCTTCGTAATAGGTATCAGGCACGCGCAGAAATTCAACGCCACGCTTGCGAAGTTCGTCCACGGTTTTGAGAATATCGCCAGTGATGATGGCGAGATGTTGCGCGCCGGGGGAGAGATAGTAATCGAGGTATTCTTCGATCTGACTCCGGCGGCGTCCCTCGGCGGGTTCGTTAATGGGGAATTTGACGCGTCCATTGCCGTTCTGCATCACCTTGGACATGAGCGCCGAATATTCGGTGGAGATGTCTTTATCATCGAAAGCCATGAGCTGACGGAAGCCCATCACCTGATGATAAAAATTAACCCAGTGATTCATTTTGCCAAGTTGCACGTTGCCCACGATATGGTCGATCGCAGCAAGCCCGGTGGACTCAGCTTCGTATTGGATGGGTTTATAAGTTGGAGCGAACACGCCCTTGTAATCATCGCGATCCACGAAGACATGCAGGGTTTCGCCATAGGTATAAATTGCGGACGTGCGATAGATACCAAAATCATCTTTTTCTTCGCGCGGAGTCCACGCAGATTTGCCGCCGCGGGATGTGGTAGCCTGCCAGGCTTTTTCAACATCATCCACGCCGAGCGCGATGACTTTGACTCCATCACCATGCACCATGTGATGTGATGCCAGCGGACTTGATGGGCTATAGGGTGCAGAAACAACAAACCGCGCCTGCCCCGATTCAAGTACATACGAAGCAAAGTCGCGGTTGCCAGTCTCAAGCCCTGAGTAAGCAATGGGTTTGAAGCCAAAAGCCTTCCACCAATAATACATGGCGTGCTTGGCGTTGCCCACGTAAAAGTGGACGTGGTCAACGGATTTGATTTGCAGAAAGTCCGCCTCCTCGGTCATCGGGCGGGATTCGGGTTTAGAAACAGTAGTAGCCATTCAGCCTCCTTTGGTTGGGATACTGAGATTTTACGACAAAGGATGTCCCATTGCAATTGAAAAATTAGACCCTAATGGTCATTGGTCCTTTAGGGTCCGGGTCACTTTACGATCCATCTCGGCTTCTTTTCACGGCATCTTCAATGAACATCTTCCAAACGGGATACGCATCCTCATCCCAGATGGTGTGCATCACCTCAAGCGCCTCATCCTGTTTCCAGCCTAGCCTCAGAACTCGATACATGGCAATGAATGCGCTGGCTCGAAAATTGGGGAGTGGCGAGAAGAGTGTGTAAAATAGGAATATGAAATGTCCAAACTGTGAACAAAAGCAACACCAACATAAGAACGGCAGAACCCAGGCAGGTAGTCAGCGGTATCGTTGCTATAGTTGTGGGT
>Ga0210377_10000383_pt1 | contig 42174 bp, 44 predicted proteins | sample PLM4_65_b1redo_FD_155480 | JGI IMG/M metagenome (GOLD analysis project Ga0210377, IMG submission 155480) | Groundwater sediment microbial communities from an aquifer in East River, Colorado, USA - PLM4_65_b1 redo | ecosystem: Environmental > Terrestrial > Soil > Riparian zone | place: USA: East...
GGTGACGTTCGCCTCAGACTATTTTGATCTGCTGTATGAATGGGCGCAGAAACTTGTGCTGGAAGGCAAGGCGTATGTAGACGACCAGACGCCCGAAGAAGTAAGCCTCAATCGTGGCACGTTAACGGAGCCGGGAAAAAATTCTCCGTATCGCGACCGCGACGTGGAAGAGAACATGGATCTGCTCGAGCGCATGAAAAACGGCGAGTTCCCCGATGGCTCACGCATCCTGCGCGCCAAGATCGACATGGCACATCCAAACATCAATATGCGTGACCCAGCCATGTATCGCATCATCCATCAGCATCATCATCGTACGGGCGATAAGTGGAAAATTTACCCCATGTACGATTGGTCGCATGGACAGAACGACTCGATGGAAGGTATCACTCACTCATTGTGTTCGCTGGAATATGAAGACCATCGTCCGCTCTATGAATGGTTTTTGGATCAGCTTGGTGTGTTCAAGCCGCGCCAGATCGAGTTCGCGCGCATGAACGTGAATTACACCGTTATGAGCAAACGCAAACTGCGACGGTTGGTGGAAGACGGACATGTCAAAGGTTGGGATGACCCACGCATGCCCACCTTGCGTGCGATGCGCCGCCGCGGGTACACCGCAGAAGCGATCCTGGAATTTATTCGCCGCGTGGGTGTTGCCAAAAACTATAGCGTCAGCGATGTGGCATTGCTCGAAGAATGCGTACGCGACAACCTCAATAAACACGCCGTGCGCCGCATGGCTGTGCTTCATCCGCTTAAAGTTGTGATCGATAACTATCCCGACGATCTGACCGAAGAGATGGATGCCGTAAACAATCCTGAGGATCCGTCCGCTGGCACGCGCAAGGTTCCGTTCTCGAAGGTGTTGTACATCGAGCAGGATGATTTCCGCGAGACACCACCGCCCAAGTATTACCGCCTCTTCCCTGGCAATGAAGTGCGTTTGCGATATGCTTATTTCATCAAGTGTACCCATGTCGTCAAGAATGATGCAGGTGAGATCGTGGAAATCCGCGCCACGTATGACCCGTCCACACGCGGCGGTGACGCGCCTGATGGTCGCAAGGTAAAGTCCACCATCCATTGGGTGTCCGCTAAACATGCACAGGAAGTGGAAATCCGCATGTATGACCGTCTCTTCTCGAAGGAAAATCCGGAGGAAGGCGAAGAGGGATTCCTGGCTGCCATTAATCCAGACTCTTTGAAAATCCTTACCGGATATGTGGAACCCTCTCTCGCGTCGACCAAGCCTGGTGGCCGCTTCCAGTTCGAGCGCGTCGGATATTTCTGCACCGATATCGAATCCACGGAGGAAAAAATTGTTTTCAATTTGACCGTGAATTTGAAGGATACTTGGTCGAAGATCGAGAAGAAAGGTAAACAGACTTAGCTTGCTGTCCTAAAGTGACAGTCACTTTTTTATTCCAACACCTTGACAACTCATCCCCCTCTCATGTAAACTGCCTTTGTATGTTAATCTCACCAGAAAGGAGCGCACTTCCAATGACTCTGCGTAGCACGGCGAAACGCCATCTAAAAATCCATCCTACTCGAAGTGCGCCTATTGACCGTTGACCCTACAGCGAGTCAATCTCCTGTGTCCTCTCAAAACACGGCGCACCTGCGCCGTGTTTTTTTCTTAAACCCTTTGTGCTCCGTAGTGACCTTTGTGATTAAGAACGGAATTTATCATGAATATCTCTTTTAAATCGTATTGGAATCTTCTTGCCAAACACATCCGCCCGCAAAAGGGACGGTTCATCATGCTTGCCACATTACTGTTTGGGAGCATTGGGCTGCGTATCATCGCCCCACAGATCATGCGCCAGTTCATTGATGAGGCATTGGCTGGCAAGGCACTCTCCACACTCACATGGACAGCGATCGCGTTTATCAGTATCGCCTTAATACAACAAGGTGCTACCATAGCCGTTACCTATTTGGGTGAGAATGTGGCATGGACAGCCACCAACGCCCTGCGCGCTGAACTGGCAGAGCACGCCGTCCACCTTGACATGCGCTTCCACAACGATCACACCCCCGGTGAATTGATCGAGCGCATCGACGGCGACGTAACCGAGTTGGCAACTTTTTTCTCTCAGTTCGCATTGAATCTCATCGCCAACGGACTTCTTCTTATTGGCATCCTTGTCGCGCTCTTTATCGAAGATTGGCGCGCCGGGCTGGCATTTACCGTCTATTCCTTCCTCACGATCGCGATCCTTGGAAAGGTCAAGGACATTGCTGTGCCGCATCAAAAGGCGCGGCGTGAAGCAGAAGCGCAACTCTTCGGATTTATCGAAGAGCAACTTTCCGGCACTGAAGACATCCGCTCCAGCGGCGCGGTTGGCTTCTCCATTCGCGAATTGTTCCGCCACCAACGGGAGGTGCTCACGCACAACCGCAGGTCGCATTTCAAGCGCTGGATTATCGAGAACGCCATGGGGCTTGCTCTCACACTCGGCACGCTGGTCGCGATCACCAGTGGATACTGGCTCTTCACCGCCGGCATCATCACCATCGGCACGGTCTATCTCTTCGTACACTACCTCAACCTGCTCGAAGAACCATTCTGGGCAATGACGCACGAGATCGAAAGCTTTCAAACCATCGGCGCCTGCGTGGAGAGATTGACCGAATTCCGCGCACTCAAGCCAGAGGACAAGAATGAAGCAGGCTTGGATGTGGATTCACATCCATTGGCGCTGGCGTTCGACGATGTGACCTTTTCCTATAACGGGGACGACGCCGTCCTGACCCGCCTCTCGTTCGACCTCAAGCCTGGTTCCGTTTTAGGGTTGCTGGGTCGCACCGGCAGCGGAAAGACCACCATCGGACGCTTGATCTTCCGTCTGTATGATGTGAACGATGGAAAGATAAACATCAACGAGGTGAATGTGCGCGACATCCGCCTGGACTCATTACGACGCAACATCGCCATCGTCACACAGGATGTACAGTTGTTCAAAGCATCTGTCCGCGACAACCTGACCTTCTTCGACCGCTCGATCTCCGATGAGCAGATCGTCGCCACGCTCGAAGAACTCGAACTCGGCGACTGGTTCCGCGCTCTACCCAAAGGCTTGGACTCCACACTGGAAACGGGATCAAAATCGTTATCGGCGGGTGAAGCGCAATTGCTGGCGTTCACGCGAGTCTTCTTGCGCAATCCCGGTCTGGTGATTTTAGATGAAGCATCATCTCGTCTCGATCCCGCCACGGAGCAAAAACTCGAGCACGCGATTGCAAAACTGCTCAAGGGTCGTACCGCCATCATCATCGCCCACCGCCTGGACACGCTGCACCGCGCCGATGATGTGTTGATCCTGGAAAAAGGTATTGTCAGCGAATATGGCAACCGCAAACAATTGGCATCCGATCCAGCATCCCGTTTTTATCAACTGCTCAAAACCGGAGCAGAAGAAGTGCTGGCATAATAAGATGATTAAACACAAAGGACACTACGGGCACAAAGTTTTGATGAACTGATGATTTTGTTGTTCACATAAAGACGGTGCCAGTCCGCTTTAGCGGGCTTCGTACGAATAGCACGGACGTTAATATCATCCCCGAATGGGGCCGTCCGTGCGGGCGCAATCATCAGCTTTCCTTAGTGTACTTCGTGCCCTTTGTGGTGAACAAGGTTTTTACTATGTCTGAAACAACCATCAACTCAAACGAACACAACATCCCTGCCCTACCCACGTGGAAGGTCATTTATGAAATGATCCGCTTCCGTCCGTGGCTGTGGTTCGTGGATCTTCTTTGCGTGGCGCTCATTCGCTTTTGCTGGCAGGTCGCACCGGCACTCATCCTCAAATCATTCTTTGACATGATCACCGGCGATGCGACTCTCACCTTCGGCGTTTGGAGCGTGGTCATTTTCTTCGCCGCCACCTGGATCGGACGCGTGATCGCCAGCTACGGATTTTATTACGCTGACGTACCCATCTTCGCCGATATGAACACACTCATCCGCAAGAATCTGCTCAGCCATATCTTGAAACGCCCCGGCGCATCGCAACTACCCGACTCATCCGGTGAGGCTGTCAGCCGCTTCAAAACGGATGTGGATCAAATCCCGCTCTTCGTGATCCTGGTCAATGACGTCATGGTTGGCTTGGTCATTATCGCGGTCGCCATCGTGTTAATGACACAGATCAGTCCGTCGGTCACAGGCATGTCACTTATCCCACTGGTCGTTGTCGGCATCATCGCCAACATCGCCACGAGCCGCATCGAACATTATCGCCGCGCATCGCGTCAGGCATCTGGCAACGTGACCGGTTTTATCGGCGAATTTTTCGGTGCCGTGCAGGCGGTCAAAGTGGCGACGGCAGAGAAGAACATCATCGACCATTTTCACAGGATCAACGATGAACGCCGCGTGTTGACGGTCCGTGAAAAATTGTTTGACCAGATTCTGGGCTCGATCTATCGCAACACGTCCACACTGGGCACGGGTGTTATTCTGGTGCTGGTCGGTCAGTCCATGCGCTCAGGCAATTTCACGCTGGGTGATTTCTCGCTCTTCGTTTACCTGCTGCAAAGCATGGGCGATCTCACCACCTTCGGCGGCATGTTGTGGGCACGCTATAAACAGCTCGACGTCTCCGTTAAACGAATGTACCGCCTGATGGAAAATGCTCCGCTGAACGCGCTCGTCGAACACAGCAAAGTGGATCTGGACAATGAACTACCGGATGTGATTTATCCGACAAAAACCGCATCCGACCGCCTAAGCGAACTGGTCGCTGACCATCTGACCTTTCGCTACCCTGATTCGGTCAACGGTATCGAAGATATCAGCCTCAAAATAAAACGTGGCTCGCTGACCGTTATCACCGGTCGCATTGGTTCTGGCAAGACAACGCTGCTACGCACATTGCTCGGCTTACTCCCAATGCAATCCGGGATGATACGCTGGAATGATGAAGTCCTAACAACCCCCGGCGACTTTCTAATCCCGCCGCGTTGTTCGTATACGGCACAGGTCCCACGCTTGTTCAGCAACACCTTGCGAAACAACATCTTGCTCGGCATGAATAAAAACGATGACGAGATCTACGGCGCAACAAAACTCGCCGTCATGGATCGAGACCTCGAACAACTCGATGACGATCTCGAAACACTGGTCGGCGCACGCGGCGTCAAACTCTCCGGTGGACAGGCCCAACGTACCGCTGCCGCCCGTATGTTCATCCGCGAACCAGAGCTGGTCGTCTTCGATGACCTTTCCAGCGCGCTGGATGTCGAAACCGAGCGTCAACTCTGGGAGCGCATCTTTGCATCAACTAACAAAATGACATGTCTCGTCGTCTCGCATCGCCGCCCGCTTTTGCGACGCGCCGATCACATCCTGGTGCTGAAAGATGGCAAAGTCGAAGCAGAAGGCACGCTTGACGAACTGCTCGTGTCCAGCCCGGAAATGCGCGAGCTGTGGAAATTGGAAAAGGAATAACTGGATTTCAACGATCGGAGTCCAAAGTCTCCCGACTTTGGCTATCCAACGACTGGAGTCGTTGGACTCCGAAAGGAAAAAACATCATGGAATTTATCACAGGAAAGATCCTGAAGCTCAATAATTGGCAGGACGGAAGGGTGATCGGTCTCGCCAAGGATGCCGGAAACAAAATGCTCGAAACAGGCATGGAGCGCGATGCGGCTCTCTCCAGGCTGGCAGCTGTTCGGGAAAACCCGGGCAGCTTCCTCGCCCATCCGTTGCTTGCCAATCTCGCCCGCGAGTGCATCCGGCTCAACAAAAAGGAAGAAGACGTACGCTCCCTTGAACTGCATGCGGAACCCATCCCCTACCCGGTGTGGGGAAAGGAAAATATTGATGAAGGCTCCATCGCTCAAATGGACAATGCCATGCGATTGCCCGTCAGCGTGGCAGGTGCGTTAATGCCAGATGCCCATGTCGGCTACGGACTTCCCATCGGCGGCGTACTGGCAACCGAAAATTCGGTCATCCCCTACGCGGTCGGCGTGGATATTGCCTGCCGTATGCGGCTCTCGATCTATGAAGTCTCGCCCTATTTGATGGGGCAGAAGAAAGCCTTGTTCGAAAATGCCTTGTGGGAACAAACATCCTTCGGCGTGGGCGCCGAATGGAAGGGAACCCGGCGCGCCGATCACGCCGTTCTCGACGACTCCGCCTGGGATGCGACCAAACTGCTCAAGACATTGCAGGATAATGCCGCGCGCCAATTGGGTACCAGCGGCACCGGCAATCACTTTGTCGAATGGGGCTCCTTCCGCCTGCACGAGCCTTTGTTCGGCTTGCAGCCCGGCGAATATCTCGCGCTTCTGTCCCACAGCGGTTCTCGAAGTGTAGGATTCAAGATCGCCGACCGATACAGCAAACTCGCCATGGAAATACGCCCCGACCTGGATAAGAACGTCCGGCAACTCGCCTGGCTTTCGCTCGATACCGAAGAGGGACAGGAATACTGGCTCTCGATGGAACTGGCTGGCAGGTTTGCTTCTGCCAATCACTACATCATCCATCACCGCGTCGCACAGGCTGTCGGCTTGAAGGAAGCCGCGGTCGTGGAGAATCATCACAACTTTGCCTGGCGCGAAAAACTGCCCGATGGTAGGGAAGTCATCGTACACCGCAAGGGTGCGACTCCCGCAGGCGTGGGCGTCCTCGGCGTGATCCCCGGCTCGATGGGCGATGCAGGCTACGTCGTCCGCGGAAGAGGCGTGAGCGCCTCGCTCGAATCCGCCTCTCATGGTGCAGGTCGTTTGATGAGTCGCAAAGCCGCGCTGAATTCCATCAGCAGGTCGGCGCGGGATGAATATCTCAAGGAGCGCGGCGTCACCCTGCTCGGCGGCGGGATGGACGAATCACCTCAAGCCTACAAGCCAATCGATTCCGTTATCGCCGCGCAACACGATCTTGTGGATATACTCGGAAAGTTCACGCCGAAAATAGTACGCATGGCGGATGAAGCCGGAAATTTTTAGTTATATACTAAAATCAGCAACATCAAAATCGTCCCGCAGGTGTCTGGAACGACCTGCGGGACATCAAATGGAGTTTCAACATGGCGACGCGATCCCCCAAAAAATTCTACGACCTGCTCCTGCAATACTCACAAGCCGAAGACCCTGCCATCCGCAAGAATCTCGAAACGGTCTTATGGGAAAACTACGGGCAGGAACAAACTGTCTTCGTCCTGGATATGTCCGGGTTTACACGGCTCACGCGCAAGTATGGGATCATCCACTATCTTTCGATGGTGCGTCGCATGCAACTCACCAGCGAGCCTATTGTGAAATCGTTTGATGGGTATATGATCAAATTTGAAGCGGATAACTGCTTCGCCATCTTTCCCACCCCGTTACAGGCTGTCAACGCGTCGATTGCGATGCAACACGCCTTCGATGCAGCCAACATCCTCACCTCCGACGATCTCGACATCCGCATTGGCTGCGGGGTCGATTATGGCAAGATCCTTATGGTTGGCAATGACGATTGTTTCGGCGATGCGGTGAACCGCGCCAGCAAAATGGGCGAGGACCTTGCAGAAGCCGGGGATATCCTCGTTACCAGGGAAGCAATGCAAATGATCCCTTCCGAAGCAGGGATCAAAGCCCGTGAAGTCAATCTTTCGATTTCAGGCATCACCATCCCAGCCTATGCCATTGATTACAGGGCACAAGGGGCTGTTGAGCGTTAGAGCAAAATAGTAAGTCATTAAATGAAAAAGCACTTCGCATGGTGATCGCCATGCGAAGTGCTTTTTTTACTCACTTACTATCAGAGTTCATCATCTGGAGGTGGAGGAGGCGGTCCATCCCGCCGTACATAGGTTGTAGTGCTGGAAGAGCGGTTGGCGGAAGCGAACAAGGCGATCAGCAGCACGATTCCCAGAATTGCCAGAAAGGCGTAGAACAGCAGCATGAGTGTGCTGTTCGCTCCGTCTCCGGTAACAGGGACAAGCTGAGTGGCTCCCGGCACAACTACCGTATTAACGATCGGCGAAACCACGACGGTTGGCACAACAACCGTCGTCTGCGCGGGGAGCTGGGCACCCACCGGCACCGCAGCCGCAAAGCCCCACATGGCAACAAAAACGAGCAACACCAGGGTATACGTTAATTTTCTTCTCATAGTTCGTCCTTCGCATGCCACACCAGCCTGGTCGGCGCCAGTTTTTAACAAGAGCTGGAGCGGCAAACTAAATTGAATCGTGCAACGCATCCAAATATCCCACAGGTTACACTTCATGTCAGGCTATTATTTTTAACGGGTATTCCCTTAAACGGTCATTAATGGTTTTATCAATAGATAACCCCTGCATAGGGAGGCTGCCCTATGCAGGGGTTATTGAAAGAGAGCGGCGCCTAAAGAACTAGAGTTTTTCTAACAGGTTAACAGCCTTCGATAGTCGTTCCAACACGATCTCCCGCCCGATGATCTCCATGCTTTCGAAAAGCGGAGGGCTGACCTTTTGTCCCGTCACCGCGACGCGCAGGATGCCAAATACCTGCCCGGCATTGAAACCGGAGGACTCCACATAGGCGCGCATCGGCGGCTCGGCAACCGCGTGATTGATTTCCGGCAGTGCAGAAAGGATCTCGAGTGATTTGCGCGCGATGTCAGCGGACTGCTTCGCATCCAGCCCCTTGGCGATCAGATCTTCGGGATTCGGCTCCACGTTCTCTTCAAAGAAGAATCGTGCAAACGCGAGACAATCATCCAACGTGACGAGTCTCTCGCGGATCAACGGCGTGACCTTGAGCAGCACATCATTCGGGACCTCGAGGCCCGCTTCCGTAAAATAAGGCTTGATCCGCACCGCCAGGTCTTCATTCGTCAAGAGGCGGATGTGTGTCCCGTTGAAATGATCCAACTTCTGGAAGTTGATCGCGGCAGGTGACGGGGTTAGGCTGTCGATGCTGAAGCGCTCCACCATTTGATCGAGAGACATCACATCATCTTCTGCCACGCCCCAGCCCATTAATACGATCCAGTTCAACACACCCTCGGGGGTATAGCCAAGGTCTTTCAAGTCTCCAATGAAAATGGAATGTCCATCCTTGATCGCATCGACCTTTTCGCGCTTGCTCATTTTGCCCTTTCCGCTTGGCTTGAGGAACACGGAAAGATGTACCCAGGTGGGTTCCTCCCAGCCAAAGGCGCGGATGATATTGACGTGCAGCGGGAACGTCGAAAGCCATTCCGAACCGCGAATGACGTGCGTGATCTCCATCAGGTGATCGTCGATCATGGCCGCCATGTGATAGGTTGGCAGTCCATCGGATTTGAGCAGAACGGAATCATCGAGAGCAGTATTCTCGATCGTGATCGGTCCACGCAGCAGATCGACAGCGGTGGTGGAACCCTCCTTCGGCATCTTGAAGCGGATGACATATTTCTCACCACTAGCGATGCGACGACGCGCCTCCTCCAGGTCGAGTTTACGGCAGGTGCCGTCGTAACGAGGATTTTCCTTGCGGGATAGCTGTTCCTCACGTACTTTCGCCAGGCGTTCGGCTGTGCAGAAACACGGAAATGCCGCGCCCTTCTCCACCAGTTCCCAGGCATATTTGCCATAGATCTCACGGCGTTCGGTTTGGCGATAGGGACCATACTTCCCACCCTGAACAGGACCTTCATCCGGCGAGATTCCCAGCCATGCCAAACTGCTGATGATTTCTTCGTCCGCGCCAGGCACGTATCGCTTCTGGTCGGTATCTTCGATACGCAAAATGAACGTTCCGCCCATCTTGCGTGCAAATAGATAGTTGTAGAGTGCAGTGCGGGCGCCTCCAAGGTGAAAGCGACCGGTCGGCGAAGGCGCCATTCGAACGCGTATAGGTTTACTATTCAAGCCATTTCTCCCAATTGTTTTTAATTCTCCCGGTGCTGGCGGGAAACCATTCACCACGAAGGGTCACAACGGTACACAAAGGTTTTTTATTTTTTCCTTTGTGCTCCCTCATTTCCTTTGTGGTTGAAAATGCTTTAGAACTCCAGTTGCCTGAACCGCATGGCAACACTTTCAACCAAACCAATGGCAAGCATCAGAGCAGTAAGACCACTTCCGCCATAGCTGATGAAGGGAAGTGGCAAGCCTGAGACCGGCACAATGTTCAAATTAACCCCGATATTGACCATCCCCTGAAAGAAGATCAATGTGGCAACGCCATAGGCGATACACATCCCTGCCACGTCACGCGCTTTTTGCGCGGCGCGCAAACACCTCCAGATGACAAGCATGATGACGAGGATGACCGATACTGAACCCACCAAGCCAAATTCTTCAGAGAGTGCAGAAAAGATGAAGTCGGTGTGGCGCACCTTGAGGAAGCGTAACTGCGTTTGGGTACCATGACCATATCCCCTCCCAAACAGCCCACCTGAGCCGATGGCGATCTTTGCCTGGTCCACATTATAGGTTTCCCCGAAGGTTTCTTCCTTGTTTGGATGTACAAAATTCTCAATGCGCTGCTGCTGGTATTCCTGTAAAAAGGGAATGCGAACACCGAAGTATGTGAGGGCAAATACAGTTCCCAAGACCAGTACACCAATACTACCTACCGCTATCAGATGCTTAATCTGCATGCCGTTCAGCCATAACAATGCACCCAGGATCACAGAGAGCACGACCACATTACTTAAGTTGGGTTGAAGCAGGATCAAAACAATGATTCCCGACGCCCAAAGAACAGCGCCAACCAGCCACCGTAGATCGCGCGGCTGGTTCTCCGTCTGGTCAAAATAACGGGCCAGGACCAAAATGGCGACGATCTTTGCAAACTCGGTCGGTTGAAGGAACAGCACACCCACCTGAAACCAGCGTTGTGCACCAAAGGCGGTTTGCCCAAATCCGGTCAGTGTCACGAGGAACACCATGATCACCAGATACATCGGGCGATACAACGCCATCCAGTAGCGATAATCGATGGCCGCTACGACAAAGATGACGACCAGCCCCAGGAGGGCGAAATAGATCTGGCGATTGATAAGCGGCAGCAAAACCTCATTCCCTGCCACCGCAGAACGGATCATGGTCGTGCCGAAGGCGGAGGCAAGCACCACCGCACCCAGCAACCAGAAATCAAAGTGTCGCCATGGAATATCACGAAGCATTCGTTACTTGCGAGCCTTGCCGGAACGCCGGCGCGGCGCGCTCTTAATGGGGATATCTGCTACAAGCCGCTGGGAACGTCCGTCATGCTCCACACCGATCTGCATCGCCTGGGCATCGATCTCCACGTGGCGCGATATCGTTGCGATCAAATCATCTTTAAGGGAATCAAGTTCGGCTGGCGTCAGATCCGTGCGGTCATGGATGAGGACCAACTGCAGGCGCTCCTTGGCACTATTCGCACTATTTTTCTTCCCAAATAGATTCTGTAAAAAGCTCATATCAATTCCTCCCCGCCAGACGCTGGATGCGTTCCCAGAGAGACCCCTGGCTTTCCAGGTCGAGGAATGGGACGGTCTCCCCTTTAAGGCGACGGGCGATATTCCGGAATGCCTGCCCAGCCTTGCTCTTGGGGTCAGCCGCAACCGGGGCGCCGCGATTGGAACCGATAATAACATTCTCGTCCTCTGGAACGATTCCGATCAGTTCAATCGCCAGCAGGTCAAGCACATCGTCCGCAGAAAGCATATCGTGTTTTTTCACCAGAACCGGATTCAAACGATTAAGGATAAGCGCCGCTGGACCTTTTTCCTCCGCTTCGAGAATCCCGATGACCCGATCGGCGTCACGCACCGCGCTCACCTCGGGGTTGGTGACCACTAAAACGCGGTCAGCCGCGGCGATGGCATTTCGAAAACCACGCTCGATACCGGCCGGCGAATCGATCAGCACGAAATCATAATCGGCGCGCAGGTCTTTGATGAGACGGTTCATGTCGCTCGGCGAGACGGCATTCTTGTCACGTGTTTGCGCCGCAGGGATGAGATAGAGATCGGGTAATTTCTTATCGCGGATCATCGCCTGCTTTAAACGACAACGCCCTTCGATCACATCCACGATATCGTAGACAATTCGGTTCTCCAGTCCAAGAATAACATCCAGATTGCGAAGTCCGATATCGCCATCGATGCAAACCACTTTCGACCCGCCCGAAGCAAGTGCAACGGCAAGGTTCGCGACAGCGGTGGTTTTACCCACCCCGCCTTTTCCTGATGTAATTGTGACAACTTGTGCGGGCATGTATTTTTCCTGTAAGCAGATTATCCAGGCAACCAGAACTCAGCCTGTAGCTTTCCATTTTCGTTGATGCGTGCCACCTCAGGTCTTGGATGTTCCTGAGGCTTCAACACGGCAGAGACTTCATCAGCAATGCGCAACTGAGTAGGCGAGAGATCGAGCGCACAAATCATCGCCTTGCGATTGCCCTTCGATCCGGCATGGATCATACCGCGCACCCTGCCCCAGACAATGACATTGCCTTCCGCCACGATCTCCGCGCCCGGGTTGACGTCGCCCAGCACCACGACATGGCCGGAGAACTCAATGCGGGTCCCGGAGCGAATAGTGCGATTTAAAAATAAGGCAGTATCTTCCCCAAGATTTTCCACCGCGAACTGACGGGCTTCCTCGGGGCGTGGTTTGGAAATTCGCGTGGCAAGGCCCAATAATTGTGCTGTATTTTCCGTGGTCGGTGATTCGCTGATTACTGCCCAAAGGGCAATGCCGCGTTCTGAAAGCTGGTCGCGCAGATCCACCAACTCATTGACATGCAATACCTGGCTGGATACATCCAATGCCAGTCGGGCACCCTGGAAAAAAGCAGGCTGCATATCCACCTGGAGCAACAGGGCACTGCGCTGTTCATCCCATGGGGCGTCATCCAACGAGACGAGCAATCCGTCGCGCAGACCTTTGATTTGGACTAGGGAATTCGTCTCAGTCATGGATAAAATAAATTATAGCATGAAGTCTCTACGTGGCTTTTTAGGGGCTGCCTTTGGCGATATCAATGGATTTAAGCTCGAAATATGCCTGCATAACCCTTGCCACGATCGGAGCAGCGACCGTACCACCTTCACCGCCGTTATAGGCAAAAGCGACGATGATGATCTCAGGGTCATCAAAAGGCGCGTACGCCAATGTCCATGCATGACGGGGCCAGGCACCGAAATTACAAAGTGACTTATTACGCGCCACATCATCACAGTATTCGGCAGTGCCGGTTTTGCCAGCCACGGCAATGGTGAACGGAAAATCCTGCGTAAAAATCTTGTTCAAGGTACCGCGCGAATCAGTGACGGCAAAACGTGTCCCTGTGCGTACTGCTTCCATCGTTTCAGGGCTGACAGTTTTATATTGACCGGTAGGATCACAATACCCAACATCACAGTTAAAGATCTGGATCTTCGGCGTTTTTGTAATATCCCATTTCGTATTTGGGGTGAAAGGCGAGATCTGATAGCTGCCTTCAGGTAACTTTTCAAATATCTCACCGGGCTTTGCCGGGTCCACCCACATGGGTACAATATTGCCGAATTCATCTTCCATATCACGCAGTTCATAGATCGCAAACGTTATTGGATCAAACCAGACAGGAATAACACGACCTTCCTCATCCTGAATCTCACGAATGATGGTTGGCTGCATCAACTTCCCGCGATTCGCAACGGTGGCTCCCGACATAAGCACCTGCAACGGCGTACCCAGTACAAGCCCCTGCCCAACGCTGGCGATGTAGGTATCGCCCGTGGACCAGTTCTCACCTTGATTGATACGCTTCCATTTGGGTGTGGGAATTAATCCGTTCTCTTCACCGGGAAGCTGTATCCCTGATTTCTCACCATATCCCAGCGCCCGGGCATATTCACCCAGTCGCAGGATGCCCAAGCCGCCCTGCCTGATCTCGTCAGAATACCCGCCACCAAGTTTGTAGAAACAAACATTGCTCGAATAGGCAATGCAGTGGAAGAAATCCAGCGCGCCGAAACCCTCTTCATTAATAACTCCACCTCTATCATAGATCCAATCCACAAAGGGACGTTGGTTCAGACCCGTACATGGATCATTCGGTGAAAACTTCTCACACAGGGTAAGCTTTCCGGGTGTGGTGATAATATCATCGGGGCGCACCACACCTTCGTTATAGGCACCCGTAGCAGTGGATAATTTGAATACCGACCCCGGAGGAAATTCCGCCGAGATGGCATTATTGACCAAGGGTCTGCGCAGGTCTTCACTTAATTGTTCATAATAGTAACCGGGGATAAAGCGCGCCATACGATTGTTCTCATAGGTCGGATACGAAACCATCGCAAGGATCTCTCCCGTTTTCGGATTCATGGCGATCACCACCCCGCTGGAAATCTGGGTGGTGTTCAGATAAGTATTCCAATAATTGATCTCATCCGTGAGAGCCGCTTCGGCGGCTTTTTGCAGGCGGGTATCGATCGTCAGTACAACGTTATTCCCGGCCACCGGCGCAATGGGCCGCTCAAGATTGCGGAGCACCTGTCCTGCTACATCCACTTGAACTATGCGCAGACCGTTTTTGCCAAGCAGAATATCATCCATGGACTGTTCAACAGCGGAATACCCGATCTTGTCGCGGTTGGTAACAAAGCCGCGGTCTTCATAACCTTTGGCAACTGTATCGTAGATGGGACCTAAAAAGCCAACCACATTCGCGGTCAACGAACCAGTCGGATATTCCCGGATCGGCTCGATCTCCATATCCACGCCGGGCCAGTCCACTGCCTTTTCACGGATGACGCGGGCAAGTTCTTCACCGATGTTACATTTGATCCTAACAGGGGTATAGGGCGCTAGCGAGTCCCCTAGTTCCACCATCTGCGCAATGCCCGGACCCGGCACACATGCCGCGAACAGTTTGGCATATGCCACGTCGCCTTCGTTGACAGGCACATCGATCAACGCAGAAAGTTCACGATAGATATTTTGAATATCTGCATCATCATCGGGCAGACTGGCAGGCGTAATCGTGACATTGTAGGATGCCACGTTGCGCGCCAGGATGTACCCATTGCGATCATAGATAATGCCACGCGCGGCGGGGTCACTGAGCTCAGATTTATAATTATCGATCGCCTGATTGATCCAGGTTTGTTGGTCCAGGACTTGCAACGAAAATAAACGCGATGTAAGGATACCTACCACCGCAATGATGACACCATACATCACTAAAACGCGCCATGTTTGGACCTGATACCTGTTCGATGTTTGTGAACTCATTCCACCTCCGGAGTTGGATACACCCAGCGTGCCAAATCGCGCATCACTGCATAGGCAGGGATGGCGAGCAACATGTTGAGCAGAATGCTGGGGAGTGTAACCAGCCCCAACACATCGCTCCACGACAGGGAGATGCCAACCACTCGCAAGACCATTAAAGAAAACACGTTCATACCAATGGTTCCCAAGAAGGTAACACTGAACATGGCAAGCAAGGGCGCCTGCCACACACGTCTTTGAAAAAGTTGGGCAAAAAAGACAATCGTCAGGTAACTCAGAAGCGGCACAGACCAATGAATACCGGAGACGAACCCCACTAAGATGCCAACTCCCACAGCCCAATGCCAGGCGGTCTCTACTTCATCCTGCAATGCCCAGGCTGCCAACATGACCAGAGGCAGATCCGCCGCCCCGGATAGCAACGTAATGCGGCTGACGATCGCCGATTGCAAGATGACAGCCAAAATAATGACGGGAGCTGCGACTAGATTACGCATTCTTCTTTATTGAGCGGGGACGAGTGGAGAAATATCCACAGGCTTGAAGTTGATGATGACCAGGACGATCTGTAGGCGGTTAAAGTCTACCACTGGTTGAACGGTCGCCTGTTGAAATAGGTCGAAGTCGCGCGAGCGCACGTTCACCACCTGCCCGATGATCAGATCGGGTGGATAGCCGCCGCCCAACCCAGATGTGAGCACCAGGTCTCCTGGCTCAACGGCAATATCCTGCGGAATGAGGTCCAGCGTCACATCGCCTGTCACCGAGCCGATCAGGGAGGCTTCCGTCTCTGCGTTCTGGAGCCGGACGTTGACCTTCGAAGCGGGATCCGTTATCAGCTGGACTCGAGCCGCATCCGCTATGACAGCGTCGACGCGTCCAATGAGTCCCTGATCCGTTACAACGGGCATCCCACGCAGGACTTCGTCGTTCGACCCGGCGTTGATGATGATGTAATGCAGGAACGGGCTGGGGTCACGCCCGATCACTTCCGCCGCTTGGTAAGTGTTTTCAGAATGCGCCAGCGAGAAGTCGACCAGCGCTGCAAGTTGATCTGTCTCACCAACTTGTTGCTGCAATTGAATGACCTGCGCCTGCAAATTCGCAACTTCCGATTCCAATTCCGCATTGCGCTGACGCAGCGATGCCACATCGCGCGGCGCGGTTAAAAAGTCCTGCAATGCAACGAAGCGCGAGGAGAACCATGTTTGTAAAGTGATCAACGATCCGGTGAATACATTGGAGGTGCCACTAAAATAACCTCCAAAGGCAAGCGCTATGATCCCCCCTACGACCAAAAAAATGATCGTTGTTTGAATCGTACGTGAAAAGAGATTTCTCATGTTAGGGTACAACCACAATGCCACAAGGGCAATGAACGTCACACGCTGTGACGTGTACTTCCGCGTTCCAAACCTACCAGGTAGCGGCTCAAAACATCAAAGTCATCGAACACCATACCGGCGCCGCGTGCTACACATGTAAGAGGATCTTCAGCGACCCACACACGTAATTTGAGTTCATCGGTCAGACGGTCAGCAAGACCCTGCAACAGTCCGCCGCCACCAGCAAGACAAATACCAATATCCATTAAGTCAGCCACGATCTCCGGCGGGATCTCATCCAATGCATCACGGATGGTATCCACGATCACCTGCACAGAACCAGCCAACGCTTCGCGCATTTCCACCGAAGAGACTTCGATGCTTTCGGGCAGACCTGTCACCAGATTTCTGCCGCGCACTTCCATCGTCTTTTCAGGCTGCAGCGGATACGCCGACCCGATCTTCCACTTCACCTGCTCGGCAATGCCTTCACCGATCAGCAAATTATATTTGTTTCGCAAATATTGCACGATATCCTGGTCCATTTCATCGCCAGCCACGCGCAATGAACGGGATGCCACCACACCGCTCATCGAGAGCACCGCCACTTCTGTCGTACCACCCCCGATATCGACAACCATGCTTCCTTTGATCTCTGCGACAGGAAGACCGGCTCCCAACGCCGCCGCGATCGGTTCCTCGATCAAATACGCGGCACGCGCCCCTGAAGCCATCACCGCATCATAGACCGCGCGCTTTTCCACTTCCGTCACGCCGGTTGGGATGCCGACCACCACACGCGGACGTGGCAGCGGCACGACACTTTGTTCATGCACACGCCCAATAAAATACTCGAGCATTACCTGCGTCATATCGAAATCAGAGATCACGCCATCGCGCAACGGACGTATCACCGCCACGTTACTGGGCGTGCGTCCCACCATTTCCTTGGCTTCCAAACCAATAGCCAACGGCTGGCGCAGCCGTTTGTCAATCGTTACCCAGGATGGTTCATTGATGACGATGCCCTTCCCGCGCACATTTACCAATGTATTCGCGGTCCCTAGGTCAATTGCAATATCAAGAGAAAAAAGTCCCAATAACCAGTTAATCGGGTTAAACGCCAAAGCCGGCTCCTCGATGAGTGTTTCAAAGCAAAGAATTTGCTAAGGTATTATACCTAACAATTCGTATCCCCGTGGGATGCCAGGGGGTTAATACAAACAATAAATGGAGCATTCTCACAAAAAATCAAGCTAAAAGCCAAGGAGGACGCATGTCCAAAGTTGCAGTTGTAACCGATAGCACTGCCTACATTCCAAAAGATGTGAGGGAAAAATACCCCATTACCGTGGTTCCACAGGTGGTCACGTGGGGCGAGGAAGTTTTTGAAGATGATGTTACGATCACCCCTGAACAATTCTATACGCGCTTGCGCGGCGCCAAAATTCTGCCGAAAACATCGCAGGTATCCGTGGTCAACATGCATAAGGCATTCGAGGATCTGATCGGGCAGGGATATGAAGTTCTGGGCATGTTCGTGTCTGCCAAACTCTCGGGGACATTTCAATCGGCGACCCTTGCTCAGGAAGAATTGACAAGTGGCAAGGAAAAAGTCCATCTGATCGATACAGAAACCACTGCCATGGCAATGGGCTTCCAGGTATTGACGGTTGCCCGTGCCGCACAGGATGGTGCCTCCGTCGCAGACTGCAAAGCATTGGCAGAGAAGGCACGGTCACACACAGGTGTATACCTGACGGTAGAGACGCTCGAATTCCTGCATCGCAACGGACGCATCGGTGGCGCCCAGCGTTTTCTTGGCACTGCCCTCAACCTCAAACCGATCCTGGTCATCGAAGGCGGACGCGTCGAGCCGGTGGAACGTGTGCGCACGCGAACCAAAGCGTTGGACCGCGTTGTTGAGATCGTGGCGGAAAAATGCGCGGGGAAATCTCCTGTCCGCATCGCAACCCTTCACGCTGACTCGCCACAGGATGCAAAATACCTTCTTGAAAAGATCACCCCGCTGGTCAATCCGGTTGAAACGGTACTGGCAGCCGTGAGCCCAGCCGTGGGAGCCAATGCCGGTCCGGGCACTGTCGGGCTCGCCTATATGGCAGGTATGTAAAACAGCCGATCCCCTCTCGATAACGAGAGGGGATTTTTTCAAGAGTATATAATGCCCACGGGGTATAATTCAAGCATGAATCATCCAGATCCTCTCGTCATCGGCATCGCAGGCGGATCAGGCTCCGGGAAGACAACCGTTGCACAGGAAATCCTCCAACGCGTCGGTCCTGACCGTATCGCATTTCTCCAACACGACTCCTATTACAAAGACTTAAGCGGACTCCCGCCCGCCCAACGCGCGGAGGTGAACTTCGATCATCCCAACTCGCTCGAAACTGACTTGCTGATCCAGCACGTCGCCTCTCTTCGCGCAGGGACGGCTGTGGAGGTCCCGATCTACGATTTCTCCACTCATAGCCGCACTGCCAAAACCTATACCGTCCAACCGCGACGCGTGATCCTCGTGGAAGGAATCCTCATCTTCACCGAAGCCGCCCTGCGCGACATGATGGATGTGAAAATATTCGTGGATACCGACTCAGACATGCGCTTTATCCGACGGCTGGAAAGAGACCTGAAAGAACGCGGGCGGACAACCGAATCTGTCATCAAGCAATATCAACTTACCGTGCGCCCCATGCATTTGGAATTTGTCGAATCATCCAAACGCTACGCGGATGTCATCATCCCAGAAGGCGGATTCAACGCCGCCGCGCTCGATATGGTCGTGGCGCGCGTAGAAGCATTACTGAAATAGTCAATCAAACCTGACAGGTTTCCGAGGCACATTCATCAGGAGACCATTCAGGTAGAAAAGATTCACGACAGGCCGGCATCAAAATAAAACCTGTCAGGTTTATAAACAAACTCAAAAGGAGAGAACCAATGGCAAAAAAATGGAGTACCCCACCCGCAATGCAGATCGACCCCAAGAAGAAATACAAAGCTCGCATGGAGACCGATAAAGGCACCATGGTCATCGAGCTTTTTGCAGATAAGACTCCCAAAACCGTAAACAATTTTGTATTCCTTGCCCGTGAAGGCTATTATGATGGCATCATCTTCCACCGTGTGATCGATAATTTCATGGTGCAGGGCGGCGATCCCACCGGCACCGGCTCAGGCGGACCCGGCTACCAATTCGCTGACGAATTCGACCGCAGCCTAAAGCATGATAAGAGAGGTGTCCTGTCCATGGCGAACGCTGGACCTGGCACGAACGGTTCGCAGTTCTTTATCACGCATGGTCCAACCCCGTGGCTGGATGGGAAACACAGTGTTTTCGGTCAGGTCGTGGAAGGGCTCGATGTGCTGATGTCCATCCCGGCACGTGACCCAAGCAATCGTAGTACCCCTGCCATAAAGATGAACCGTGTCACCATCGAAGAAAGCGAATAGTAAAGTTCCCACAAAGAAAACCAGGAGCGCACCGAGGGCAGTCAAAAAGACCTCTGTGCGCTCTCACGCGTCTCTCTGTTTCCACAGAAATAAATCATGAACACACCGGTGGTTGGTAAAAAGCAGAAGAAGTCATCGTTGATGACAAATGTTTTACGCCTGCTTGCATTGCTGGCAGTCATTGGTATTACCTATTACGTTTTTAGCATACGCGAGCATGTGAAAGAATTTGAATCCTACGGCTACCCCGGCATCTTTCTTATCGCACTGATGGCAAATGCGACCATCCTGCTGCCTGCACCAGGCATAGCCATCATTTATGCCATGGGATCTGTGTTCAATCCGTTCCTTGTTGGTCTCGCGGCAGGGAGCGGTGGCGCGCTCGGCGAACTCTCTGGCTATCTGGCAGGCTTTAGCGGGCAAGCCGTCATCGAGCGGACAGATATGTATGACCGCTTCAAACCCTGGGTGGATAAATACGGCGGCTGGGCGATCATGGTCTTATCGGCGATCCCCAATCCATTCTTTGACGTGGCAGGCATTGCCGCCGGGATCAGTAAAATGCGCTTGAGGACTTTTTTATTTTCCACCTGGGTCGGTCAACTGATCAAAATGACCTTCTTCGCATTGGCTGGGCGATATTCCATCGAATGGATCACAAAACTGATCGGATAAGGAGAACAATATGTCCAACTACGAAAAAATCGATTCATACCTGGAAAAGAATCTTGATAAGAGCATCGCTGAACTCTCGAAGCTGGTTGCCCAACCGAGTGTCGGCGCGCAAAATTTGGGCATGAAGGAATGCGCCGCGCTGGTCAGTGACATGCTCAGGGCGCGCGGATTTGACGTCCGTGTGATGGACACGCAAGGCGCGCCGGTCATTTTCGGTGAACGAAAGGGTGCGTCTGATAAGACGCTGCTCATTTACAACCATTACGACGTCCAACCGCCTGAGCCGCTCGAATTGTGGGAAACGCCTCCCTTTGAACCCAGTCTGCGTAACGGAAAACTCTACGGGCGCGGCGTGAGCGACGATAAGGGTCACATTGTTTCGCGCCTGCACGCCATCGACTCACTTCTCGATGCCGATGGCGAGTTGCCGTGCAATATCAAATTTATTATCGAAGGTGAAGAAGAAACGGCGTCGGTTAACCTCTACAAATTCGTGGTGGACAATCAGGAACTTCTCAAGTCAGATGCCTGCATGTGGGAATTCGGCGGCGTGGATCATACCGATACGCCCGTGCAATATCTTGGGCTGAGAGGCATCTGCTACGTGGAACTTTCCATTGATCTCCTTTCCACGGATGTACACTCGGGCTTGGGCGGTTCCATCTTCCCCAATGCAGCGTGGAGGTTGGTCTGGGCGCTGAACACGCTCAAAGGTCCGGATGAACGGATCCTCATCCCGGGCTTCTATGACAACATCAAAAAGCCCACCGCTCGAGATGTGGAACTGCTGTCAGCGCTGGACGATCCGACAGAAGATTACAAATCCCGCTATGGCGTCCCCTACTTCATCAAGGGACTGACGGGTGGAATCAATCTACAGGTGGAAGGAATCTTCTCCCCTACCTGCACCATCTGCGGACTCACATCTGGCTATCAAGGACCAGGTTCCAAGACTGTTCTGCCAGCACGCGCCTCCGCGAAGGTGGACTTTCGCCTCATTCCCGATCAAGACCCGCAGGACATTCTCCAGAAATTGCGTGCCCATCTCGATGCGCAAGGATTTACCGATGTACAGGTCACAGACCTGGGTGGAGATGCACCCGCCCGCACCGACCCGGATCATCCCTTTATTCAACTCGTGGCAAAGCTGGCGGAGGAAGTATACGAGATGCCGATGAAACTCATACCCATGAGCGGCGGATCGGGACCGAACCATCCATTTGTACACGTTTTGGGTCTGCCCGTGGCAACCGCTGGATTGGGCTATCCGGATACGAAAGCTCATGCGCCCAACGAAAATATCCGTCTGGATTTGTATCTAAGACATGCCCGTCATATGGCGCGTGTGATCAAGGAATTTGCCAACTAGGAAGCAACATACATTGAGGTATTACAAAATGAATAGGAACACATCAGAACCCTTCGATGACAATGAACTTGCAATCCCCAATCGGACACTCGGATTATTTCTGATCAGCATTCTGGGTCTATTCTTGGAGTTGCTTTTTATCCGCTGGATCGGTACAGAAATTCGGATCTTTGCCTATCTACAGAATACAATACTCGTAGCGTGTTTTCTTGGGCTGGGATTGGGGATGTTCACATCCTCCAAACCCATCGAGATCAAACAAAGCTTGATGCCAATGACGTTTCTTCTACTCTTGATGGCGGTTCCAATCACCCGCTCCGCTTTGGGGAAGACCAGCGAAATGTTAAGTGTGCTGGGTGATCTGGTTATTTGGTGGAACGCGGTTTCAGATGATACCAAGCTCACGATACTCTTCGTTGCCGTCGGTCTGGCATTGACTTATTTCACCCTTACCTTGATTGTCGACATTTTCGTGCCCATAGGTCGAATATTGGGTCGTTTGATGAATACCCATCCTCACCCAATATGGGCGTACTCCGTCAATATATTTGGCAGTATTCTTGGAACCTGGTTGTTTGTTATCCTCAGCTACTTTTACCAGCCGCCATTTACGTGGTTTCTCTTGTTCGGCATATTGATGATCGTTTTCATTGTTTGGTCAAAAAGGGATAAGAAAATCAATGCTGCGCTACTTGTATTGATTGTGATCCTTGGCTGGTTTTCAAGTAAGACTCCCGATGTAATCAATGTGACCTGGTCGCCTTATCAAAAATTGGTGGTACGAGAGGCAAAGGGAGATGAGAATGGCACATACACGATCGATGTGAATAATGTCAGCTACCAGGGGATGCTTGATCTGAGCGAAGAGAATATTGCAGCCCACCCTGAGAAATTTCCACCGGAACTAAATGGATTCAGTCAATATGATATACCCTTTTTACTGCATCCCAACCCGACAACCGCTTTGCTGGTTGGGGCTGGCTCGGGAAATGATGCAGCGGGTGCGTTACGGCATAATGTACAGAAAATTACTGCCGTTGACATAGACCCAGCCATCATTGCACTCGGCAAAGAACTCCATCCGGAAAAACCTTATTCGTCTCCGAACGTGCTGATCGTCAATGATGATGCGCGTTCTTTTTTTGCAACAACGAATGAAAAGTATGATGTCATCGCGTTCGGGTTATTAGACTCGCATACCACCACCGCCATGACCAATGCCAGGCTGGACCATTATGTGTACACAAAGGAGAGCATCCTCCAGGCAAAGTCCAGGCTTGCCGAGGGAGGCATCATGGTGCTGACCTTCGAAGCCCGCAAGCCCTTCATTGCTGACCGGATCGAATTGGTTCTTGAAGAGGTTTTTGGTCAACCACCCCTGGTATTCATCATCCCCAGCAATTCATACGGCTGGGGGGGATCCATGTTTGTCACCGGCGATCTTGAAAACGTTCAAAAACAACTAGGTCAGAATCCACGGCTGGCAGCTTTCATAGAAAAACAACAGCAGGCTTATCCGCTTATCCTGCCCCATAAAACAAAAACCACTACAGATGATTGGCCTTACATATATCTCGAATCTCCAAAAATCCCTTCGCTTTATTTCCTGCTTATAGGTGTCATGGGGTTTATTCTTTTTAGAAGTTCACGGAAATGGCAAGCCAGCATCAATGTGTCATTTACAAATCGCTCTTTCTGGCATTTCTTCTTCCTTGGGAGTGCCTTCTTATTGCTGGAAGTACAAAATATCAGTAAAGCATCTGTTGTTTTGGGAAACACCTGGCAAGTCAATGCGGTGATCATCACCAGCATCCTGGGCATGGCTCTTCTGGCAAATTGGATCGCATACATGTTCCCGAAAATCCCCCTGGCTCCTGTGTACCTTCTGTTGATCGGTACAGCGCTCGGTCTGTATTTCGTTGACCTTGCACGCTTCGGATTTTTGCCCTATGCGACAAAAGCGGTCATTGTCGGATCCCTCACCAGCCTGCCAATGCTTTTCAGTGGAATAGTATTCGTACGTTCTTTTGCTGTAGCCTCGGAGAAAAGTAATGCCCTGGGTGCGAACCTGATCGGTGCTTTGGTTGGCGCCCTGCTTCAATCGATCACTTTCATCATAGGCATCAAAGCCTTACTGATCATTGTTGCCGGGTTCTACCTGCTCTCCTTATTGACAATGCCCAGGCGAGGTGCAGCATAAGTTCACCACCCATTGTCAAAGTGACCTAAACCACTCCAATTCAATAACATTGCTTCTCATGATCAAGCGTATAATCCATTTGTATCGATTTCCACGAACGGCGCAGGTGATCATCCGCCTACCATGGAGGTAAACACGAAAGCCCACGTGACCAACAAAAATATCCACCCGGATCTGTATCTCAAACATGCGCGCCATATGGCGCGTCTGATCGAGGAATTTGCACGATAGGATAAAGATGCGACGCTGGTATGCCTTCCACCGCGATCTTGGTCTCCAACTCTTTGCGCTCTACTTGCTGCTCATCATCCCATTTCTGATAACGTTATTGGTATTTGATGGGTTGATTGGGGTGCGCATACGCGATGATGTCCAGGCCAGCGACCTGTCTCTGGCACAATCCATCGCACAGGAAGTTGACCTCTCGATCGCAAAAGCGCTAAACACAGTGGAAGGTTTATCCGTGTATCAGGGGGTGGTAGAGGCGGACCCGGTTGAAATGGAGAAGGTCTTTGACGTCATTTTAAAAACTTCGCCAGATGTTAATTTGGTGTATAGGCTCGATGCAAACGGCATCATGGTGTATCACTTTCCAGCCGGTCCAACTTCGACGGTTGGGGATGACTTTTCCTTCAGGGATTATTTCCAGCGTTCATTATTAACAGATCAGCCATTGGTTTCTCAAGGGCGTATATCGCCGACAACAGATCAGGCAGTAGCGACTGCGGTCATGCCACTCTGGTCGGAAGACGGCAGGTTTCTGGGGCTTGTTGGCGCAAACATCCGGCTGGAGAGCCTGAGTAATGCGCTAGCCGCGATCATCTCGGAACATCAAACAGAGGAAGGTCTACAGGTTATCATCCTTGATTCTGCTTCACAGATCATTGCCAACCCAGACCCGGCTTTTCTCCTCCAATCTGCGAATAAGGTCATCCCTGAAAGTTATCTTGCCAGCTTTATTGGAACCAACCATTCACAGGTTTTCGACGCTTCAGATGGCGAGGAACGTCTTTACACACATGCTCCGGTTTCAAATATCCACTGGCAGGTGATCGTCAGCCGTCCCACGTCCGCGGCGTTCGCAACCCAGATCATCCTGCGTCGCATCGTTCAGGTTGCGGCAGCGACTTTCCTGTTGATTGGTTTATTCTTCTGGGGCACGCTGACACTACGTGTGATACGGCCTATCGAAAGACTGGCGCCTATCAGCGAGTCGATTGGGTTGAACCAGCCGATCACACAGGAGGATCAAAAACGCCTTCAATCGGGATCGAAACGCAGTGACCAGATCGGGCATCTAATCCGCAGTATCATCCGTATGAAAGATTCCATCGCGGAGCGGATGAAGGAACAAGCCACATTATTGGAAACAAGCACTGCCATGGTTTCCACGCTCGATCTTGAGACGGTGCTCAACCGCATCCTCGAACAGATGGGGCGTTTACTAAGCATCAAGATGTACGCTGTCATCGCATTGGATGAGGAAAATGGAAGTTTTCGCATAAGAGCCAGCCGGGGACTTTCGAAACAATTCACGGAGCAACTTTCCATTCAACCGTCCGAACCTGATTCGGTCACCATGCGTGCGCTTCACGCAAAAGAACCGATTCAGGTCAGTGATACAGAGACCGATCCATCCTATATCATCCGAAAGCAACGTGCGCGCGCAGAAGGGTTTCGCGCCATTCTCGCCGTGCCTCTTAATACACAACATGCGCCGCCAACAGCCCTGCTCGTATTTCATCCCACGCCACACGTTTTTTCGTACAACGAAATCCAGTTACTGACCAGTTTTGCCAATCATGCTGCCATGGCAATTGAGAATGCCGTGCTTTTCGAACGCAGTGATGCGCGCTTGCGCCAGCAAACCCATCGTCTTGAAGCGCTTGTTCAATCGCTGCATGACGGATTGATCTTGAGCGATCCCGAAGGGCAGGTTATATACGCAAACCGACGTGTAGGTGAATTGGCAGACCTTTCGACAAAAAGCCTGATGGGGCTGCACACCGATCAAATTCTGGCTCGCATCGTTGAAAGAACATCGGAGATGTCTGGCAGGAAAAAAGACATTCAAAAGATCATCAACACGAAGGAAGAGGGAACTATTGAATTCTCTAAAAGTAATTCGGACAGAACGATCCATTTGAGATTGGAGGTCTTCCACGTTAATGATGAGGAGGGGCTCCCGATCGGACGCGGTGTCTTCTTCCACGACATCACAGCAGATCGGGAACTGGACCGTATGAGATCAAGTCTTGTTTCCACGGTCTCACATGAATTACGCACTCCTCTCGCCGCGATCAAAGGATACGCCTCCACCCTGTTGGCGGAGGATGTGGAATGGGACCGCGCCTCACAACACGAATTCCTTACGATCATATCGGACGAATCGGACCGCCTGACCAGCCTGGTCAATAATCTGCTGGATCTTTCCCGCATCGAAGCTGGTTCACTAAAACTTTCTCTCGAGAAATGTGACATTCAGGAGACCATCCAGCACGCCGCCAAACAGGCGCACCTTACACCGAAGAATGTTTTCGAAGTGAAGATCGCGGCTGGATTAAAAAGCATCCACGCCGACCCCCCTCGTCTGGAATCCATTTTGCGGAATCTGATCGAGAATTCGGTCAAATATGCCGGAGCAGAGGCGAAGATCAACGTTGAAGTTGGAAAACAGAAAGACGATGTCCTTTTTTGTGTAACGGATAATGGACCCGGGGTTCCGCCTGAAGAAAACCAGCACATCTTCGAAAGTTTTTATCGAGTGGATGACAGCCTGGCGCGCCTGACAAGCGGCGCCGGGTTGGGTCTTGCCATTTGCCAGGGGCTGGTACGCGCACACGGGGGGAAGATCTGGGCTGAGTCGCAGAAGATTGGAGCGTGTATCGCGTTCACAATACCGATAAAGCCAGCCTCTTCCAATGGTCATAAAAAAGCCAAAAAGAAGGCAAGCCGATGAATATCAACGTGCTGGTGGTGGATGATGAAAAACCCCTGCGTGATTTTGTGCGCCGCAATCTGGAAATACGCGGATACAAGGTGCAAACCGCCGCGAACGGACTGGAAGCGCTGGCAATCTTCAAGAACGAGAACATCCAACTTGTGATCATGGATATTATGATGCCGCATATGGATGGACTGGAGGCGACGCGGCGCATCCGGCAGGAATCACATGTGCCGCTCATCATCCTGACCGCCATGGGCGAGGAAGTGGACAAGGTGCGTGCGTTTGATCTGGGCGCGGATGATTACCTGACAAAGCCGTTCGGCGTCGGCGAGTTATTGGGGAGAATCAAAGCAGTGTTGAGAAGAGCCGATTGGTCTGAACCAGCCTCGAACGAAGAAAGAATCGTGCGCGGGGAGATCAGCGTCGAAATGGAGCAGCACCGTGTCGCTGTCCGCGGGGAGATCATCGAACTTACCCCCACCGAATTCAACCTGCTCGTCTACCTGATGAAGAACACCGGCAAGGTTCTCCATCATCGCGCCATCCTGCAAAATGTCTGGGGGACTGAATATGGCAACGAGGCGGAATATTTGCGCGTTTATATCGGAAAACTCCGACAGAAGATCGAGATGGATCCGCTGAAGCCGCAATATTTGCACACTGAGCACGGACTCGGCTATCGTTTTGAGGGATGAAATCCTTTATAAATTTTTTATGAATCGGTCGGGGGTTTTTAGTTAAATTTTTGCCTGGTCTCCTACAATCGAAGAATGGGATGGAAGGTGTCCATTCCAATTTCCAATCATTTCCCATTGGAGGAGGCCTACATGAAACGCTCGTTGTTCAGTATCCTTACGATCTTGGTTCTTGCGGGGGTTATCCTTTCGGCATGTGCACCCACTGCCGAACCTACAGAGGCACCTGTCGCGACAGAAGCCCCGGCAACGGAGGCGCCTGCCGCTGAACCCACTACGCCCGCCGAGCCTGCGATGGTCGAAAAAACCGTAACCATCGGTTTTACCTCGTCCCTGACCGGTTCACAGGAGGTTTCGTCAAAGCGACAGGTGGCAGGATTCAACTTGTGGATGAATCAGGTCAATGAAGCTGGCGGCATCAAGCTGAGTGATGGGACCGTTGTCAAGATCGCCGCACAAACCTACGATGACGAATCAACCAAGGAACGTGTGCAGGAACTTTACACACGTCTTATCACAGAAGATAACGCCGATTTCCTCATCAGCCCGTATTCATCCGGTCTGACGGCCGCTGCATCCATCATCGCAGAACAGAACGGCAAGATCATGATCACAGCTGGAGCCGCGGAAGATGATGCCTATAAGACCGGCAACACCAGCCTGTTCCAGCTCTACACGCCCGGCAGTCTCTATCTCATCAGCACCGTGGATATGCTCAAGACCCTCGACCCCGAAGCCAAGGTCGCCATCGTCCACGAGAACGACAAATTCTCGACAGCAGTCGTGGATGGACTCAAGCCTTATCTGGAATCACAAGGCTTTGAAATCGTTATGGATGAAGGGTACGCAACAGACACACCCGATTTTGGTTCCGTTATCAATAAGATCGTCGAATCTGGAGCCACTGTCCTGCTCGGGGGCGGACATTATCCCGACGGCAGCACCTTCGCCCGGCAACTGTACGAACGCAAAGCCGGTCTGAAGTTCATCTCCCTGCTGGTAGCCCCTGCCGATTCGAAATTCCCTGAACTGGGCGATGCCGCTCTTGGTGTGGCAACCTCCAGCCAGTGGGAACTCGCGGCAACACATACACCGGAGGAAGCTGCAGCGTTGGGCGTTGAGTGGTACGGACCAACCGGCGATGATTTTGCAACTGCCTACGAAGCCGCGACCGGAGACAAACCCACCTATCATGTCGCAGGTGGCTATGTGGCCGGACTTGTATTACAGAAAGCCATTGAAGATGCCGACTCTGTGGATCCCGAAAAAGTGAAAGCGGCTCTCGAAGCCATGGACATCTTCACTTTCTACGGTGGCATCAAATTCGACACAACGCCCGAAGCGCATGGGTTACAGATCAGCCACGTAATGGTGGTCGCGCAATGGCAGAAGAACGAAGCAGGCGAACTTGTCCGCAAGGTGATTTGGCCCGCAGATGTTGCCAATGCCGAACCGCTCTATCCAATTCCAGCGCCATAAAAATTCACATTTCGTAGCGTAGGGGCGGGAAAATCCCGCCCCTATATTGGTATGTAGGAGATGAGCATGCAACAATTCAATCTATTAGTAGCATCTCTTCCAGATGGAATTCTACTGGGATTTGTGTATGGGCTCGCCGCCATGGGGTTGACATTGATCTGGGGGGTCATGAATGTCATCAACTTATCACATGGTCCGATCATCGCCTTGGGAATGTTTGGGACATTTTTCATGGTCACCAAGATGGGACTCAATCCGTATGCAGGTTTGATCCCGGTCGCGGTGATCGGATTATTCATTGGCATCCTGATCTATGGGATTGCAGTCCATCGGGTGATCAATGCCCCACATCTTTCATCACTTCTTGCAACCTTTTCTGTAAATATGATCATCATTGGGCTTGGCACCGCCGCGTTGACTACTTCACCCTATAACGTGGATTTTTCCGCAGGTAGTACCAAGCTGGGCTCGACCACCATCCTGGGTACACGGCTGATCGCCGCCCTGGTGTCGATGCTGTTCACAGGCGGGCTTTATCTCTTCCTGTATCGTACAAGACCCGGCAAGTTCATCCGGGCTGTTGCCAATAATCGTTCCGCGGCAGAGTTGATGGGCATCCCGTCCACACGTATTCTTGCATTAAGCTTTGGGCTGGGTACCATGCTTGCCGCTGTATCTGGCGCCCTGATCGCAACATTCTTTCCGTTCAGCATACTCTCCGGCGGAAGCTATGAATTAAAGAGCTTTGTCATTGGTGTACTCGGCGGTCTGGGAAACCCGATCGGAGCATTATTTGGCGGATTGATCCTTGGTGTACTCGAAGGCATCATCCCTGCCTTCCTTGAATCATCGTGGGTGCCGGTGATTGAATTTGGTTTGTTCGTCATCATCCTATTAGTGCGCCCCAGCGGACTGTTTGGAGCGAAAAAATGAAACTATGGCATAGATATAGCGGCATCCTCCTGCCTGTCCTCGTGGTCGCCGCACTCACTCTCTGGCCGGTCATTACAGGCAAGCCATCCAATCGCGAAAGCGCCTTCACGATCCTGAAGGCGGTTGCCCTCGCATCAAGCTTGAACATCCTGCTTGGATACACAGGCTACGTCAGCTTCGGCCATATTGTCTTCTACGGCTTTGGCGGTTATGTTGGCATCTTTCTCCTCACAGAAAAAGACTGGTCGTTATGGATGGCAATCCTGGCTGGTGGAGTTGCTTCCGGTATCCTGGCATTCCTGCTCGGTTCAGCCATCCTGCGTTTGCGGGGCGCCTATTTTGCCCTGGCTACGATCGGTGTCAATGAAGCCATGCGAGCTTTCATCAATAATTTCGAATTATTTGGCGGGCCGACCGGCATCACACTCAACTTCAGCGTTTATAAAACATACGGAGGTGCAGCACAGGCACTGCAAACATCCTTCTATATCGGTGCGGGGCTTGCGCTGGCAGCCCTGCTGACAAGTTATTTTGTCCGTACATCCAAATTTGGGCTGGGACTGTTGGCGATCCGCGAGAATGAAGATGCCGCGGAAGTGATGGGAGTTGTTACCCCCAGTGCCAAAACCTGGGCTTATGTATTGTCAGCTGTCATCCCCGGCATGATCGGTGTCCTGTTCTTCTTCAAAAATGGAAACGTTGAGCCGCATGACGCCTTCCCACTTCACGCATCCATCGAACTACTGGTAATGGTCATGCTCGGCGGTCAGGGTACGGTGCTCGGGCCGATCCTGGGCGCATTCGCCTACCAGGGGATGCGGGGATATCTTGTGACGAGCGATTTTTTCAAGGACATTCAATTGTCCGTCTCCGGCGGGTTGCTTCTGATGATCGTGCTATTCATCCCTGCTGGTGCGATCGGGTGGTTACGCCATCGTATTCCACTGATGCGGAGGGTGCTCGCATGACCATTCTGCTTTCCTTACAAGGCGTCACCAAACAATTTGGCGGATTGCAGGCATTGACCAATGTGACATTCGACCTGCCACAGGGTCAGATCCTGGGATTGATCGGTCCAAACGGCGCGGGCAAAACGACTCTTTTCAACGCCATCAATGGAGTCTATCCGCCTGAGAATGGGCGCATCATCTTCCGCGATCAGGATGTCACCAGGGCAAGGCCGTATCACCACGCGCGGCTGGGAATGGCGCGCACGCATCAGATCGTCCAGCCGTTAAACGAACTGACGGTTCGGGAGAACGTGATGGTTGGCGCCTGCTTCGGACATGAGAATCAAAACCTGAGCAATTCAGCTGTAATAGCAGATGAAGTTCTGGCATTCGTCGGGCTGACATCCAGAGCTGATCAACTGGCGGGTAGTCTAAACGTCGCGCAAAAGAAACGTCTGGAAATGGCCCGGGCACTGGCGGCGCGTCCATATCTCCTGTTGCTGGATGAAGTACTGGCTGGGCTCAATTCGTCCGAAATCGACAATATGATACAGACGGTTCTGAAGATCCGCGAACGTGGAATAACGATCATTATGATCGAGCACGTGATGAAGGCTGTTATGAATGTTTCTGATCGGGTCATCGTCCTGGATTACGGTCAACAGATCGCGGAAGGTTCGCCGGAAACCATTGCCAAGGATGAAAAAGTGATCGAGGCATATCTGGGCGACCCAAAACTGGCTGAACAATTGCTGGAGGAGGAATAATCATGGCTCTCCTGGAAATCAAAGACCTGACCTCCGGTTATGGAGACGTTCAAATTTTGTGGGGCTCCTCGTTGTCGCTGGAAAAAGGGAAACTTACCTGCCTGGTCGGCGGAAACGGTGTCGGGAAAACAACCCTATTACGCACCGTAATGGGATTGCTCAAGCCATGGAATGGGACAATCACATTTCATGGCAACGATGTGAGCAAATTACCTGCCTATACAAAAGCAGAAATGGGGTTGGTACTTGTGCCAGAGGGACGTCAGCTATTCACGGATATGTCTGTGTACGAGAACCTGGAATTGGGCGCGACCAACCAACGAGCACGACCCAACTTTCATAAGAATGTAGAGCAGGTCTATGAAATGTTTCCACGTCTCAAGGAGCGGAGCGGACAGAAAGCCGGCACACTCAGCGGCGGCGAACAACAGATGCTCGCGGTTGCGCGGGGAATTATGGCCGACCCAGAGATTCTCATTATTGATGAATTGTCTCTGGGTCTCGCCCCGATGCTCGTTCTACAATTGTTTGAAAGTCTCAAATTATTACGCGATGAAGGCATTACAATCCTGCTCGTTGAACAAAATGTCCATTTGGCGCTTGCCATCAGTGATTATGGGTTTGTTCTTGCTGAAGGGAAGATCGAGCTTCAAGGGCCAGCCCGCAAATTGATTAAGGATAAACATGTTCGCACAGCGTACCTGGGATTGTGACGATGTAAATTTTAAGTTATAAAGTGACCTAACTCACTCTTATTCAGTGACATTGCTTCTCAGGATCGAGCGTATAATCCGTTTGTAACAATTTTCACGAATGGCGGAGGTGATCCTCCGCATACCATGGAGGTAAAAATGTTTGTCGGTGATAGAATGTCCCGCCCTGTTATTTCGGTTTCACCAGATGCTCCCATCAACGATGTGCTGGTCATGTTCAAGAAGGAACACATCCGCCGCGCACCGGTGATGAAGGATGGCAAACTGGTTGGTATCGTCTCGGAAGGCAATCTGCTCAATGCATCTGCCTCTTCCGCCACCACACTGAGCGTTTGGGAAATGAACTACCTGATCAGCAAGGTGAAGATTAAAAATGTGATGACCAAAAAGGTCATCACCGTGACCAAAGATACACCCATCGAAGAAGCTGCACGCATCATGGCAGATAACAAGATCGGTGGTCTGCCCGTGGTCGATGGCGACAAGGTGATCGGCATGATCACAGAGACCGATCTCTTCAAGGTCTTCCTTGAATTGATGGGCGCCCGCGATAAAGGCATCCGTGTCACGGCGGCAGTGGATGATAAGCCCGGTGAGCTTGCCAAGGTTACGAAAGCCATTGCCGACGCCGGCGGAAACTTCGTCTCCTTTGGCTTTTTCTCGGGCAATGACGCCAGCACCAAGACTCTCACCTTTAAAGTGGAAGGTATCAAGAAGGATGACCTCAAGAAGGTACTCGGCAGCGCGGTCAAGAAGTTTTGGGATGTACGGTAAACAAGATTGAATCAAAAACTCGCTGGTAAATTGCCAGCGAGTTTTTATTTCTGTCATGGACTCCAACATCTCCAGATGTTGGGGTCGTTGAGCATCAGTCGAAAGTCTCCAGACTTTCGACTCCAATTATCCCAACGCCTCTTTCGCAGCGTTGATCACTTCGTCATAATTCGGTTCTTCGCCAAGGGTGGGCAGATACTTCACATACGTGAGTTTCCCATCGCGCCCAACAATAAAGACCGAGCGGCGGAAATAGCGGCGGTCTTTGATGAGCACACCGTATTTCTCGCCAAATTCAGCATTCACCACATCAGAGACAACCTTCACCTTATCCACACCGGAGGCGCCGCACCAGCGCTTTTGCGCCATCGGAAAATCGGTGCTGATGGTGTAGATGATAATGTCATCGCTCAGCTTGGACGCCTCTTCATTGAAGCGGCGCGTCTCACGGTCACAGACATCGGTATCGAGCGAAGGCACGGCAGATAAAATAACGACTTTACCCCTAGATTCCTGCAAGAGATTCACCGTTCCCCAGCCGGGGACTACGGATGTGAATTCAGGCGCGGGGTCCCCCACTTTTACATCGTCGCCGATAATGGTGACGAATTTATCGTTCAGTTTGAAAAAGTCACTACGAGTAGTTGGCATACTCTCCTCCAATTGTTTTATTTACGGACTACTCTTCTCGGTCGTTCATTACGTCTTGGTGTTTCAATATCTTTCGATTTTTCCTTACCTTTTAAGGCAGCCACTTCCTGCATGGTCAGATAACGCCATTGACGCGGCTTGAGGTTGCCGATCTGTAACGCGCCGATGCGAATACGAAGGATACGCACCACAGGCAGCCCCAATTGCTGACAAGTCTCACGGATCTGGCGCTTGCGTCCCTCCCCCATGACGACGCGCACCCAGGCACCCTTGCCCTGTGCCCCTTCAAAGCGGACATTCACCGGCTGGGTCTTGTACCCGTCTTCGAGCACGACGCCTCTTTTCCACGCCTCCATTTGATCCTGATCCGGACGCCGCGCCAACAGGACGCGGTACTCCTTCTCATGACCAAACTTTGGGTGGGTCAATTTGTTGGTCAGGTCGCCATCGTTGGTCATCAGCACGAGACCTTCGCTTTCGTAATCGAGCCTGCCAACGGGATAGAGGTGACCGGAGACATCCACGAGATCGCGCACGGTCTGACGGTCGTCGCCGCGTTCACTCTCGACGGTGGATAACACGTTGCGCGGTTTGTAGAGGGCGATGTAGGTCAACGCTTCTGCCGCCGCGATGGGACGTCCATCCACGGTGATCTTATCGATAGCGGGATCAGCTTTCTGGCCGAGAGAGGCGAGCTGTCCGTTAACGCGGACACGTCCGGCGGTGATGAAGTCCTCACAGGCGCGGCGTGATCCGTATCCGGATTGTGCAAGTATTTTTTGTAATCTTTCGGGCATAGTGTCCCTGATTTTACACCATCAAATGTATAATTCCGCCATCCAACCAAAAGAGGAGAGCACCCATGTATCAGACCGATATGTATGAAGGCTTGCTTGCAGAGACCGTGACGATGGCAGGCGCGAACGGTGATGTGATCAACGCTTATCTGGCGCGCCCACTTGGCAAGGGTCCGTTCCCGCCGATGGTGCTGGTACACCATATGCCGGGCTGGGACCAGTGGTATCGCGAGGCAACACTTAAGTTCGCACATCAAGGTTTTATCGCCATCTCGCCCAACCTCTATTTCCGCAGTGGGCACGGCACATCGGAGGATGTGGCGGCGAAGGTGCGCGCAGATAACGGCATCCCGGACGATCAAGCCGTGGGTGATCTGGCAGGCGCGCTGAAGTACGTGCGCGATCTGCCGTATTCCAACGGAAAAGTGGGCATTTTCGGAACGTGCTCGGGCGGACGTCATGCGTATCTGGCGGCGTGCCGCGCTCCGGGCTTTGATGCCATTGTGGATTGTTGGGGAGGGCGCGTGGTGATGACGCCTGACCAGTTGACGAAGAACTTTCCCGTTTCCCCATTGGATTACACCAAAGACCTCTCCTGCCCTATTTTGGGTATCTTCGGCAACGATGACAGCAGTCCCACACCGACGCAGGTGGACCAACACGAAGCGGAACTCAAGAAGTACAACAAGAATTATGAATTCCATCGCTATGATAGCGCGGGGCATGGCTTCTTCTATTATCATGTTCCTGCCTACCGACAGGCGCAAGCCGTGGATGGCTGGCAAAAGGTCTTTGCGTTCTTGGAAAAATATCTATAAGATGTCGCGCTGAGCGGACACTGAGCGAAGGCGAAGTGGCAGTCGAAGCGCTATTGTTTGCCAATTATCAGGCGCTTCGACTTCATTCGTCGCTTCGCTCCTCACTCCGCTCAGCGCGAGTAATGGAGGTGATTATGTGCACCATGATCGTTGAAAAAGTAAAAGTGGATGGCAGCGGTAAAGGTACGAGTGGATGGTTCACGCTGGAGCAAGCCAATGTCTCCTACGACCATCCCTTCAACGCGCCGCTGGAACACGCCCTCAACATTGATTTCGTGAATGAATCCCAGGGACTGGGCGCGCGCGTGGCAGTGGAACTCAGCGAGCAAGCCGCGCGCGATCTGGTCAAGACCATCCTTGCCGTGTTGGATGAGGCAGGAAAAGGCGGACATTTGGAAAGTCAGCGTTGAGGTTTATACTGTTGGATATAAGGGTGTTGGCACGCCCCTTTTAGCATAGAGTCTTGCCAACAAAATATAAATTGGTATGAATATTCCTTCTCTTGAACTAGCCGAAACACTTTTCAAAGAAGCACAAGAGTTGAATCCTGGTCCTTGGGTTCAACATTCTTTTTTTGTCGGAAAAGCCGCAGAAGCGATTGCAGAGCATCACCCAAAACTCAATTCACAAATTGCTTTTATTTTGGGTTGTCTACATGACATTGGACGGCGGGCTGGCGTAGCAGATATGCGTCATACTCTTGACGGTTATTATTTCCTCATGGAACAAGGTTTTGATGATGCCGCTAGAATTTGCATAACCCATGTATTTCCTTTGAAGCAAATAAACTCTGTTGCAGGCAAATGGGATTGCACAAAACAAGAGTTAGATTTTCTGGATGAATATCTTTCCAGAATCAAGTTTAATGAATATGACAGGCTCATTCAACTTTGTGATGCTATTGCCTTGCCATCAGGTTGTTGTTTAGTTGAAAAAAGATTGATAGACGTGGCATTAAGACATGGAGTAAACGAGTTTAGCGTCCCACGCTGGAAGGCGTTTTTAGAAATTCAGAAAGAATTCGAAGGCGCAATAGGTCAATCCATTTATAAGGTGCTTCATGGAGTTGTTGAAAACACCTTTGGGTGTAATCCGTGTGAATAACAAAAGCGTGCCAACACAGCGTGCACCCGACCCCCAACAAGCATCGGGGTCATGATGGTGGGAGTCTGCGCGTTTTCAGGCAGTTTGCGTGGCTTGGAGTTGGTTCCGTCAAAATGGCGTTCTCTCGTCTCACCCACTTGCGGCTAATAACGCCAACCGTTGGGAGCCGATGGTTTCAAGTGATGTTGCTTTATCTTGACTTTAATAATAAGGAGAAACATTATGGGTTACTGGAAAGTACGTCTATTTGCGCTGGTTGTCATTGCGATCGCTGCTGTCATGTTCTATTTCAGTTGGCAGCAATTGATCAATGAGGGTCAATATTCCATGAAGATGGCGATATTTACCCCGGTCATCGCGGTCTTCGGTGTCTTCCTGCTGTTCTTCCCACAAAAGATCGGACGACCCGAGACAACGCTGGATAAACTCCTCAATTTGCTGGTGTTCGGAGTCGGTCTGGCTGCCGGGTTCTACAACTGGTACTTGATGGATCCGCATTATTTTGACAGTCTCCTCGCTCTCTTCTCCTAAAGTTTTCAATCTCAAATAGAGATGTCCTCTGACAAAAAGACCGCACAGGAAATGAAATGACGCCTCAGCCTGCTGTCATTAAGTCAGTGGACATCTCCGCCTCTCCCAACGAAGTTTGGCGGGCGCTGACAGAGCCAGACAAGATCAAGCAATGGCTGGTGCGCAGGCGGAGTCAACCTGGGAGCCTGGAAGTGACATTATCCTCAGCGGCATCATGACCAATTTCAACATCCCGTATCGGGACCGCGGCACGATCCTTGCTGTGGAGCGTGAGCGATTGCTGCAATACAGCCTCTGGAGCCAGGCTTCCCGCCGCCCGGATCTTCCCCAAAATCGTACGCTTGTTACACTCACGCTTGAACCGCTGGGTGAAATGACGCGTCTGAGCATCCATCACGAAGGCTTTCAAAGCGAATCCGAATACAAGCACGCCAACTTTTTCTTGACTGTTGCACCCAGCGTGATCAAGAAGCTGCTGGAGCCATAGACTGTCATGCAGACATGCTTTACTTCGGACACACATTTCGACGACGAATTTGCCATTCCCTATTTCAACCGTCCCTTCAAAAGCGTGGACGAGATGAATGCTGTTATGATCGAGAGATGGAATGGCGTTGTCAGCGAAAAAGATACCGTCTACCATCTCGGGGATTTCACACTGGATGCTATCCACCATTTCACAAAATGGGCAGATCAACTAAACGGATTTATAAAAATTCTCCCTGGAAGTCATGACCAACCCTGGCTGAAAGATTTTGTATACAGCGATAAAATCCAGGTCATTGCACCGTTGGTCTCAACAGAGTTCCCGCAGATCACGACAGGAAATCGACCTCAGATCATTGTCATGTGCCACTATTCCATGCAGGTCTGGTACAGATCGAACCAGGGCGCATGGCATTTATTCGGTCACAGCCATGGAAAGCTAAAAGGCATCGGGCTCTCTTTTGATGTCGGTGTGGATTGCACAGACTTTACACCGCTGTCGTTGGAGGAAGTTGCCGCAAAAATCGCACAACTTCAGCAACCTTCGAAATAAGTAGACCTCTTGCAAAAGTGCTCCCGCCGCAGTCCTTGCGAAGCATCCCATTGAGACCGGCGGCGGGGACGCCGCCTTGAGCAAAGATTTTTACCAACTTATGCACGATGTCAATTAAAATGGAAAGTAACATGGACATGAAAAACATTCCCTTCGGCACAACAAACTGGGCATCCATCAGCCCCACAGAACACAAAGGCGAAACCGGGATGGCATACTGGCGCACACAGCAATTTGACGATATCCGCGTCCGCATGGTCGAATACAGTCCCGGCTATAAGGCAGATCATTGGTGTAGCAAGGGTCACATCCTGTTGTGTCTTGAAGGTGAACTCCACACCGAGCTTGCCGATGGCAGGCAATTCGTGCTCACACCCGGAACCAGTTATCAAGTCGCCGATAATGCAGAACCGCATCGCTCCTACACCCTGACCGGAGCAAAACTTTTCATTGTTGATTGATATCTCAGAAATAAAAAGGCAAAAATCCAATGACATTTGACGAGTTATACCAGCTAGCCAAGTCTGTACTCAACCCACGCCGCCTATCCGATGCAGCAGAGTCTGGCGGTGTTGGCGCAGCGCTTCTAACCGAAAGCGGAAACGTTTATACCGGAGTCTGTATCGACACATCCTCCGGAATGGGCTTTTGCGCCGAACACGCCGCTGCAGCGACGATGGTCACAGCGGGAGAAAATCGCGTGGTCAAAATGGTGGCGGTTAATTGGGATGGAAAAGTCCTGCCACCCTGTGGACGCTGCCGCGAGTTCATCAGTCAACTTCACGCAGAAAATGTCAAAACCGAAGTGATGGTGAGTGCTGAGAAAATCGTCACACTGAGGGAATTGTTGCCCTATGACTGGCGGTCAGCGCTTGTAACCAGCCCGGAGTAATAAACCGATGCCTTCCGTAAAATCGTTTTCTGGGAGAACAAGTGGCTTTTAAAAGATGGTTGTACCGCGGAGGACACCCAAACCGACTAGCCAGGATCATGAACAGGGGTTGGGCGCTGATCCATTCTTCGGGAATATTTCCGAATTATCTGGTGACATTAGAGGTGGTGGGACGACAATCAGGCAAAATGATCAGCTTTCCGCTGGCGCTGACCGTGTTGAATGGAGAAAGGTATCTCGTATCCATGTTGGGAGAAGATACAAACTGGGTGCGCAATGTTCGAGCCGCAGGAGGAAAAGCACAGCTGCGTCACGGAAGAATCGAGCAGATCCTTTTGGAAGAGGTGGATGTCAGCCAAAGAGCGCCGATCTTGAAGGCGTTCTTGAAACGTGCGCCGGGAGCCCGTCCGCATATCCCGGTCGATAAAGAGGCGCCGGTCTCGGAGTTCGAAAAAATCACGGCTCAATTTCCGGTGTTCAGAGTCAGAGCGATCAAATAGCATGATCCTATGACCGGGCTATACCCAGTGCGGTCACAAATTGCGCTTTTTCAAAAGCGGGAGAGCGCAATTTGTGACCGTGGGCATTATATATTATGAAAATTATCTACTACCCCACCATCAATCGTATCCCTAACACGATCAACACCGCCAGAACGATCTTTCGAAATATTTCAGGATTCAACCATCGCTCCAAACTTTGACCGGCAATAAAACCCATTGCCAGAGCAGGTAACATCCACCAAAAAACGGACATCACTTGGCTGGTAAAGTTTCCACTCAAAAAATGCGTGGATACCACCATCAAACTGTTCACAATGAAGAAGCCCGACAAGTTGCTCCTGAATTCCTGCGGTGACCACTTCCGGCAGTTGCCATAGATGACGATCGGTGGCCCGGCCGTGTTATAGGCTCCGCCCAACATGCCGCTGGCGAGACCGGTCAACCATGCCCAAAGCGGATGATGCAGCTCCGGCAGGCGAAAACCGATCAAGGCATATAGTGCATACCCTGAGATGATAAGCCCCAGGATGAATAAGGCGATTCGTTCATCAAGCTGGCGCAAGACATAAATGCCAAAGGGAATCGCGACAACAGACGCCACCACCAGCCGCCAAATCGATTTCATCTGCAATGACTGGCGATAGCGGATCAACAAAGCGGTTTCCAGTACGATGCCTGTCAACGCGACCAAAGGTGTGGCGACTTGTAATCCCCACAGTGATGGCAGGATCGCCATGGCGACCAGAGCCACGCCAAAACCGGTCAGGCTCTGGGTGAACGCGCCGAGGAAAATCGCCAGGATGGAAAAAATCAAGGTGGAGTTCATCTGTATATGGACTCCAACGTCTCCCGACGTTGGAGTGAAACGGAATTCCAAAGTCTGGTCCCCATATGGGGATGATAAGACGTTGGAGTCCATCTGTACCCATATCTTCCCGACTTCCGTCTTTAACTTAGCCCTTTAACAACTCATCCTGTTTGTTTTCTTCTTCCTCGGGTTTTGCCAACGGTGGCATCTCAAGGATGGAGTTCAAACCGAAATGTTGCAGGAATTCTGGTGTAGTGGAATACAGGATCGGACGACCGGGTCCATCGGCGCGACCGGATTCTAGGATCAAGCCTTTGCTCAGTAGACTCTTCATCATGCTGTCGCTGTTCACGCCGCGGATCGAGTCGATTTGCGGGCGTGTGACCGGCTGTTGATAGGCGATGATCGCCAGGGTTTCCAGCGCAGCGCGGCTGAGGTGTGAGGTCGCTTCGAGACCGAGGAAGCGCTCGATCAATTCGGCAAGTTCGGGAGCCGTCGTCAGTTGCACACGCCCGGCATGTCGCTGCAGGCGCAAGCCCCGGCTTGATAGAGAGGCATCCAGTTCGTTGAGTCCGCGTTCGATAACGGAGGGAGACACGTCCAGCGCCTCGGCAAGCTGGGAAGTCGCCACCGGCTCCGCCGCCACGAACAGCATCGCCTCCAGTTTGACCGATAATGGCAATTCGATTTCGATGGTTTCGCCTGAAGAAGGCTGAGAGTCGCTCATGCTATAATTACTCCGCTCAATGATGTACGATTTCGTTGAATGATGGTCAGGTGGGTCGAGCAAAAGCTGATGCCCATCTCGAGACCATGATGTGGAACTGGAAGAATGAAGAAAAACAAATACGCCTTACCACTTTTTCTGATAACTTTACTGCTAACATCACTTGCCTGCACCATCTTCGTAGGCGGACCCGATTACTCAGACCTGCCTGTCATCCCTGTTTCGCCAGAAGCCGCGCAAAGTCTTAAAGATGAAATGCAACGCGCGTTCGAAGCAGGCGCTACAACGGGTGTCGTCACGCTGAACATTACCGAACCACAGATCACTTCCTACCTGGCGTACCGTATGCAAAGCGACCCGACCCTGCAACAGAGCGATACGAAGAAACCGCTGATCACCGACCCACAGGTGTATTTGCGCGATGGTCAAATGAAGATCTATGGCAAAAGCCAGCAGGGCATGTTCGCCGCCAACATCGGCATCATCATCAACGTAGGCATCGATGAAACCGGTCAGCCGAAGATCGAGATCGCCTCGGCAGATTTCGGTCCCTTCCCCGCGCCCGATGGACTCAAGGAAGCGCTCACTGCCATGATCAGGGAAGCCTACACCGGAGCCATCGGACCTGTCGCCACCGGCTTGCGCATTGAGACGATCACCATCGCCAATGGCATTATGACGATCTCAGGTCGTATCAAGTAGCGGACGGATTATACACCAGACAAAATGTCATTCTCCCAAAATCATCGGGACGATGTGAGGGAGTCGACAGGCGACCAAAGAATCTCCACACACCATGCAACGCTTCT